>Ga0315913_1003689_pt1 | contig 18415 bp, 9 predicted proteins | sample MpolsnodulesMG_FD_207736 | JGI IMG/M metagenome (GOLD analysis project Ga0315913, IMG submission 207736) | Medicago polymorpha root nodule microbial communities from Los Angeles, California, United States - small nodules | ecosystem: Host-associated > Plants > Roots > Nodule | place: USA... | reverse complement strand
GGGACCCATAGCTTTTTAGCCTCTCTCCTCTATTTCTCTTCACCACCAAACAGGAGAAGTTCACAATCTCTCTTCAACTTCTCTCTTCCTTCACTCTCTCTTTCCTATTTCTATCCTACCAAACAGAGTGTAAAGTACTATGAATTGTTATAAACAATTTTATACTTCATATTTTCAAAAGTCTCATGTTGAGTTTGGTCCAAAACAAACTAATGCAGTTGCTCACGTCATAGTGAAGGTAGCCCCATATTAAACTAGGTTACATCGTTTATTGATATACTACCGCTATCAAATAAGATGCAATAAATCTATTCCTCTTAAAACAATTAGAATTGTTCTTATATAACGGTAGATAAGTCTAGACTCTAGAATTATTTTTAGGACTTTCTAATTAAGACTCACTTCTAATCAATTCACTATTTTTCCATGATTAAAACACTTCTAGAATTTCACATACAAATTTCAACTTGAATCTAGATTTCTCTAATTTCAAACTATTAATAATATTGTTTCTCCATTGTACTTGCAAGAAGTACAATCATTCCCATCCCGCTTGTGTTATTTCAGTGGGCGGTGATGTTTTTATGTTACGTGAAAAAGTCCCCTTTTCTTGAAGCCGCACGTTTATGACAGGGGATTAGCCAATGTTAATGTGAATGATGCTTTTACTATTCATACGAAAATATGTTACACATGAGAACTTTACACATCATTTATGTTCTTGTCTTCATCCTAATTTCTTTTTTTCTCTATTTTTCACTTACTTTCCTCATTATCATGACCCGACAGAAGAATACATCTATACAAAAATAATTGGACTAAAAGACCTCACAATTGAACATGAGAGTACAACGGGCAGCACTTGGGTGGTATAAAATTGCTGACATTGGTCAATCACATGTTACAAGTGACTTTTTTCTCTTTCTTTTACAAATATTGTGATATTGTAATTGACCAATGTTACCAATTCTATGTCACCCAAGTACTACCCAGAGTACAACATATTGTGAAGCACCATATTATTTTCAAAGAGGAGCTTTAATTAAGTACAAAATTATTTTCAAAATTTATACAAGCATTTTATATTTTTATACCACAATATTTTTCTGGACTAAATGACGGCAAAATATTTTTCTCTTCTGAAAATACGTAAAAATATTTATCAACTGAAAATGAAAAAGATTTACTTCAAAACACAAATAATCAAGGAACAAAAATGTCGTATTTAACAACCTCTTTTTTACAAAAAGGTCTACACGCATGTTTATGTTCCGACTTAATTGACATCTCTTTCACATGTTCTTTTTTATTTATTTATAATTATAATATCTTTTCTTTTTCCAATGGTTATAAATTCGGCTATTGGCAATGTAAATAAGTACACACAACCAATAATCAAATACATAACTTGTGATGACCACAATGTCAACTATGAATCCATTTTGTATGAAATTGATTCAATCCATATTTCTCATATGTTTGGTGTTGCAAGCAGACCTTGTTTATTCAAAAGAGGATGTTAAGTGCATACAAAATGAGAGGTTGGCACTTCTTCAATTCAAGTCTGGCTTTGTTGATGAATTTGGCATGTTGTCATCTTGGACGATAGAAGATTGCTGCCAATGGAAGGGAGTTGGTTGCAGCAACCTCACTGGTCATGTACTTATGCTTGACCTTCATGGTGATTATAATTACTATATCAGAGGTGACATCCATAAGTCACTTATGGAGTTGCAGCAATTAAAGTATTTGAACCTTGCTAGGAATAATTTTGAAGGCAACTATATTCCAGGTTTCTTTGGATCTCTAAGAAACCTAAGATACCTTAATCTTTCGTATTGTAATTTTAGAGGACAAATTCCTATTCAATTTGTGTCTCTTTCGTACTTGAAACACTTGAGTCTTTCCTTGAATAATCTGCATGGTTGGATTCCACATCAACTTGGAGATCTCTCCAACTTGCAATTTCTTGATCTCAGCAACAATTATTTGGAAGGAAGCATTCCAATTAAACTTGGAAATCTCTCCAACTTGGAATATTTTGATCTCCATGGAAATAGTTTTAAAGGAAAAATACCATCTCAACTTGGAAAGCTTACAAACCTGCAAGAGCTTTATCTTGGACATGAATATGGTGATAGTGCTCTGACTATTGACAACAGGGATCACAATGGAGGTCAGTGGTTGTCTAATCTTACTTCTTTAACCCATCTTCACATGTTGTCAATAACTAATCTTAATAAATCCAATAGTTGGTTTCAAATGGTTGGTAAGTTACCAAAACTGAGAGAACTAAAGTTAATAAATTGTAGCCTTTCTGATCATTTTATCCATTCCCTGGGTCGTTCTAAGTTCAAATTTTCCACTTCTCTTTCTATCCTTGATCTCTCTGAAAACAACTTTGCGTCATCTTTGATATTTCAGTGGGTGTCAAACATAAGTTCCAATCTTGTTGAGCTTGGCCTTTCTTTCAACCACTTGGAGGCTCCTCCATCAGGTAATAGATTGAAGGGTGGGCAGATTAAATCCTTCATGAATATATGCACTTTACATTCATTAGACCTGAGGGGAAACAATTTCACCGATGATCTTCAAACAATTCTTCATAATTTGTCTAGTGGTTGTGCTAAAAACTCACTTCAAGTGTTAGACCTCAGTTGGAATAGAATCACTGGAACACTACCCGATCTTTCTGCATTCACATCATTGAAAACACTGGATCTTTCTATTAACCAATTGAGTGGAAAGATTCATGAAGGTAGTAGCTTGCCATTTCAGTTGGAGAATTTATCCATCACGTCAAACTCTTTAGAAGGGGAAATTCCAAAATCATTTTGGATGAATGCATGTAAGTTGAAATCATTGGAGCTGTCCAATAACAGTTTCAGTGGTGAGCTTCAAGTATTAATCCATCACTTATCTAAATGTGCTAGATACTCACTCCAACAATTAGATCTAAGAAGTAATCAAATCAATGGCACACTACCTAATCTCTCAATATTCTCATTTTTGGAAATATTTGATATTTCTAAAAATAAGCTAAATGGAAAGGTAGTTGAAGATATTCGATTTCCAGCTAAGCTAAGGACACTGAGGATGGATTCGAACTCTATGAGTGGAGTGATATCTGAATTTCATTTTTTTGGTATGTCAATGTTAAAGGAATTAGACTTGTCTGACAATTCACTAGCATTGACATTTACTGAAAATTGGGTCCCGCCTTTTCAACTAGACATTATAGGATTGGGATCCTGCATACTCGGACCTACATTTCCTAAGTGGATTAAGACTCAAAAGTACTTAAAATATCTTGATATTTCTAATGCTGAAATTTCAGATAATGTTCCCGAGTGGTTTTGGGATAATCTATCATCACAAAATTGCCGAAGTATCAACATTTCATACAACAATCTCAAAGGATCAATTCCAAATTTAAATTTAAAAAATCATTGTCCTTTTTTATCTCTTTCATCAAATGATTTTGAAGGGCCCATTCCACCATTTCTTCGAGGTTCTGGACTTATTGATCTATCGAAAAATAAATTCTCAGATTCTCGTCCATTCATATGTGCAAATGGTATGGATGAAATGTTAGCTCAGTTTGATATTTCGAATAATCAATTATCTGGACGAATTCCAGACTGTTGGAGCAATTTCAAGTCATTAGTTTATGTAGATTTGAGCCATAACAATTTTTCGGGGAAGATTCCAACTTCAATGGGATCACTTGTAGAACTGCAAGCATTACTATTGAGGAACAACAGCTTAACAGGGGAGATCCCTTTCTCCTTAATAAACTGCACACAGTTAGTAATGCTTGATATGAGAGACAATAGATTAGAAGGACTCATCCCTTATTGGATTGGAAGTAAAATAAAAGAGTTGAAAGTTTTAAGCTTAGGAAGGAATAACTTCTTTGGAAGTTTACCATATGAACTTTGCTGTCTAAAAAACATTCAACTTTTTGATCTCTCATTGAACAATCTATCTGGACAAATTCCCAAATGCATAAAAAATTTCACTTCAATGACTCAAAAAGGTTCAGCACAAGGTTTTGCCGATCAAAGTTATTCAATAACTCAAGGATCTATCAGTTTTCTTGCAAACTATGAATTGAATGCATTCTTGACATGGAAAGGTGTAGAACATGTGTTCAACAACAATGGATTGGTTCTTCTAAACCTCATAGATCTCTCAAGCAATCATTTTTCAGAAGAGATTCCACCTGAAATTGCAGATTTGATTCAATTGGTTTCGTTGAATTTATCAAGAAACGACTTCACAGGGAAAATTCCTTCAAATATTGGAAAGCTAACATCACTTGACTCTCTTGATTTGTCACGAAATAAGTTGTTTGGTTCAATTCCTCCTAGTCTCTCTCAAATAGATCGGCTTAGTGTGTTAAATTTGTCACATAATCAATTATCTGGTGAAATTCCAAAGGGTACACAACTACAAGGTGATCCCTCATGGTACAAAGATAATTTTGATCTTTGTGGACCACCACTTGTAAAATTGTGCGTTGAAGGGGAGTCAACAGATGAACCAAAAGTAAAAATTCAAGAGGATGAAGATTTTCTTCTCAATCATGGATTTTACATCAGTCTAACATTTGGATTTATTATAGGCTTCTGGGGTGTATTTGGCTCAATCCTAATCAAGCGTTCTTGGAGACATGCTTATTTCAAGTTCTTGAACAATTTAGTGGATGATATTTACGTGAAATGCAGATGGTGGCTCAAAGATTAATTGGTAATAATTCTTTAACTCTAGGAAGATGAATGGTTTTTCCTCTTTTATTAATGTTTTGTGAATTATTTGCATTGTAACTCTAGTAAGATGATTTCTCCTTGCCTCCAACATCTCTCAAAACACTTGATTTGTCTTGATTGCAAAAGACACCCTGTTTTTTCACGTCCGGATTTTGTAATTTGGACAAATTGTGTGTTTTGAGAGACGTTGAGGGGCGAGGAGAAACTACCCTATCAGAAATAGATTGATGGGGTGTTTCTCTTATGTACTAGTCTCTTGTTGAATTGAGTTTGCAACTTGGAACTCCATTTGTATTCTCTGTAGTTTATTTATGCAATAAACATTGGTGAAGTAATCTACAAGTAGAAAATACATGTGTCATTTTTCTCATGCAAACAACTTGCAAGTTTTTTCTTCTATAAAAAGCAATTAAAACTAATAATTTGAATTTCCAAAATTAAAACTTCATATATTCAATAAATTTCGGTAGAAACCAGGAATACTAGTATTTTACTTTTCTAGATGATACTAACTACATGAAAATTAACTGAAAATTGAAGGCAAATGATTTATTTTACCGAATCACAAGTTCTCAATGTTTCCCAATTACCTTACTGATAAAGGGAAAAAAAAAATCAGTTTCTCTTGTACTTCCATATCACAAAAATACCCTCCTAATAGTTCTCGAAGCAGCGCTGGATATTAACTGTCGGACCAAGTTCGCTGGCAGTTGAAGTAATTGCTGATGGGAGTTGAAATTTACATATATAGTCATGCATCAGAAGTAATGAAGAATATGAAAATGTGAAATTGTTTATGACTTAGAACTTGTCTATGTTAGAGAAAATGGTTCATTGGTTTAGATTTACCTCGGGAATGACAGAAAGAACAGGAAGAATGTCTTGATTCTGGTCAGGACTAGCCTTTGTGTTTCCCTACATTACATCCACAGAAAGTACTTATATAATTAGTGACTTGGATAGTAGGGTAACATTCTTAAAAGAAGGGAGTGACATTTTCTTTTGTTGGAGTTAACCCTCCGGTTCTCAGGGCAGTAGGGTCTTAGTAATCCGGAGATGTTTGGGAGGAAGTGACATATAGTTTCAAACATGAGATATGCTAGCTAAATTAATGCTCTTTTGAACATACTCTTCAAATCGATCTTTGAAATATTTAAGGAAATTTTATGGTAAAATGACCAAAAAGCAACAGACTAAAAACCACAGGGAATTCTTATATGTTGATGGCATATTCGGATTTACAACAGTTTCACCGTAGCAGCCACTATTTGGCAACTAAGCACGTTAAAACCATATGACATCCTCTATTCCCTTTAATGTCATTTTGCTCGTAATTTAGCAAAAATATTAGTAAAAATATTTGTGAGGTCTATACTCTATATTATCGAAATTAAGCGAATTGTGTGGAAACGGTACTGAAAGGGGTGAACAAAGAGAAGCTGAAGATGAAAGTTGAAGATGGTAGCTTATTGGATAAGCTAGGAGAGGCTGAAGGGGAATGATGATCAATATTACAAGCGGCACAGTGTCGAGATGGTCTACAGTGACTTTGTCGCACACTTTTGGCTGCCGGAGGATGGAAACACCGAGCAGATTGGGAGTGAATCTTGTAGCAGAGGCCTTTATAAACATAAAAAATACTGAAACTCCATAACATGTCAAAGTATTGGAGAAAGGGAAGCATTTCTTAGAGAGTAACACAATTTGTTTATTACAATCACAAATCCCAAATACATGAATTATTTGAGAATTATCTTTATGTTAGACTCAAATTTTGTTCACTATATTATTAGAGTTTAGTCTATTCTGCTAAACCTAACCCTCATTTCTAAGTACATTGAGTTGTAATGCTCTTAGTTTAACGAGTTTATAATTAATTGGTATTCATAGATACAGTACATGTGGATTCCATATTTTTACTGAACGAAAATATGTACGCTTGCGAGTTTTACACATCATTCGTGTTCTTGTCTTCATCCAAAAAATAATTCTCTCTCTGTTTCACTGTCTGAACTCAATATTATAACCTTATAACCGTACACAGCTGCTGCCAAAGTTCCTCATGAAGTCCAACATTAGGACTAGCATTAAATGATGACTAATACTCTTTTGTTAAGAAGAAAGTGTCCTTAACATTTCTTATACAAGACATACTTCATAACAATAAGGAAAGTTTTATCGTTCGTTGTGGTCTTATTAATGTGAAGTATTAGTCTATATAGTTACGCACAAAGATACTCGGTTCCGGTAAAGATTACAACTAAGTCATGCTTTTAGTGTGCAAGCAAAATAAACATAAGAGCATACATATATAAATTAGGATCTACAACGTGTTGTACTATCATAGATTATGGTAATACATGGATCATGATGAAAAGTCTCTTAATGGACCATTGATCAAAACACTACGCATAAAAAAGGTTTACTTCAAAATATGAGTAATCAATGAATAAATGTCGTAATTGTTTGCCGTTAATTTTCTCCATGCAAATTAGAATCTCTCATGTGTTTAAGAGAAGAGACTTTGTTTGGAATTACAAAGTCAATTTTTTAGTTTTTAATAATAAAAGTCTTTTTTTATCATGCAAATAAGGTCCTCCGCCTGCAAAGTCTATTTTTCTTTTCATTTAATAATATTTTGGTGCCGGCATAATCGACATCTTCTCTATAATATATTATGTGTTGAATTTTTCTACTCACACCCTATTCCATGTATAATTTGAAGTAAATTTTGGTGTAACCAGAAATACATGGGATGTGAGTAGAAAATTTCTTATGTTTTTGCATGTTCTTTTAGCTTAAAAAAATAAAACTAAAACAGGCTTATTAAAAACTAGAATATAATGAAGTGGGATTATACTCGCACCAATGCACCGCATTCCATTAGAATTATGCAGTTAAACGTGTTTGACGAGAGTAATACTAAGATAGATAACTTCAGAGAAGTTCATGTGTTGCACCTCTTTTATCCTCTTTTTTTTACCAAAAAAAACTAGAATACAGTGGAAGATTGGGTAGGTCAGCAATTTCTAGCTTCTCTCAAAAAAACAAAAAAAAAATCAAGCTATAGGTTGAAAGAGTTGGAGGTGGTAAACATCGAAGTTCATATAAAAAAGAACTTACTATAAAACTAATTATTAAATCTACAGTAAAAAACTAATTACAAATATTAGTCTATTAAAAAAAAACTAGAACATATAAAAAACAATAAAAAAAGGATTTTTTTTTTTTGTTTAAGAATGTTGGCTCAGAATTTCCCAAACCTCCTTGTTCTGTTTTTTATTCATGTCTCTAGTCTTCGACGTTATCCTTACTCATTTTGTTTTTTATAAATGGATGTTAGTTACAATATGTTATAAATTTGCCTATTGGCACTGTAATTAAGTAAACACAACAGTTAATCAACTTACACACAATATCAATGATGAACACATTTTGTTTGAAATCGATAATTCAAACCATATTTCTAACGCTTTTGGTGTTGCTAGCAGACCTTGTTTGTTCAAAAGAGGCTGTTAGATGCATTCAAAGTGAGAGGCAGGCACTTCTTCAATTCAAGGTTGGTCTTACTGATCCCTATGACATGTTGTCATCTTGGACGACGGCAGATTGCTGCGAATGGTATGGAATTGGTTGCAGCAACTTCACTGGTCATGTACTTATGCTCGACCTTCATGGTGATTATAATTATTATAATGATAATGATGGCAATAAATTTTATATCATGGGTGATATCCACAAGTCCCTGATGGAGTTGCAACAGTTACAATATTTGAACCTCAACGCAAATAATTTTAGAAGAAGTTATGTTCCAGGTTTCTTTGGATCTTTAAGAAACCTAAGATACCTTGATCTTTCTTATTGCGGTTTTGGAGGACAAATTCCTATTCAATTTGAGTCTCTTTACCATTTGAAATACTTGAATATTTCCGGCAATGATCTGAATGGTTTGATTCCTCAACTTGGAAATCTCTCCAACTTGCAATTTCTTGATCTCAGCCGCAACTATTTGGAAGGAAGCATTCCATCTCAACTTGGAAATCTCTCCAACTTGCAATTTCTTGATCTCCTTGGAAATTCTTTTAATGGAAAAATACCTTCACAACTTGGAAAGCTTACCAACCTACAAGAGCTTCATTTCGGAGGATATAGTCTTAGTTCTCTAACAATTGACAACGGAGATCACAGCGGAGGTCAGTGGTTATCTAATCTTACTTCTTTAACCCATCTTCACATGTTGTCGATATCTAGTCTTGATAAATCCAATAGTTGGTTGCAAATGGTTGGTAAGCTACCAAAACTGAGAGAACTAGAGTTAATAAGTTGTGGCCTTTCTGATCATTTTATCCGTTCCTTGAGTCAATTCAAGTTCAATTTTTCCACATCTCTTTATATCCTTGATCTCTCTTTGAACAACTTTGCATCATCTTTGATATTCCAGTGGGTGTCAAACATTAGTCCCAATCTTGTAAGGCTTGACCTTAGTAATAATCACATGGTTGATTTCCCATCAAATCATTTTTCCTATAGGCTTCCAAGATTGAGAGAACTAAGATTATCTAGTAACATGTTCACATCATTCATGATACTCCAGTCGTTGTCAAACATAAGTTCCAATCTTGTTAAACTTGACCTTTCTTTAAACTTCTTGGAGGCTCCTCCATCCAATGTCTATGGCATAGTGATGAAGTCTCTTGAGGTACTTGACCTGTCGGAAAATAGATTGAAGGGTAGGGTGTTTAAATCCTTCATGAATGTATGTACCATACGTTCTTTAGGTTTGAGTCAAAACAATTTAACAGAGGACCTTCAATCAATTATTCACAATTTGTCTGGTGGTTGTGTTAGAAACTCACTTCAAGTGTTAGACCTTGGTTGGAATGGAATCACTGGAACACTACCCGACCTTTCTGCATTCACATCATTGAAAACATTGGATCTTACTTTAAATCAATTGAGTGGAAAAATTCCTGAAGGAAGTAGCTTGCCATTTCAGTTGGAGAATTTATCCATCAAATCAAACTCTTTAGAAGGGGGAATTCCAAAATCATTTTGGATGAATGCATGTAAGTTGAAATCATTGGATCTGTCCAATAACAGATTCAGTGGTGAGCTTCAAGTAACAATCCATCACTTATCTATATGTGCTAGATACTCACTCCAACAATTAGATCTAAGCGGTAATCAAATCAATGGCACACTACCTAATCTCTCAATATTCTCATCTTTGAAAATATTTGATATTTCTGAAAATAGACTAAACGGGAAGATATTTGAAGATATTCGATTTCCAACTACACTAAGGACACTGAGCATGGATTCGAACTCTTTAAGCGGTGTGATCTCTGACTTCCATTTTTCTGGTATGTCAATGTTAGAGGAGTTATCCTTGTCAAGCAATTCACTGGCATTGAGAATTCCCCAAAATTGGGTCCCGCCTTTTCAATTGGACATTATTGGATTGAGATCCTGCAAACTTGGTCCTACATTTCCTAACTGGATTCAGACACAAAAACACATTCAAAATCTTGATATTTCTAATGCTGGAATTTCAGATAACGTTCCAGAGTGGTTTTGGGCTAAATTATCATTACAAGAGTGCAAAAGCATCAACATTTCAAACAATAATCTCAAAGGATTAATTCCAAATCTTCAATTAAAAAATTACTGTTCTATTTTATCTCTTTCATCAAATGAATTTGAAGGGCCTATTCCACCATTTCTAAAAGGTTCTACACTTATTGACTTGTCCAAAAACAAATTCTCCGATTCTCTTCCATTCCTATGTACAAATGGTATAGATTCAATGTTAGGCCAGTTTGATCTTTCAAATAATCAATTATCTGGACGAGTTCCAGACTGTTGGAACAATTTCAAGGCATTAGTTTATCTAGATTTGAGCCACAACAATTTTTTAGGGAAGATTCCTACTTCAATGGGATCACTTGTAGAACTGCAAGCATTACTATTGAGGAACAACAGCTTAACAGAGGAGATCCCTTTCTCCTTAATGAACTGCACAAAGTTAGTAATGCTTGATTTGAGAGAAAATAGATTAGAAGGACTCATCCCTTATTGGATTGGAAGCAAATTAAAAGAGCTGCAAGTTTTAAGCTTAAAAAGTAATCACTTTTTTGGAAGTTTACCATTCGAAATTTGCTATCTAGAAAACATTCAACTCTTTGATCTCTCATTGAACAATCTATCTGGAGGGATTCCAAAATGCATTAAAAATTTCACTTCAATGACTCAAAAAGCTTCATCACAAGGTTTTACAGATCATTATTTTATTAGCAGCCAAGGAACTGTTTATTATAGAAGAGACTATCAATTGAATGCATTCTTGACATGGAAAGGTGTAGAACAATTTTTCAACAACAATGGATTGCTTCTTCTAAAAAGCATTGATCTTTCAAGCAATCACTTTTCACAAGAGATTCCACCTGAAATAGCAACTTTGGTTCAATTAGTCTCACTAAATTTATCAAGAAACAACTTGACAGGGAAAATTCCTTCAAATATCGGAAAATTAACATCACTTGACTTTCTTGATTTGTCACAAAATAAGTTGCTTGGTTCAATTCCTTCTAGTCTTTCCAAAATAGATCGAATTGGTGTGTTAGATTTGTCACATAATCAATTATCTGGAGAGATTCCAACGAGTACACAACTACAAAGTTTCAATGCCTCAAGTTACGAAGATAATCTTGATCTCTGTGGAGCACCACTTGTAAAATTGTGTGTTGAAGGGAAGCCACCACAAGAACCAAAAGGAAAAATTCAATACAATGAAGATTTGCTTCTCAATCATGGATTTTACATAAGCTTGACATTTGGATTTATCATAGGCTTTTGGGGAGTATTTGGTTCAATCCTAATCAAGCGTTCTTGGCGACATCCTTATTTCAAGTTCTTGAACAATTTAGTGGATAATATTTACGTCAAATGCAGATGATGGCTTAAAGATTAGTTGGTAATAATTCTTTAACTTTAGTTTATAATATATACTTGCATGTAATATCAAATAGTCACCATAATACATCATTATAGTATCTATTTTTTATTTTTTTCATTTATTAAATCCATTAATACTGTTCAGTTTTAGTCTCTACAACTTAGAACATGTTCTTAGTAATTTGGAGTTAAAGGATATATTTTTATTTCCATTAAAAGCCATATATGTTCAATAGTTATCTCTCTGAAAGTTTGTTGGCTAATCTTTGTTGGCAGAATATTGTGCGTTGATGATGGATCAGATTTAGGTGTGGAGGCTTGAAAAGGATTTTGGGCACTGTCAAAGTCGTACTCTAGGAAGATGAATGGTTTCTCCTCTTTTATGAATGTTTTGTGAAATATTTGCATTGTAACTTTAGTATGATGATTCCTCCTCGCCTCCAACATGTCTCAAAACACTCGATTTGACATGATTATGAAATTTGGACTTGCAAAAGACACCCCATTTTACACGTCCGGATTGTATAATTCGGACAAATTGTGTGTTTTGAGAGATGTTGAGGGGCGAGGAGAAACTATCCTATCATAAATAGATTGATGGGGTAATACGGTTATGTTATTCATCACTTATGTACTAGTCTCTTGTTGAGTTGAGTATGCAACTTGCAATTCCGTTTGTATTCTCTGTAATTTATTTATGCAATAAACATTGGTGAAGCAATCTACAAGTAGAAAATACATGTGTCATTTTCCTCATGCATTCACCTCACAAAAATACCCTCCTAATAGTTCTCGCAGCAGCGCTGTATATTAGTTGTCGGACCAAGTTAGCTGGCAGTTGAAGTAATTGCTGCTGGGAGCTGAAATTTACATATATAGTCATGCATCAGAAGTAATGAAGAATATGAAAATGTGAAATTGTTTATGACTTATAACTTGTCTATGTTAGAGAAAATGGTTCAGTGGTTTAGATATACCTCGGGAATGACAGAAAGAACAGGAAGAATGTCTTGATTCTGGTCAGGACTAGCCTTTGTGTTTCCCTATCTTACATCCACAGAAAGTACTTATATAATTAGTGACTTGGATAGTAGGGTAACATTCTTAAAAGAAGGGAGTGAGATTTTTTTTGTTGGTGTTAACCCTCCGGTTCTTAGGGTAATAGGGTCTTAGTAATCCGGAGTTATCTGGGAGGAAGTGACATATAGTTTCAAACATGAGATATGCTAGCTAAATGCTCTTTTGAACATACTCTTCAAATCGATCTTTGAAATATTTAAGCGAATTTTATGGTAAAATGACCAAAAAGCAACGGACTAAAAAACACAGGGAATTCTTATATGTTGATGGCATATTCGGATTTACAACAGTTTCACCGTAGCAGCCACTATTTGGTCACTACAGCCGGTCAAAAACACAATGCAATCGGGTCTGTTGTAGCAACTAAGCACGTTAAAACCATATGACGCCCTCTATTCCCTTTCATGTCATTTTGCTCTTAATTTAGCAAAAATATTAGTAAAAATATTTGTGAGGTCTATACTCTATATTATCCAAATTAAGCGAATTGTGTGGAAACGGTGCTGAAAGGGGTGAACAAAGAGAAGCTGAAGATGCAAGTTGAAGATGGTAGCTTATTGGATAAGCTGGGAGAGGCTGAAGGAAAATGATGATCAAAATTACAAGCGGCACTGCGTCGTATGGTCTACAGTGACTTTGTCGTGCAGTTTTGGCTGCCGGAGGATGGAAACACCAAGCAGATTGGGAGTGAATCTTGTAGCAGAGGCCTTTATGATCAACAAAAATACTGAAACTCCATAACTTGTCAAAGTGTCGGAGAAATTGAAGCATTTCTTAGAGAGTAATACAATTTGTTTATTGCAAATCCCAACTACATGAATAATTTGAGTTTAGTCCATTCTGCCAAACCTAACCCTTGTTTCTAAATACATTGAGTTATGCTAAATAGGAACGCTCTTAGTTTAACGAGTTTATAATTAATTGGTATTCATATATACAGTACATGTGAATTCCATATTTTGACTAAACGAAAATATATTCGCTTGCGAGTTTTACACATCTTTTGAAACATGAAGACTGCATTCAAAAGAGATGCTTTTGAGACCAAATGGAAAATATAGAGCTGCATCGAACTGATAAACCATTCATTGATGAAAAAGGGAAACAGTGCTCAGTGTGTTTTGGTCATGAACAGAAACAGAAATGAAGGAATAAAAGAATTTCTGAGATGATTAAATGAACAATGAAGGTACTGGTCTCAGAATAAGCTGTACAAAAAACATTATCTCAATATTAAAGAGATTCATTAATTACAGAATAGAAATAAGTGCATTGATAATTCAATGAAAATAATGTGCATTAATATTCCAATACACTGAAAACAGTACAGAAGAAAATTAACAGCAAAAAATAAAAAATAATACAAACATATTCAGAGAAATAATAGAAATAAGGCAGGCCACTTGATACCAATTCCATGACAACATGCTTAAAAAACGCAATAAATTAACCAACGAAATTCGGGCATGCAATATGCATAGGTTGTCTGTGAAAACCTCTATTGCTCAACGATCTATACTTATCTTTCAGTTAACGTGGATTGGTGAATTGGATGTTCACCATGTTGATAAAATACTATCTGGCCTTGGAAGCAAACTTTTCATTGATAAAATAGAAATGAGGGTGGAAACTTCCACCTATAAGATGGTAAAAGAAAATATATTCCATGATAATTTGATGCCTTTACTAACGAAAATATGTATACTTGCGAATTTTATACATCCTTTTGTGTTCTCGTCTTCAACCACAGTTTTATTTTTCTTTCTATTTTTCACTTAGTTGCCTCCGTATAATAATCTTACAAACCAAAATAAAATTGATCAAAGTTCACAGCCATCTACAACAGAAAAATGCATGTGTGCAAAAATTGTTGGACTGAAAGACCTCAAAATTGAACTGAGAGTACAACAGTTGCAATTCCAAACTTGACTTTAGGTAAGCACAAAACGAACATGTTGTGAAGTTCATATTCCGAAATTGAGACTGGTTCAAATATTGTCAAATCTAGAGGGTCTCAAAGATGAAGACTGCATCCAGAAGAGAGGCTTTTGAGAGCAAATGGAAAACAAAGAGCTGCATCAAACTGAAAAACCAATCATATCTCAAAAATGGGAAACAATACTCTAAGTGTTTTGTGCATGAATAGAACAGAAATATGGGACGAAAATAAGGTTTTTGTGACAGAAGAAGAGCTATGATATAATGGACAATTAAGGTTTTAGTCAGAAGAAGGTGCAAACAATTAATATCTTATAACTGAGGGGATTTGCTGATTACAGTTATGATGATAAACCTCTTCCTAACTAGCCGCTAACTACCGTACCAGACGAAAATAATATATAGATATACTACTCCGGTCTCAAATGTAAGCAAAAACTAATCAGATTGCATACATTTGAAATGGAAGGGTATACAAGAATTAATACAGTTGTAAATAGTACGACACTGTAGAAAATAAAAAATAAAAAAATAAAATACATCTTGGGCCCATCCTCCTCCATTAAATAAAAGATATAACGGTATGTCTTCCGATGCAAATTCGAAAACAACATGCACAAAAAATGAAATTTTTCATGCCAAGGATATCTGGCGTGCATAGCATGTCTGTCGATTCCTCGTGGATTGGTGAATCGGATGTCCTCCATGTTGATTCCTGGTTTGAATAAACTGACTCCTATTTTATCAATAAAAAGTTTGTTTTGGAGGCCAGATAATGTACACACCACACAGTTCCATTCTTTTTCGAAAATAATATCCGTTAATTTAGATGTAATATGTTTAATATCAAAAATTATTATATGATCTTCTACTCTGTTGTGCACATGATCATTGTCATTGAGATTTAGCTCAAATGCACATGTTTTTCTTTTCCCATTGATGATAAATCTGGGCTGAATAATTTCTTCAAATGTGCCTGGTCTAACAACAAGACATAGAGATATTGCAGGGATCTTTTTACGAAACCAGAAGTTTGAGGTCCTGGTAAGTGAAACTCCTTGTTACCGCCCTCCGCATGCAGTTTCTAATAAGAGTAATCGATTTATGCATTCAAAAACATATATATTGTAGATTATTATCAAATTAAATACAAGAAATAAAAAAATATGCACCTTATTCAGTAACGCGATTTTACAGAATAAACTCAAGGAAGGGCAGTCTCTGGCAGACAAAGTTCTTATGTTGGGTGGAACCCCTCTAATTTCTTCAAGATTTATGCAGTTATCCAAAATCAGTGTCTTTAAAAAATGACAAACTTTGACGCATTTAGGAAGAAGTTTGAGGTCTAAAACTATCAAGGACGTGCACCATTTTGCAGATAATATTTCCATGTTTGGTGGAACCCCACGGATTCTTTTGAGATTCTTGCAACCATCCAAATGAATTTTGGTTAGAAAGTAACATTCTTTGACACATGCAGGAAGAGTTGTAAATTTATTTTGCGATAGATACAACTCTTTCACATTTGAAAACAAAGGCAAACCAATTCGAAGGAAATCATCTGATACGTTGCAACCTGAAAGACCTAAATTTAGGACCATTGAGCTCGATTGGGCTTCAAAATTGGCTGATTTTGGCAATAACAATGTACACTCCCCAGCAATCAACTCATGAAGTTCCAGCATCATAAAAATACTACTTGGTAACTGAACAACACCACAACCAATCAGTACTTCTCTTTCAAGCCGGTTGAGATTGTGAATTGTAAATGGAAGTTGTTTTATTGGAGTGTCCATTAAATCAGTGACTTTTATATTTTCCATCTTTCCTAATATTTCTGGAAAACTCTTCAGACAGTGACAAGATGAAAGTTTGAGTCTTTCGAGAGAGCTCAACTTGATAGGTGGAAAAGTTCCAAGCCGGCTACATCCATCAGCATTCAACATTTTAAGTTTATTCAAGAATCCAACTGATTCATGAATCTTAATTAAATTTGTGCAATATCTCCAAATGATAATTCTTCTAAATTTGGAGCACCAGATACATCAGGTATCTCAGCTATACACTGAACATCATCAAAATTCAAAACTCTCATGCTCACGAACTTCTGCCAAAAGATATAACAACAAAAAAAGAAATGGAATGAATATTCAAATGGATTCGTTGATATTTTAGACAAGAGAAAAGAACTTACTATCCTTACCTTCTTTGATATAAGAAAGTCGAGTGACATTAAGAAACTTTGTCGTAACTTCAGTATCACAAGTTTCTTTGGATGAAAGTTGGGAGGTAAAGATGGTGATGGATATCCCGACCATTCCAATACTCTTAAACTATTTGGAAGATACTCGGGACCTTTGGAAAAACTACCAACTCTAATATTAAGCGTTTTGAGGTTTTTCATCTCCTTGAATGCCATTCCATCCCATTCTACCACTTCTTCAAACTCGGGGAAATCCAGAATTATGACTTGAATACTATTAGTTCCCTTTGAACACAAAAGCACAATTCAACCACAAAAGATCTATAAATTTTAGGGAATATAATTAGACTATTGCATATTTGATAAGGAAAAAAACGACATAATCATACTTTAATTTAGTTGTTTAGCTTATAAAATAAAAAAGACAATACAGGTTAAAATTTGAAAAATCAAAACCTTCTATATCAGTGTTACTCACAGTATTTTCTTTGAAAACATGAACTATATCTTCAGGAAACCATAACCTGCTACGTTTTCCAGGCTCCTCCGGTGATTCTTGCCGAACAATCTCTTTGTCATGTCCTCTATCAAGTCGTGCATTGTTACATGACCGTTCGAAGTTATGTTTATGAGAGATTTTTCTATCAGCACTCCAATACCATATTCTAGGCAGAAACCATACTGAATCTGAAGTATTTTTTTGATGTATGACAAATCACATCCTTTGAAAAAACAAGCAATATCAAGAAATATCTTCTGCTGATCTTCATCCAAACAAACAAAACTTACTTTAAGTATGTCGTGGATCTTTTTATCGGGAATTCTTTCAAACTGATCTATTGCTGATTCCCATTCTTTTATACTTTTTCCGATCAAGTAGGAACCCATTACTTCCAAAGCCAATGGAAGGCCAGAAGCATAACTTACTGCACGACTTAAGACGTTCTCGTAATTTGAATCAACTTCGTCAGTTTTAAAAGCATTCCAACAAATCAATTCAAGTGCTTATTTCATATTCAACCCATCTAGCTCATACGATTTTTCAACCCTGTGGCTTGTTAACAAATGTCTGTCCCGAGTTGTAATGATTACTCTGCTGCCGGGACCAAACCAACCAGACTCTCCAACTATGGCCTTCAACTGCTCTAGTTTATCGACATCATCAAGAACCAAAAGAACCTTCTTTTGATGAAGCCTATGTTTTATTATTGGAAATCCTTTATTGACACTTCCTATCTTCGTATACTTCTTTCTGATAATATCATCCAGAAATGTCTCTTGGAGATGCACTAGTCCGTCTTTGATTGTATTTTCCCTTACATTATCAAGAAAACACAAACCTTCAAATTGATCAGCAATCAAATTATATACAGCTCGAGCAATTGTGGTTTTACCAATTCCACCAATACCGTGGATCCCTACCATCAGGACTCCATCTGATCCAACATTTAAAAGTGAGGTTACTTTT
>Ga0315913_1003688_pt1 | contig 18416 bp, 6 predicted proteins | sample MpolsnodulesMG_FD_207736 | JGI IMG/M metagenome (GOLD analysis project Ga0315913, IMG submission 207736) | Medicago polymorpha root nodule microbial communities from Los Angeles, California, United States - small nodules | ecosystem: Host-associated > Plants > Roots > Nodule | place: USA... | reverse complement strand
AAAATTAAAAAAAAAACTGTCCAATCACGTCAGCCTGTGACGGTTGGACACGTGTCACGCACACATTCAATCCCGCCATTTGAAACGGCGGGAATGAAGAAAAAGACAAAAAAAATAAAAATGAAAGTGGGTCATTTTGGAAAAAAAATTTCAAAGGGGGTCATACTTGAAATTTTTTTTGCAAATAGGGTCAGAAAAAAAAAATTCGCAAAGTAGCAACACATTTTCTAAGACGCTCTTTTTATTGGTTGAAATTAAAATGGAACACACGAAATATGTATAGCTCCACATATATTTAGTGGAATTCGTTTAAATTTAAATTGATTAATTAGAGTATATTGAAAAGAGTGTGTTGCTAGCATAATTCATATTCTATATATTACAATGATCAATTTTAATATGAATTTTTTTAAAATTTAAACCTATTAATCATAGCGTATTGAAAAAGATTGTGTTGCTAGCATAATTCATATTCTATATATTACGATGATCAATTTCAATATCAACAAATTTTACAATGATTAAAATAAAGTAACAACAATAAAAACAAATAGTCATATATTGCAAGAATTAATGAAAAACAAAAAATATTTTTACAAGAACTAACACCAAAACTCTGACCATTTACATATTTAACCTTTATTAAAAAGAAAAATGATAATAACCAAACAATTAGACTCAAGTGGTTAATGAGTTCCACCAAAGATAAATTGTTCAGAAAACTTGAGTTCGATTTCAGGGTGGAAACATATATAATAAAAGTATATCGGAACTTGTATAGTCAAACTCTGAAAAATATAACAAAAACTTTTATAATAATATAAAATTTACTTTTTTTTGTGGGTATTTATGGATCCGGGTTTGGTCAAGGATAATCACCCGCAAATTTGAATCGGGAGGGTGCGGATACAGACAGTCTAATCACACCCCACCCCACCCCCCCCCACCCCCACAACATGCACATATATAATACTATATACAATTTTAATTTATATAGCATGAAAGTAAATTAAGTTTCTACTACATCTTTCTCATAAACTACATATCGATATCTCTTCCTCTTTTGTGCATACATTTTTTGTTTTTACTGTTAGTCATCTATGGATACTTATGGTTTCAAATACGATTCGTTAAATTATCTCTAAATTATTTGTTAATATATTTTTTTGTTTGTTTTTTATTGTCTTTTTAGTGTTAAAGTGTGGGTTATGTATCTATATGTCTTAACTCAACTGGAAAATGTCAAAATTATAAGGTCGGACGTCGTGACCCGGGTTTGAACCCAGGACCTCATCATAGTTGTGTGAGTTTATTTTCAGTGGTTTACCACTTCATCTAAGACCAAAAAAAAATGCGGGTTATGTTCCACTACTAGAAAAAGCAAAATTTGCGAGGGAAATTAGCGACGGAAAAAATGAAATTCTTCACACATTCTTTGGTCGCAAAATTTAGTGACAAAATTAGAGAGAGATTTCACGTTTTCCCTCACTAAATATCCTTCACCAATTTTTGTTTTTTTTTAGTGTTCACAGGACATAAAGACTAAGGTACAAATATTTTTACAAAAATACGGGTATGGAATGAACGCTATAGTACCCTACCCCAGCATCATAGCATGACGCTGTGACCCTATTAAAAAACAAAATGACGTGACTTTAGAGCCATCCTTTTGCGCAGTTTCTAACATGCTTCCAATTGGAATTTTGTTGATTTGTGGTCATATATAAGTGTCTGCTTTGCATATGCTTTCAAATGCCACTAAAATGACTAGTAGATTAGTAGTGTATAGAGACAAAGTACCGAAGGCATAAAAGGTGCTCTTATTTAATTCTTGGCCATATCTTAGTGCGCATCGATCTTCAAATTTGCAAAATTCCGTCTAAGCTTTTAACATAGCCAGCAGTCATCCTTGATGAAACAAAGTGCTGTGCTGCATGCGTGTCACTTTAATCAAAGAAAAAAAATGTGGTCTGTACATCACACATAATTTCAACTTCAAGTATGTGTACAGTGTACTATAGCACACTAGGATTTAGATGACATGATAAGAGATGTGTTACAGTTTAATTAGAGGTCTTGTGATCTATTGTGATACTGACCTTGAATGATTAGTTTATGCAGATGATACTTTATTCACATAAAAAATGTGTACAAACAAGAGTTGAGAGCGGTGTTAAGGAGATATCATGTTGGATACCGATACCTTTAAAAAAATTAATTTAAAATTAAAACGTTCAAATGCAATCACCAAATAAAAACTCTGGTAAATTATAAATGAATAACATGACATTAAATATTGAATAATAGATTTAAAAAAATAAATTGTCACCTTGAACTTAATCCAGTTAATAGTGACATGCATGCTATATATAGGAGTTTAAACTCCATATACTCCATTTATCACATTAAGAGATGCATGTCTAGTAGTAGGCTATTTGAAGAAAAAAAAACTATTATTGAATAATGTATAAGTATTTGACAAAGCTTTTAGTTGATTTGAGTTCCATTTCGTCTTGTTTACATTTGTCGATCCAATAGACCATAAATAAATTTGAACATATTGAATTTAAAAACTTTTGACAATAACAACAATTAACCATTTCATCGAAATATTAATGCATAGCTGTGTTTGGGATTGGGAACGATTTATTTAGTGCAAGTCTAGTAAAAGTACATATATTTGATGTTTATTTTTGATGCATTTGTATTGTTCGTGTGTGAATACACGATTTTGATCACCAAAACTTGGAGATGTGGTCTTCACGCCTGATGCTTAGATTTCGAAGTCGATCCTTACAAATGTGGGGTCGTATTAGAAATGTTCACCCTAAGGTTCAAGAAGGGAATCTATAGGCTTAACACGATCTTAAAAACTTTACCTTGGTTCATTACAAGGTCATCCCAACACACTCTACCATTCTATAAGTGATTGAGGAAGGAGACACATTTTGATTTGGACTTCGGAGTATGAGGCCACATTTTCTCGGCTAAAACAAATCATCTTTGAACCATTGTTTGTATACTTGTTAGTATGGACCAAAGTCATCAGTGTCGTATTCACTATGGAGATAATTTAAGGGTAAAAGTCGATTTTTTATCAATTAACTATTGAGACGGTAGATTTATTTAACAAATTTTATCAGTTTGAATCAAACTCAATATTCCAAAGTTTTAAAAAGTTACATGCATTGCGTATCAACTATTTGTGATAGACCACGTGATAAATTAGTACTATTATTGTAATAAGTAAATGATTTATAGATATCTCATAAAAACTCGTAAAAATTATGATAATTATAGATTTGCAAGAATAAGAGCATTTATTTTGTTAACGCTCCGATTCCTCGGAAAAGGGATCATAGTAATTCGAAGTTCGGTCAGAAGGTAAGTAAATTTAACTAAAAATTGTTCCACCTTGGTGGAACTCATATTATCCTTAACAATGTTTAATTTTGTGGAGCTTATTGACCACTTGAGTTCAATTATTTTGTTAAATATGACTTCAAATTCTAAAACAGCCAAAGTTTTTAAATAAAATTAAGACGCTGAACAATCAAATATTCGGGATTTCCTTCAAAAGAAAAATCAAATATTCGGGATTTCCCTATATTTTTTTTCAAACCAAAAAAAAAGAATTAAAGGTTTGAAATAGAGAGTAAATAAATGTCATGTCTCCCCAAATTTGATTAATGGAGTGATTCAAACCTAGTAAAAAATGGTATACTATTGTATGTTAAACTAATTAAATAACTTAATGATTTAGAGTAAATGTTAATTTGGTTTACCCTAATTAAAGTGCACTAAGTAAAAATAAATTCCAAGAAAAAAATTCAAATAATCAGTCAATTTCCATAATAATTGAATGAATTGTCTTGAAGCACAAAATGGAAAAGAATCACATAACAATTTTGTATATTTGAAGCATCAAATTAACAGCTCATTTAGGCTTTTAGCTCAGCCTCAGCTTTGGGCTTCTCTTCCTCAGGCTTGGGCTTCTCTTCAGTGGCTTCAGGCTTTGCCTCTTCCTTAATTTCGGGGGCTTTCTCTTCTCCCTTGGCTTCAGCCTTCACCTCCACAGTGGCTGCTTCCTTCTTGGCTTCACCCTTCTCTACAGTCTTTTCTTTATTCTATCAATAGAAATTAATCAATCATAACATGAATATACATATGATCCTTCCAAATGAATAAGATGATGAAAAATGAAATAAATAATGTTGCAATACTAATAGATTTGTATCATCAAAGGAAATTGCTAGTTATCGCGAGAGATAACAATACCGAGAATTTCACGAATGACTATTTTATACTTAGTAAAATTTTTTAAGTATATGGTGTTGGATATCAAATATCATAATTATGTGCATGAATATCATTGCTTATATAAGAATATGTACCTCGTTGAGCAAGGTACCTAGAGACTTATCGTCGGAAGACTTAGCGGTCTCCTCAGCTTTGGTCTCCTCGGCTGGCTGTTCAACCTTAACCTCCTCGGTGACAGGCTCAGGAACTGGGACTGGAGCGTCACTTTCGTCGGTCCTAGGGTTGCCAGCACAGTTGCCCATGTTCAACGATTATTATTAATGAATGTACAATGTGGGAGAACAAGCCTAGTAATTGGTCTTGTTCTTGATTTGTTCTCCCTTTGAATCTGAGCAAAGAAGGATGAAAGGATTGTTAATTATGTATATGAGTTTTATATAGGGGTACATTGGTTTTTTTTTGGGTGGTGAAGTTCAATATGTGGCGTGGAAAGTTTTAAGGAGTTTAACGGTTGTTTTTAGTTTAATTTCTAGTTAATATTTAGTAAATGCTATTAATTGTTAATTTTTTAAACAAAGTTGAGAGACTTGGTAGGTACCTAACAGCTGTGTCATTCACGATCACAGGCTGGGCTCTTGTCAATCCAACAATTCCTTTGGTTTCGTTATTCATGACATGATATAATACGTCGCATTTGTATAAATAGAAAACGGATTCTATGGTTTGTGTTCATACTTCATAGTCTGCCCATTATTATTTTTTAGAGGAAATTGCACTCACCACCCCTAAGTTCTATTAAAATAGCAATGACACCCCCTCTAGTTTTAAAATAAACACTAACCTCCCTTAAATTTTCATCAAATAGACAAATATTTCTCTTCTTCATTAACACTGTTAAATTGTCTGTTAACTATTTCTTTTTTAATAAAAAAATCTTGCAGTTGTAAACATGTGTAAATTTCCATATGCCAGGGTGTTGTCATCATCACGTCTTATATCTTTTTGCGGTGCAACTAGATAGTATCTTACTCCATTTCCTCTCCTTACCATGTCGCTTATTTCATTGGGAGGTTTAGCTTTTCAAATTCTTTAGTGAATATTGTCATAATACTCTCATCAATTTGAAAGTTGGGTGATATACATCAATTATGTATTTCACATAAAAACAATAAAGAATCAAGATACCTGTAATTAGATATTTGCCAAGCCATATTATAATTTGCCATATGATAACATACATACATATATAATATGCCAGATGATATATACTCAATTTGGCATCCAAAATATTTCTTCAAACTCACATGACAATCAACGAAATTTGAGCAGCTAAATTTTACAAAATACTAGTGTTTAAATAAACCAGTGGCTCCAAAATTAAATAAGTCTCTGAAATTATATAAACCATTAGATTCTACAAATTACCACGTATCTAAATAAACCAGTAGCCCAAAATACCACTAGGCAGTAGTACACCAAAACACTACTGTCAAAACAAACAAAACCAGTGGTTGTATATTAATGACTTAAATATTTCCAAAATCCTCCTAAGTGAACCACTAAACATAATCTCCATCAGAGCAATAGCTATTTGTTACGAGTGACTTGACTATAACAAGCTGCATTTCTACTATTTTTATCTGAGCTTTGTTCTTTACGTAGCACCCTTAGTTTTTATCTGAGGTTGAAGATGAGTGACTATGGAGAGAAGGCAATGTTTTGAGAGTGAGGACACACACAGATTTTTGTATCGTAACGGAGAATTAACATAATTTAACAGAGGGGAGGTATGTGATGATTTAGAAAATAGAGGGGAGGTTTGTTGTATTAAGCTAAGGAGGTTATTATAATTTTCCCTAATTTTTATGTATGTACGCTCTGTAGATTATCATGCATGTTCTATCAAAAAAATATTATGTTTGAACCAAAAAAAATCATTATGTATGTACACTTCACCATACCTTTTTTTGGTCCTAATGTTTTTTAACAAGCCAAAATATAATAGTATATTACTACGAACAAAGCATTCAACTCGAAACAAGGAGTGCAATGACTGAAAAGTTACGGTTTACAAAAAGTTAAAATGCCCAAATAAATTGAAAAAAAACAAAGCTACATGCCAAAACCGAAGCAAGATTAAGTCACCACATGTGATAATAAAAAACAAAAGTAGCATTTTGAGCTTTCAACCACCAAAAAGAGAGGAGCTTTATTTTGTTTAATAGTTGATGTAATTCTTTCCTATTTTTAAAGATTTTATTATTTCTTTCTTTCCAAATCACTCAAACTTACAAAAATCAAATTACATATGAAAATGAGCATAAACTTTTATAAGATCCACCAATCAAATTGAAGGAAATGAGCATAAACTTTCATAAACTTTATAAAAGTTTATTTCTTAATCAAATTACGTAATAAACTTAGTAAATCCAGGTTTAGCTCATTTTCGAAATTGAACTCAATTTGAGTTTATAAGTTTATGCTTAGTAAATCCAGGTTTAGCTTTTCATAATCAAATTACGAAAATATTATTTCTTTCTTTTTGCGGCATATTCTTTCATTTCCTCTCCTTACCATGTTGCTTATTTCATTGGGTTGCCTAATTGAAGGAAATGGTCTGATAGTCTAGATGGATCAACCACGGTAATGTCAACCCAATGCCGAATAATATGCTAAATACTCCAGAGTAATTACAACCCAAGAACAAATTATCAACCATTTCCACCATCCCGCAATCGCTCACGCAAAGCTGAGAGTCAGGTTGAAGGATGTTACGCCTTATCAAATTTTCCTTAGTCGAAAACCGATTACGAAGAATATGTCAAGCAAAGAGAAGGACTTTCAAAGGAACCGATTTGTGCCAAATAAGATCCAAAATAACTGACTGAATAGGTTGATCCACTTTCGCCAACAATTGGTAAACACGGCTAACTGTGTAACCTTTTCCGTCATAATTTGTCTTTTATTTTCAAATTTTTCAACCATGAACATATATGTGTGTGTGGATGTGTCAAATGCATATACTAAGGATATGTTTAATAAGATTAAGTTCGTATGACCAAAGTAAAAGTAGAGTTGTTTGGTAAAGATTGTATTTTCTCAAGAAAACCCTATATATAAACGAAGTTAGTAATGGATACTTTTTATATCACTTTATATTTATCGTTTAATTAAACCACTAAATTTACCGCACTTTAGCTAACTTATCTATGTCATTAGTTATCCTTGTTGTAAGCTATGTATTCACCATCAGCAACAAGCTCATCTAATGTATGCAATAAAAACACTGAGATAACTTACTACATTGTAATGCGGGGAGGTTGGCACGTTGTCAAGTTTTGTCTCTACAAGATGATTCTTCTGCCCGGGGGCAAACTCACCGGCGTCGAGAAACCTCGCTATCGGAACAACCTCAATTCAACGCTTCCCAATCTCTCATCGATGCTTTTAATATTAAATATGAAGTTTGATGTGCATATTGTATGCAATGATACTTAGCTTCACAATTATTTCGATATCTATTTATATTTTGCTCAAGTGCATAATAGTTGCGGCTAAAACTATTTTTTGATGAGGTGAGTAACCCAAGCTTGTAATTTAAAACAAGAGAAACGATTGATTTTTTTGAAATGATTGATAGTACAAATGTCATTTATACAAAAGGCTATGAATCTTCATCCACCCTGAGATGATGATTCTAAATTTGTGACACTTCGTACCGTATAGCATTCCTCCCCTACTAATTGCCGAAAGAGTGAAAGACCAAGAATTGGAACCTAAGCGATTAAAAGAAACAGAAATTGAGTTGATATTCATGCACCATTTTCTTTGGGTTCTGCATAAAGCTCTTTTATATGCTCAATTTCATCGTAACTTCCAAGGAATATTGGCGATCGATCATGTATTTTCTTAGGAACCAAGTCAAGTGCCTGCAAACAATTATCATATGAACACGAAATCCATCAGATGTAATATCAAATGACCAATTCAAAGATAAAATAATTGATATATGGTATAAAGTATGATTCATGATAGCATAATGATTCATGTTAATTCAATCTTCGATACATTTTACCATATTGAAGATGCAGAAATGCATGAGAGAGTAACAAATTGAAGTGTTGCAACTAAAGAGTTTTGTAGCAATATAAACTAATAGTGCAAAGAAAAATTCTAATACCCTTTGTTTTCCTGTGAAAGCTTGACCTCCTGCTTGCTCCATCAAATATGACATTGGAAAAACTTCATACAGAACCCTGATAATTTACAGTCAAATTTCATATCCATAAGTTATTAGTTTAAACATATCATATAACACAACTCGGTCAATTAAAACAGATGAGAATCCAAGTTCTCATCTATGTATGGAGTATTGCAAACGGGACTACATGTCCCAATAATTTAGGTCCTCGAACCTGCTATGGGCCTAACTCCTGAGTCGGCAAGGAAATGTCTGATTTTTTACACTGGGTTTTAATGTCTTTCAAGTACTTGATGACTCAAGAAATAGAATTCAGATTCCTTTTCTATCGGAGAATCATCTTACTAACTCTCCTAATACCTAAGGATGCTAGATCAAATGTTAATTACAAATAGACGCACCAAAGTATATCGTAGTGTTACCTTAGCTTTCCATTTGGGCTTTTCTTATCAGCAGGGTACATGAATATACCACCATATAGCAATGTTCTATGGACATCAGCTACCATGCTGCATTGTGCATTTTTCATTGGCAAATAAAACGAAGAAACTTGAAGGAAAACCAAGATAAAACTACGTAAAGTTCAGAATCATATACCTGCCAATATACCTAAGAGACTTTGGTGCTGAACCATCTTGTGGAAACTTGCAATTTTCTACGTATCTACAAAACAAAATTCCAAGGATTCATTTGAAAATTAGCTCAATTGTTACATGTTAACTCAAGAATCAGGTTTCAAATAGTACTCGATAACAGAATTTCCAAAACTTACTTGGTGGTTGGTTCATCCCAGTTTTTGGCATTTCCCTCATTTACAGAATAAATCTTTCCTTTCTTTGGTATCTATGAAGTAACACGCACGTTACAGCAAATAAAATTCAGAATTGCCCTAGTTTTTACCTAATAAACTTTATGTAACTTAATTTATTTACCAATTTAGCTGCAACATAATGCATGTACCTTGATGTTTGGGTGAGTCAATATGAACTCTCCAAGGGAAGGATCAAGTGTAAAACCATTCACTCCATTTCCTGTGCTAAGCACAAACTGGAAGTCCACAATTTATTCAATCAGAATCAGGTATTTATGACATGAAAAGCAGATCAATTTCATTATAAAAATGAAAGCAAATTGTGACATGTAAATATCAAATAGTTAAAAGAAAAACTTTATAACACTCTATTTGCATAATCGGTGCTAGTTTTACCGTGCAAGAGCTTCCATACATGCAGTAACCAGCTGCTACCAAACTGCTCCCAGGTTGCAATGCATCTTCAACGCTAACTTCAGCTGTATCTTTCACTGTGTAAATACCAAAGATCTATATGCAATAGTGAAAATGCTAGGTATTAGTATGATTTCTATTTTGATGAATTAAAATATAGCAGTTAAGTTTGGGATAAAATAAAAAGAAAAAATCCTTACAGTTCCTATTGAAACTCCACAATCAATGTTTGAGGAACCATCCAAAGGATCAAACACAACTATGTATCTTCAAAATCAAAATGGAAATTTGTTAATGTTGCATGAATATTAATATGATCATGTGTAATTTGATAAATATAGAATATTTTGGAACTGACTTGCCACGCTGTGCTGGTGGCACAATGATAGCATCTTCAACCTCTTCCGAAACAAGAAGGCACTGCCGAGGCAAAAAAATTACATTTTACAAAATCAGGAACAAAACAATGCCAAATAAAATGCATATGAACTAATCAATCATTAACTTATATCAACAAAAAGAACAAAATAAAGCAAATTCGTGTGTGTAGACTTACTGTGCGTCCGCTGCTGATTAAGGCCTTCACAAATACTTCATTAGAAATCACATCCAATTTCTTTTGCTCCTCCCCCTTAAATAGTGAAGAACAAAATAGGGATGTTAATATCAATTTAGGAATGTGACATGTGAAATGTTATTTGATAGTTCTCTTCTTTTTTTTGTAGTGATTTGATAGTTCTCTTTCGCCAAGTGTTGTAAGTTTCTAAATTATTTCTTCTTTTCTCTAGTGCATGCTAGTAATTAATGAAACTTTATTCTCTAAACTCTCATCTAGCTTGAAGCGTGAGTGTGTAATTCAATTCAAGGAATCCAAATATTTTGAAGGCTAATCCTTATCTCTGTTACATCAAGTATACATAAACCGATGGAGGCAAATCGAATTTAAAGCTAATTAGTGTGTCCACACACGTTTTGGAATTATTAAAAGAGTTACAGTTGAAAATACAATATTAAATGGATATGCAATGTTAGTGTAAAACTGTTTTACACTAACATCTAATCCAATGAAAATTCAATACACATCACTCAGTTTTATAAGGATAGTTAAAAATTAGTACTATGATATAATATGGAAGTAGTGTGGTATCTCGTCGGATTGTTGATGTAAAAATGGTCTAGTGTATGTCCATTAAACTCATATTAAATAAATAATGTTTTTTTTTGTCATAATATTATTTCAGATTTAGATGGTGTGACAAAGTCACATACGAACATGAACATGAACACGTAACGTTGGAAAATATTATAAAAAAAACAAAACTCACTTGAACATTGGTGTCTCCAGCAAGTCCTAGGATTTTTGCCAATCCAGCCTGTCACAGTAAAAAAAATTATAAACATTCAATCAAGTAACTGTGAATTTTCTCTAATCAAAATTAATGAAATGAGAGTGTGTACCTTGTTAACAGAAGAACAAACAAATTTGCAGCCAAGAACAATGTGACTGATGAGAATGGTGAAATCTCCACGTGATTCAGCATACTTTGATTGCTCATTCAGAACAAACCTAGTTATTGTCATCAAATCAGTTCTGTTAGCATCTGCTTGGTGATCCATATTTTTTTGTGAAATTAATTGAATGAAATATTTTTCATAAGAAAAGTGGTGAATTGGGTTTAGAATGTGAATATGAATGAGTATAAAGATGAATATTTATATGCTTGTGCGTTTCCTAAGGATCAATATAAAAAGCATTGTCAACGACTGAGATAGGAACACCACATAGATCATGACCTGTTATTATGGATCAATTCATCCCATTACGTCTATCCTACACTATTTACACTTTTTTTTATGTGATTGCACTATTTATTTTTTATAATTAAATCTTCGGATTGTTAGTCTTTTAATTTTTTATTAATTATTAATTTTTTTCGGAACTATGTTTTAAATTCATTAAAAGATATTGCAATACTTTATTATTAGAGATAGGCAAATACTTTTTATATTTCCTATGTTTACACATGCTCTGATGTGTGCACTCAATCACAATGTCATGTATCACAAATGTTTTTTTTTTTTTAGGGATATCACAAATGTTGATTTTGACTAATAAGCACTTTTTTTTGTTAGATGAGTAATATGAACCTCAAATTAAAGATAAGGGACTAAAAATATGTTTAAGTCTATTTAGTACGTGTCCGTATTTGTTTAAAAATCACTTTCATTGATTGAGAGATAAATTATTATTTTTTGACAGATTGAGAGATAATTGTTATAATTTGATAATATGTACTCCCTCCGTCTCAAATTATAAGAAAAAAAAACTCATTTTCTTTGTCCCAAATTATAATCAAAGACGACCAATTTTTATCATATTTAATTATGTTTTTTCAAAAAATTATCTTTTGGAAAATTAAATGCAAAGTGTATTCAATTTGCTCTCTTTTTCATTTTTTCTATAATCAACTATCAATGAAAATTGTTTTTACATCTTCCTATAAAACTTATTTCAAAGATAACACAAAAAACTATGTTACAAACTACTATGTTTTAGTTTTCTTATTAAGTGTGATTTTTTTTTTTTTTGCTTATAATATGGGACGTAGGGAGTATATATGCAAGAAGAAAAAGCCTTGACTATTAAATTGTTACTACCTCTTAAAAAAAAACGTTACTAAATATATGATTACAAAAAGTATATCGTAAGAGTTATCTCTCTCAATAATTGAGAGTAACTTCTAAATTAATACATTTTTTTAAAAGTCTAATAAATACAAATGAATACATACTAAATATAAAAGATAGGAGAATTTTTACATTAACTATGTATTGAAACTATTAAATGTTTTTTGCTACAATGTTTTTTTTATCTTTTTATTATTTTTTTATGCGGTCTTTCTTCTTATTACGAACAATTATTTATAGATTTTTTTGAATAACACTTAAAATGTCCAATTGCCCTCAAATCTATTAAAAAAATTATTATAATACTAAAATTGTCATTTTCATGTGAGTTTTTTTTTTTCTTCACAAAAAATAAACGATATTTATTCATTCAAATTGATAGAGTACATTGATACAATACAAATCTAAATTCGCTAAAAACAAAAAGAATGAATCTATGAACAAACTCACAACATCCATGTTAATAGCATAAAACGGAAAAGTACCTATGCCTAAAAATATGATTGTATTCACGTCTCCGGAATACTCATGTCTCCGGATCTGCAACGTTGACAACACTAAAATCATTGATCGGATCTGCACTTGCTCGAAGCTAATCTTTCAACCTGAATCGAATAAACACCGCACTGAGACGGGAAATAAAAAACATACCGCACACATATGGGAAATCAAAACAAACAGAGTCGTGCAGAGACGACAAAATTACAAAAACAAATGAAAGAAAACTGAAAATGCGTGGAAATCACTTATTCAATTATGATAGAAGGAAAAACAACTCTAAGGGGTTATTTTTGGGTCAAAATTGACCCTAAATCACCCCTCTAATAAGAAGAATAAAATAGTGACGGTTAGGGTTTGAGAAGGAGAGAAGAGAGAGAAAGAGAGACGTTCACCGTCTTTTTATGCTACATGTACTTGTCTCATTTCATTGATTCTAATTTCTAAATGGCTAAATTGCATTTTTGGTCCCCAAACTATTTAGGTAGTATTGCTTTGGTCCCTTAATTAAAATTCGATTTATTTTGGTCCCTTAACTTCTCTTCGTTACACATTTTGGTCCTTTCCGTTAGTTTTAGTTCAAAAACGTTAGGTTTTCTTCATTTTTTTCTAGAATTTTTTTGGGATTCTTGTTGTTGAAGGTTGATGGAGATGATATGAAGATGAAAAAGAGAAGAAGAAGATGAAGAAAACCTAATGTTTTTGAATTAAAACTAACTGAAAGGACCAAAATGTGTAACGAAGAGAAGTTAAGGGACCAAAATAAATTGAATTTTAATTAAAGGACCAAAGCGATACTACCTAAATAGTTAAGGGACTAAAAATGCAATTTAGCCTTTCTAAAATATATGTATATGATTTTCATGTGAATTTATTGAAAACACTTTTGAAATCTTATATATACATCCAGTCATTTTAATTTCAGACTCTTTTGATATCCTCATCATTCTTCTATTTGCTTGACGTTGGATTGTTTTGGTCTGATAGAGTTATTTTGCATGTTCCCTCTTGACGATTGGTCCAATCATCGGTTCGTGAACCTTTCATTAGTGTTCATTTTAGGATCTACTTGTATTGTTTTAATTGTTAGTATGTTTGGGGTGACCTACACACTTCTGTTGACTTATTGTTTAGATTCAATTTATGTTCTTTTGTACTTCTTTTTATGATATATTATTATTTTTTAAAGAAGTCTTACTAACTCATCGAAATTGATATTAAAGAGAATCGAATTAAAAACATTGAGAAGAGCACAAACCAAAGTCTAAGACAACACCACTTGATGAATCTAAATAGGTTTTTAATATATTAGTATGAGTAAGCATGCAGGGGCGGATTCAGTATACATTAAGGGTGTGCACCTGCACACCCTGACCTTTTAAAATTTTCAACAGAACCCCTGTTCTTTTTTTTTTTGCACTTTGCACATCCTAAATATTTTATTTGCACCTTAGACCCAACAAAGTCTAAGTCTGAAAAACTACTCTCATAATCCACTTTCACACTTCTCTCTAATTTGTTACTCTTTCTTAATTTCTCTCCTCTCAACTTTAACCCATACGTATATGAATCTCCACCATAACACCACCACCACAGCTCAGTCGACGGCTGATATGCGCCACCACAACACGCACTTTGTCGGTGTCTCTCTCTCTTTCTCACACTCACTACAACTCGCGAACTCCTCTCTCACTGGATCTTCTTTGCAACTCGCGAACTCTTATCTCTCTTCTCTGAAACTCGCGAAATCCTCTTTCTCTCTTTGTGATATGAATCTACACACACTAAGATAATGGAATGGGAGATGAATGGATGAATGATTGTCTAGTGACTTATATTAAAAGGGATATCGTGAAGGACATTGATGATGAGCTGATTATTCAAAGTTTTCATAAGATGACAAAGTGTAAAGGATAGTTATAGAGCTTATATGTAAATCTTTTTTTTAAGGTTATATGTAAATCTTTTTGATACATTATACATTGAGTACAATATAATCTTTTGAGTATGTTACTTTTATATGCATGATTATAATAATTATTATTATTTTTATTATTATTAAAGTTTTATATTTTTCACACCTGATCTAAAGTCTTGGGTACGCCACTATATGCATGCAACTGATTATTGTTATATAAATGCGTCAATTTAATTAGGATGTTTATTAAACATTTTTTTATGTTAATACTGTTACCTTATAAAAAAAAAGTCTATTGGAACTCAAATTACAGACTTTTCTCGAAAAATATTATAATCTATCACAACCTTCCGTAAATTTTAAAATATTATAATCTATCACAACCTTACGTAAATTTTAAAATCCAATGCACACGGCTTTTTTAATTATAAAATTTGTCTTTCGTGCTGTCACAATGAAAGGGAAGCAATCATAGATTTTAGACTAGTACGACTTTTCGTACGGTTCCAAGCCAATGACACATCACACAAACACTTTTGAAATAGAATAATCATATCTTCAATATCAGAGTTATAAACTCAGTAATATAAATGACATTATGTAATAGTATTTATTGGTGAAATGTCTACTAATCAACCTAGATTATTCACACTTCAATTCACGTAAAATTTTAACTATTAAACTAGTTGGAAAAAAATGTTCATCTTCATATTCAAACACATTAACTATAAAATTCACAATGTGTTCATGGAATTTTGTTAATATTAATGTCTTAGAGGTGTATTGGATTAGAATAGTAAAAGATTTCAAAAGACATTTTTATGAGAGTAAAGTCTTGGTGGTATTCTGTTAAAAAAATTACTGTATTAAATCTGAATAAGTCTTATGGTAATAGAACAAACAATATATTTTTTGAATATGAAGTATATATCTAGTGGTATTCAATCAATATCTTTTGCAACTTACAAAAAGTTCAGTGGTATATATCAATAGATTATTCTCTACACAAGATTTTACATGATTTTGGTTTTTTTTTGAACTTTTCATGATAAAAAGTTCTGTCATATAACATAATCTCTAACATAAACGAACAAACTTACTTTTTTTTACATTGATTAAAATTCTTACAAGTAAATTTTCATAGAACCTATATAAATTTTAACCGATACAAAAATTAGTATGTCGAAATATGTGTGATAGAGAGTGTTGCTAACACTTTTATCATCTTTCTTTTATAATTTACTTGATTAAAGAAAAACTAATATACTTGGGCTGGCTCCGTTACCCTATTAACAAACTTCCGTGAACATATTGTCAATATATTATAATAATAATCTAATCGTCTTATTAGTATATTTGAATATGGAGCGTTAATTAACTAATGTAGGTTGATTAGTAGATATTTCACCAATAAGTACTTAGTTTTATTAGAGTTTATTACATAGACTACTCATATATTGAAGATGGGATTATTTTTTTTCTTTCAAGAGTGTGGGTTATTGGCTTGGAACCGTACAAAAAGTCGTACAACTCTCTAAAATCTACTATTAGTTCACTTTCATTCTGCTGCATGAAAGACAAATTTTGCATAAAAAAATATTGTGAATTTTAAAAGGTTATATGAAGGAGATGGAAGTTATGGACCGAATACATGTGATAGTGAGAAGGTGGAAAGCAAGTTAGGAAGAATGCATTTTAAATAATAATCAAAACAAAATTTTGTCATTTTTAATTTTTTTTTTTTTTAAATGTTAGATTTGTTTTCAAATATTTTAAAAGAAGACGGTAAATATTGTCTTATATTTATTGGTTTTTTTAGATGCACTTATTTTTATCAGTTCAAGTGAAAATGAAAATATTAAACATGGAAAACAAATGGGCTCTGATATTTCAACTTCGTGAACTTTAAGCAAATAAAAGAAATGTTAACAAGATATTTTATATCATAATATTCTCAATACACGTTTTTTTTATTTGTTAAAATGCAAATGAATTCCACAAAATTAAGGGACCTATATAAAGTTTCTAGAACTCGTGAATTTTGACAAATAATGGACCGGTATGAAAAACAAAACAAAAAATACGAGAGCATGTCTTAGAGAAATTGTAAAGCTGCAATAATGAAGATTAATCTGTGTAAAAATTTGATATCCTCTTGATCACGTTTCTCAGGATGCCTAATGAAGATTAATTATGTATTTTGATTTTAAGGGTCACTAGCTTAATATGCAACATATTATAGATTAGTTGTAAAATTTAATATGCAACATATTAAAACTGAGCTAAAATTTTAAGTTATTTGGAAATTTACAATCCGCCAAATTACACAGTTTACTTAGTAAAAATAAAAATTTTAAAAAAATAGAAAAACTATTGTAATTATTATCTTTGGCACTCTTGTAGCTCCATAGATTATATCCACAAACTCAAACTCCAATCCTTTTGATCGATCGCCTATTAAACTAATTTTGCTTGGGAGCTTAGATCGCATATAATATTTTTATCTTTTTAGTAGGCAACGTAAATCCATGTTTTTCTCTTTTTATAACAATAATAATAACAATAATATTTGTTGAAGAAAAATATTTAATGATTTCAAATTGAACCAACAATCTTTTAGAGTATTTGAATGATGCACATTTATGTTACAAAGTTAAGTATTTATCATTGAGCTAACCCCTAAAGTGTAACTTAGAACTATGTGAAATAAGTATAGTGTGAAATGTGTATAGTCTAATACATTTCCAATCCATGAAACAAACACTCCAAATAATTTAAATTACCACAACTACTAATATATAATCAAAATCATTACAACCGCACACATAAAATAAATACACTTTGTTGTTAATATCTATCGAACCCTCACCACATGTACCTTTTTTTTTTTTTTTTAGAGAATGTACCTAACTAGTAAAGTATATTAACTTTGACTATGCATTCCATAGATTTATGAATTATGAACATCAGCGAGGAGATTTCAGTAATTTGCTCAATTTGGTCTGAAATGAATGAAATTAAAGATCGTACCGTATACTGACTTCATTCCTAATTATAATTATAAAACTCCTTAAATAATGCCACAAAATATAAGTTATAGGATATTCCTGGAAACATTTTTTTCATCTAACATATTTCTTCCCTTTTTTTGGTTAACCGGGTGGTTTTGAGTTATTTTTTATGAAAGTTTTATAATTTAGCTATGGATCATTAGATACAAGTTATAGCATATTAACAATAATAAAGAATAAATAAAGGAAATTGTGTATCTTTGAATTAGATTGATGAAGGATAACCACCAACAACACTGACAACTATGAGAGGGATAACTACCCTCATTTCGTCTAGCTTTAGGTTTTTCACATTGTTGTTCAGAATGATTAACCGTCTGATGGGATGACGTTTAAATAGCTAAACGGCTGAGGGCAGGGACCTCTCATTGGGCTTATCTAAATGATTCAACCCATTACGGTTCATTTAGTAACAATAGCCCAATCACTCAAATTCATCATATAATTAGTGCTTAACAAAATAGGGTGAAGATCCTCTCCATTTCATAAATAAATGGAGATTGTCAATTACTATAGTTTTGAAGTAAATATATGATATAAATGCACATATTTCAA
>Ga0315913_1003687_pt1 | contig 18416 bp, 11 predicted proteins | sample MpolsnodulesMG_FD_207736 | JGI IMG/M metagenome (GOLD analysis project Ga0315913, IMG submission 207736) | Medicago polymorpha root nodule microbial communities from Los Angeles, California, United States - small nodules | ecosystem: Host-associated > Plants > Roots > Nodule | place: USA... | reverse complement strand
CTTATTATTTATATATTCACAATATATATTTATATCAATATCATGATACAAAGCCAAACCCAATCAATATAGATTGGCTATTAGGGCTTACTCCAACAGTTTCTTCATAGGTATGTGTTCATGCTCTTGGAGAAATTGTTCTCTTCTGTATCCCTCTATGTTCTTTGTATTTGACCTTAATTTGTTTTAGCCAAAAATTTGTCAAAGGGGGAGATTGTTGGGTATTTGAGTATTGGCTTCATTGTTGCTAAAACAAATACTCATGTACGATGTTGGATACGATGTTCCAACATCTTGGCACAGTTTAGTGTGCCCTGTTTATGTGGCTTGGTTTACGCAATCTTTATCTTATTAAGGAAACCACACCCTATTTCTTGTTCACCAAGCAACACGTTTTTGTGCAGAATCAGCTGGAAGATTTGTTTCTAAAATATAACAATATTTTAGGATTCCTTAGTGGTGTGTTTGGCGGTTCCTAAAGATGTTCCTTCTTTTTAGGAGTTACCATATTTGTGAAATATATTTTCAAAAGAGATTTTGGAAAATATATTTCTAAAGAATATTTGTTTCAATATATTTCTGAAAAGAGTATTTGATACAAATATATGTTTAGCCTATGACGAAAAATTTCATGCTTTGAATGGCTATATAAGGAAGACTCGTACCCTAGTTTTATTCACCAATTCAACGTTATTGAATTGAGTCTTTAGGGTTTCGACTTGTGCTTTATTTGTGAGCCTCTCTTTGTATCACCTTGATGCATTGAGTTGGACCTTTAGTTGAGTTGTAATGGATCAAAACCAAAGATTGTTAAAAGAATAATGTTTAGGGTTTTGAGTCATCTTCCCTTTGTGTGTTCTACTCTTGTATCGGTTGATGTAAGTTTAGTTCTGTTTATTTGTGAGCCTTTCTTGTATCATCTTGATACTTGTTAAGGACAGTGTGTTGAGTTGTAAACTCGTTGTGTGCTACACCAAAGCTTGTAAGCAAGGTGTTAGTTGTTGTGTTTTAGGTCTGATAGGTCATAGGGGTTGTGACTGACCATAGGATAGTGAGATGGGATCTCAGATCTAGGAGTTCGTAGGTTGAAGTCTAGACGGGTAGGTCCTAGGTCATAAAGTGTAAACAAGGAGTTTGCTGAGAGCTTTTGAATAAGGACTACACTAGTGGATTTCCTTCCTAGCTTGGTACCCCCAGAGTAGGTGTGTTTGTCACCGAAGTGGGTCAACAAACTCACTTTGTTCTTTACCTTCTTGTTATTTATTTTCTTGCTTGTTATTTGTTTACTGCATGATGTTGGAACATTAAACGGAACATCTGATTTCTGTGCATCTAAAATTGAAACATCACATAGAACAGCTTCTAACTAACGTGCTAGAATTTCAACATTCATATATTTGCCATGATCTGTCTGTTTTCTGCTAGCTCGATGTTAAAACTTCTTACTCGACATACTGTTCATATCTGATGTTGAAACATCGTATAAAACATTTGAAAGTTAGCCTGCCAGAATTTCAATTTTCTAGTTTGTTCGAATACCCTTTTGAGATGACCGACATGATCGATCTCTATTTTGGATATGATGATCATGTCATCCATGTACACCTCAAGAATATCGCCTAGAAGCTCTTTGTTGTAAACCTTGTTCATCACGCGTTGATAAGTGGCGCCTGCGTTTCTTAATCCGAAGGGCATTACCCGATAGTAATAGTTCCCTGATTCGGTCATGAAAGCAGTTTTTTCTTCGTCGTCCTTAGCCATGGGTATCTGGTTGTACCCAGAGGAGGCGTCCATGAACGATATGAGTTTATAGCCAGATGAGTTATCTGTTGGAACAAAATACGTTTAACAAACATTACCCTTAGAGTGGGGAGATTGTTAGAACGAAAAATGTTTAACATATGTTACCCTTAGAGTTTTGATGATAACAAGGTATTAAAAATTGTCAATTGGATATGCTAATATTTGTTCAAGTGTACATGACCATAGACAAATGTTTATATCTTTATAACGTTTTGGAAGAACAAAAGAGAGCAAAAGAATCAACAAAAAGGAAGCTTGAAGCGTCTGAAGAAAAGTGCTCCTAAGGTACAAGCTCAAAGCACAAGGAACAAGAAGTGAAGAGTAAACCTTCTAGTACTAACCCCAAAGGACCCATAAAGCAATGGGTACCTAAATCTAAAATTGTCAATGCTACAAATATGCCTAAGGGCAAAAGAAAAGCACAAGTCATGGTACCTGGACAGTGGATGCTCAACACACATGACATGAGAGTAATCTATGTTCCTCACCCTCGCAATGAAGGAAGGAGGAAATTTGAAGTTTGGAGGCAACCAATTTGGCAAGATCATTGGTACAAGAACTATTATCCAGAAGTTGTTCCCACTCCAGAAGCTCAAGAGGAAGTTGCTTCTGATGTAGCACAAGATGGCTCCCAGCAAGCTGATCAATCTAAGAACACATTCAAGTACAAGTCTTCACTTCCCGAGGATCAAATCATTGGAAACAAAGAAAGTCCTAGAAGAACAAGATCATATTTCAGACCAGAATAGTCTATGATATGACTGTTATCAGTGATTGAACCTACTACAGTTGATGAAGCACTTTCAGATGATGGATGGATATTAGTTATGGAAGAAGAGCTCAATCAATTTCAACGAAATGATGTGTGGGATCTGGTACCCAAACCTCTACAGAAGAACATTATTGGAACAAAATGAGTATTCAGAAATAAGCTGAATGAACAGGGTGAAGTAACTAGAAACAAAGCCAGACTTGTTGTTCAAGGCTACAGTCAACAAGAAGGCATTGATTACACTGAAACTTTTGCTCCAGTTGCATTTGCAAGATTGGAAGCAATTAGGTTACTTCTATCCTATGCAATCAATCATGGCATAATATTATATCAAATGGATGTCAAGAGTGAATTTCTTAATGGAGTCATAGAAGAAGAAGTGTTTGTTAAGAAACCTCCTGGTTTTGAGGATCTTAAGCATCCTAACCATGTCTTTAAAGTTAAGAAATCACTATATGGCTTGAAACAAGCTCCCAGAGCTTGGTATGATAGACTAAGTAATTTCCTGATTAAAAATGATTTTAAAAGAGGTCAGGTTGACACAACACTCTTCAGAAGGACTTTTGAGAAAGATATTCTTGTTGTGCAAATATATGTTAATGATATAATATTTGGTTCTACTAATGCATCTCTTTGCATGGAACTCTCTAATTTAATGCAGGATGAATTTGAAATGAGCATGATGGGAGAATTGAAGTTCTTGATGATATGTGCTCCTGAGGTTTAACAAAATACGTTTAACAAACATTACCCTTAGAGTGGGGAGATTGTTAGAACGAAAAATGTTTAAGATATGTTACCCTTAGAGTTTTGATGATAACAAGGTATTAAAAATTGTCAATTGAATATGCTAATATTTGTTCAAGTGTACATGACCATAGACAAATGTTTATATCTTTATAAGGTCCTGGAAGAACAAAAGAATCAACAAAAAGGAAGCTTGAAGCGTCTGAAGAAAAGTGCTCCTGAAGTGATGACGTCATCAGAAGCAAGTTCATCGGAAGCGCATCATCAAAAGCAAGATCACCAGAAGCTGAAGTTCATCAGGAGATGAAAAATCTTAGAGATTCAAAGAGCTGGGAATATGGTTTGATCACGTCTAGGCATTGCAAAAGACTGAAATAGTATAACAATGGCCCTTGAGATGAAATTTGAAAGCATTAGATGCTTGTTCTATCAAGAGCACTGACAAAGAACAATTGTACGAATTGTACAACCACTACCTCCACTACTATGTTCGTAACTCGGCAACAAGACAAGGATAACAACAGTGCCTGCAGAAATGTTCCTTCATACAAGGAATGCATTTGAAATTGATCCTTCATAGGACAATAACCATATTAGGCAAAAGATCATTGGTGCTTATCAACAAGCATCAAACGACTCTTTTTTTGTGTGCTGGCAATTCTCCAACGTATCTTTCACACCACTATATAAAGGAGTGAAGACCTGCTATTTGGAAGAAGAACACAACAGACTTAAGCAATACACACGCATACAAAAGCTAGACTCTCACAACAATTCAAAGTTCATACTCTGTTATTGTTTGCATTTAAAAGTCACTTAGAATTTCTTAGCATAGTCCATATTTTAGAAATTCTATAGTCTCAAGAGTCTTAAGAGTCTGTAATTGATTTGTATCGTGAACACCACTGATTGTATATCAAGTGTTCAAACTCAAACAATTTTTTGTGTAAATCTGTTTGATTGTAAGTCTCTTGCTTGTGTGCTTGAGCATAGGAAATCTCTTGCTTGTGTGCTTGAGTAATTTGTAGTCTCATACTAGTTGTAGTATTGAGCAATTTTAATTTGAGATTACATTTTAGTGAACTCTCCTTGGAAGTGCAAGGGGGACATGACTGCTTCCGGTTTGTGGAAGGAACCTGTATAATTGCTTTGTGTCTTTCTTCTCTCCCTCTCTCTGTTTTTATCCGCTGCATTTTAGATTCTGATTATCACTTTAGAAGCTGAAATCTATCTGCTTCTGAACAGTGACTTCAGTAGGAGAAAACGAAGAAAAAGAAAACACAATTCAACCCCCCCTTCTTGTGTTTTTCTCACCTTCATTATCAACTAGTTTATCTATGTTAGAAAGAGGATATGCATCTTTTGGGCAAGCCCTATTGAGATCGGTATAATCAACACACATACACCATTTTCCATTAGATTTTTTGACAAGTACAAAGTTTGAGAGCCAAGTTGTATACTTGGCCTCAACAATGAAATTTGCCTCTAGGAGGTCTTTAACAGCTTTTTCGGCAGCCTCTACTTTTTCTATAGACTGCTTCCTACATCGCTAGCACTAGAACTAGCAGTAAGTTGATGACAGGCGAAGCTAAGGTCGATGCTAGGCATGTCGGCTGCGCTCCAAGCGAAGAGATCAACATTCTCCCTGAGGCAGGCTATGAGTTGAGCACGAACGAGCTCTGGGATTCCCTTGCCAAGTTTGAAACACTTTGTTGGGTCGTCCCCAAAAGGAATCTGCTCAAAGTCTCCATCAGGAATTAGGCGAAGGGTTTCCACGTTGAGTTGGTCATTCTTTTCCTTCTTTAGCTCTTTCCGCTCTGACTTGGTGAAGCGCGGATCGAGCTCGATCAAGTTAGACTCCAAAGTACTCGCAAAAGTTTTCCCCTCGTCCATAGAGGACTGCTCGGAGAGAGAAATCGAGTTCTAGACCTTGTTTGCCTGCAGGAAGCATCTTCGGGCAACCTCGATGTCGTCGTGCAGGGTTGTTATTGTTTCGTCGTCTGCATGATACTTTAGTTTCAAGTGGGCAATTGAGCACGTGGCCCTAAGCTGCGCCAGTCCAGTCCTCCCAATGATGCAGTTATAGAGGGAGGTGCAGTCGATCACCATAAATGATATCTTTATTGTCTTTGGCTCGTCTCGTTCCTCAAAGGTTACGAGAAGTTCCACGTAACCCCACAGTTTGGTGGAAGAGTCGTTGAAACCATATAGCTCGGTTCTAACGTAAGGGGAAAGGTTGCTCTCCGTTAGCTGGAGAGTCTTGAACATCCCGATATACATTATGTGACAAGAGGTCCATGTGTCTATCAGGACTCTTCTAACATCGAAGTTTGCATCCCGACTTGCACAAGCAGTGGGATGGCTGAGTTTGGTGCTCCTCTGGGCAACTCATGGTCGTAGAAGGCCAATGGTGGTCGCCCCCAGATTTTTGTCCGCGGTGGACCAAATTGTTGACGCTTAACAACTCCTTGAACTTCCTTTTCATGCTTCCTACAGAGAGGGTAGATGTTCCACCGATGATGACGATAGCAGTGGGGGTGTGATCCCATGAACACGTATATGGAGTTACATCCATGTGTTCAGGGAACTCTTCGAGCTGCTCGCCCGACATGGTGACGGTCGGATTCTTCTCCTTTCTGTCGGTTATGAGTTCTACAACTTCTCTTTTTGGCTCTGGGTTCTTAGTGAACTGCTTGAGCCGTCCTCGTTGTATGAGCATTTCAATTGCATCCTTCAGATGGATGCAGTCGTCGGTCGTGTGGTCATGACATTTGTGGAATCGACAATACTTCGTCTTGTCGACTCCCTTCTTCTCCTGTGAAGGAGCCTTATGGGGCTTGACCCCGGCTTCCCATGTGTCTATGGAGTTTCTCGTTAAGTTCTTGAACCATGTTATAGCCCCTCGTCGTAGTGTGGTGACAAAGAGCTTGCACTTGACTGCTCCTCGTACCACTCGGTACGTGAGGACAACCTTTATGTTCTCAATGTGCTCGTCAGGGTCTGTAGACCCGTCGCAAGAGTCCATCTGAGGTGGCTTTTCCAATCCGCGAGGGATTGAGGTTTCTCGGATGCGTCGAGTGACAGAACCGTATGTGTAACGTCCTCCTCGGGCATCGCGTTCGTCTTCAGAACTTGACGAGGAGGAGGAGGACCAAGAGCGTCTGCTTCACCTTGGGGAGGATCTTCGCGGAGGAGACCAACTTGGTGGAGAACACTTTGGGGAGCTTCTCCTTGGTGACCGTCGTCTGTGGCTAGGAGATCTTACGCTGTCTAAGCATCTTAGGGACCTAGATCTAGAACGGCGGGGGCTCCTTCCTCTTATGTTAGGGTGTTGGGAAGGAGTGTCACATATCTTTATCAGCTGCCTTTTTGATTGCTCAAGTTCGGCAATCCGCTTACTTTGCTCCCCAGGCAACGTTATTTGATGTTTGATCGTGCGGAGCAGAAGATTGATCTGCGTATCCGTGGTACTGTCGACCATCTCTTCAGGTCGCGGAGGGCTGAAGATTGGTCATTCCTGCAGCAGGATCTCTGCTAGAACACTTGTTGGAGTGGTTCCTCTTCGAGGGCTCGGGGCAGGTGATGGATAAGTTGTTCGTCCGTCCTGGTTTGGACGTTGGAAGATGCTCTGAATGTGTGGCGTAGCACCGTTGGCAGCCATGGTTTTGTATGGAAAAGCTTTGGTTTTTTGTATGTAAAAAACGGGGAGAGCTTGTAATTTCCCACAGACGGCGCCACTGATCGTACCTGACCAGAAGGTGGCTGCCGGTGCTAGGTTGAATGAGGTGGTTCACGGTGGTGATTTGTACTTCCGGTGAGCGTAGGACCGGATGGGGGGTGTGTACCTGCAGACACTCTGACGCTTAAGTCAGTAGAGTTCAGAATGGGGGTTTGAGAGTGAAAGAGATTCTACCTTGGAGGTTGCGAGGAGCCTCTTATTTACAGAGGTGGGTGAATGCAGAGCCGTTGTGAGGCACACGTGTGACTGGTAGTTACGAAATCGTAAGAAGTGTAACAACCGGTGAGATATTCGTGGGAACGTGGAAAAAGAGACGTTATTGTTCGTTTGAACATGTCTCGTTTGTTCCAAGCACCCCCCTCGCGAGGAAGGGGTGTGTTGCGAGTAATTTCGCCAAATACAACATTTAGGCTTGGTTTACTATTTGGCATAAGCAGTTAAGCCCAAGTCTTTGACCGGTGCAGAACAGTTAAATTCATTATTAGGGCACCTGTTGGGATTTGTCATATATTTTTTTATAATTTGTATGAAATTATTTAGTATGAAAATTTTGGTCGACCGAGTACTTAATTATAAGGGGAAATTATAAAGACTTCCCCTGAAGTTTATCAAAATGCAACTAACACCTCTATTTTTATAAACATCAGCAGCCTCCCCTGCCGTAAAATCTACTAAACTGTCATTACATATTCTTTAATATCGTTTTTAAACTTATAGGATAATTTTCAGAGAAACTGCACGAAACTTGTTATGTTTCTTGCGTTCACCAATTCTCGTAATTCTTCCTTTCTCTTTTGTCTTGTTATCTCTATATTGATGTGTGGTTTCTATTGATTCACCCTTTACTGATATTTTATTCAGTCACTATTTCATCTTTCCTCACAATCTTATGGTTTGGGCGTAATTGTTTCGGTAGTTTATGGTTAGGCCACTTCTTCTACTATGATCGTGTCACTTCTTCACAAAAAGGTTTTCTATAATTATGCAAAACATTAGTTTTCTCACATTACAATTAGATAAATAAATTAGATCTTATTCTTAGATAATTATCACCCTTTTTTTTTGAAAGAAGATAATTATCACTTTTTTGAAAGTTAAAATTTTGATCCGAATTACTTCTTATGACAAATCAGAGTTTATTCCTTTATCTCATATTATGTTAAAGAATAAAGCTCATAAATGTAGAACAATGGCTTTACTCAAATTCATGTGTTATGATGTTGGAAACGAGGTATGTGACATTTTAACAGACGACTAACAGTGTTAGATTGGAGGCGTGGTGTTTGTCACCCAAAATATAAAGTAGGGGAGGTTTGTGTTATGTTAAAAATTAGAAGGGATATGAGTGACATTTTAGCAAACTTTAAGGGAGGTATTTATAATTTTCCCTAATTATAATGAGACGTTGCTAGGGAAAACATAATGATGGTTGCATACGTCATTAGTGATGTAATGATTGAGAGCAAACAAAATAACAACGACTATTTCAACAGACTTCCAAACTGCCAAACTTTGTTCCAGATGTTAACACATGATCACATCACCACCACTATAATTTTAAATTTTGACCATTTATTTTGTTTTATATCAACAAAAGCCATCAAAATTGTTGAAGTTTAATTATTCGTCTTTTATTAATTCACATGGATTCAAATTTGCATGAGATTATTAAGAAAGTCTTTGATAAATTAATCATGCTATATTTTTATACTAATTATAATTAATTCATACTCAAATATCGCATCAATCTCAAGTCGATTGTAAATTTGTAATGTTAGAAACGGACAAGTAAGTTGACTTGGTTGACCTCGATTTCCATGGCCAGTTCAAGTTGCCCTCCAAAAAGTCTCCTCCTCCAAAATACATTATATTCCCTCCGTCCATTATTATGTGACCTAATTGACTCTGTCACGTGTGTCAATACACAATTTTAATCTTAAATATCTTTAATAATTTATTAGAAAAAATTATGAAAATTAGATAATTTGAAAATGTTCATCGAGAGGAAACCAACAACATCTTATATGCTATATTTTATTTTTATATATTAATACAAAAATAGAGTCAAAACATGTAATATGAACGGTACACATTTTCACATTAAGTCATTTAAAATGGGACGAAGGGAGTACACAATTTTTTTTCCTTCATAATATTGATGAAATATATCAATGGTTTATTTAACTTAATTTTAATTCATAAAATAATATAATTGCAATTTGAACAATTATTCGATCATAGATGGTGAGTACATGAACGTTTGAGTGCGAAAAATGAGAGTGTTATGGTTAATGCAACATGTATCGAGTGAGGCTTGCACCCGGGGGCGGATCTATTCAAGGCTATGTGGGGCTAAAGCCCCACTTGTCACTTTCCTATTTTTTTTTATATATATTATTAAAAAGGGTAATAGGCATTTTGGTTTCCAATGTGTAATAAATAGTCATAATAGTCTTTTAATATATTAAAATTATAAAATAATCTTTGATTTTGTACTTTGTTAGTCCCTGAAGTGATAATAAGTAAGTATATTGAATGACTAATATGACAATACTACCTCTGGTCCTATTTATAAGAAAAAGTTGACTTTTTAGATTCATTGCGTAATTAATGTACTTGGTATAGAATATAGACCAAATACATTATTTATGCAATGAATCAAAAAAGTTAAATGTTTCTTATAAATAGGACCGAATGGAGTATTAATGAAGTATTTTAATCTTAAGAACTATTTTGACTAATGAAATGTACAATTGAGAGGCAATTTAAAATTTTGATACATTGAGAGACTATTTTAGCCTCACATATATCAAATGTCTAGATCCACCCGTGCTTGCGCCGCCGGTAAAAAAACATATAAGGTGCTCAGGTTCATCTATCTCAACCATGCACTTGAATAATAGATTGAGTAGATATTATGTAACAAATTTAGGGATGAAAATTCAACACATAGCTATTATATATTTTTATAAACAATACCCTCATAAAAAAAAGAAGTTAAAAACCCACATTATGATTGAGTGTGAGTATGAGAACATGTATATGGGTAGTATGCCAGTCGCAGGGTGCACGACTGTGACCTATTCTATAAGTGTGTATTATGCATTAGTTTTCAGAGAAAAAAATGCAAATATTTGGGAACCAAAAGAGGAGACTTTTGATAAAAAAATTGCTTCCCTTTGGGGAGGGATTCATGGTGTGGGAACACATGAGAGGATGAGAGATTTGTATGCAACTTGGATGAATTTTGGAAGACTAAAAGAAAAGATCCTTAGGAAATCAAAGGCTAAGAGTTGGTTCTTTTTGGGATAGATTCTAGAATTGGGAAACAATTCTAAACACATTGAGTAGAGAAATCATTGAGTCTTTTGATCACGGGTCAGGAAAAGAGTAGAAATTAAGGTTGCTCTTAGAGAGCTTGTTGAAACTAATTTCTTATAACTCTTATTTGTAAAAAAACTCATTGATAGTGGATTAGAGGTATGCTCTCTCCCTAAAACATAGGTCAAATACTAAGCAAACAAATATCAAATTTGTGTTACACTGTTGTTAGATTTGTTATTGTTGCTTGAAATATTTTGGTTATTAATTGTCAATTATACACTGCTGCACTGTGGGATTTGAAGCGGAATTCACAACACAATCAAAATACATCATTTCACCAATTGAAATGTGTATCTTAAATTTTTACACCATTTGATTAATATCGATTATGTTGTTTGCAAATAATAATTGATTTCCACAAGCCTCCCTTAAATTTCAAGTCATTAACATATTATTTCATCTTTATTTATTGTAAACCCAGTTGGATTATATTTTTGTTGAAAAATCCTTAGGATTATATTTATAGCTTGTTGACTTTTGCGATTGACCCAGACTTCAAGTCTGCTAAAAAAAAATCATCTCATTTAAAACTATTTTGGCAAAAACAATTTTCTTCCACAATTTTTCAGATGACTTCCACCAGTTCATCACCCCAGTATCTAATATAAAATTACCTTGCTATATTCAAATATCTTAGCCAAATATTCCTATGAATATGAAACTTCTTAGAACAAACAAAAACATTATGGAAACTTATTGCAGAATCATAATTTTTCTACACCAGTAAGAATTTCATAAAAATTAAAATAAATTGTTGTCAGGAAATTACAAATTAAGGGATAGTTTCTTAATTAATACGTTTTTTTATCATTTATATACGTTCAATTTTTTATTTACAATATTTTAGTTGATTAAATACTTCTATGAAAACCAACGGCGATGAGTCTAGCCGAATGAACTAAACTCCCACAAAGTGGAAAACCAATATTTCAAACCAGCTTGAAAGATGCATCAACAATTTAGCGACAGACAAACCAAGAATATGATTACCTCCAGACTCGAGTAGAGGGAACCTATGTAAAACAAAAAAAATAAATACTCCCAATGTGTTCCTTTCTTATTGTTCTTACTACATAAGAAAAAATTGTTCATACATTCCTTGTCGTTTTCAAAGTATAAAACAACGCTAATTATTATTGAGAAATACTAGCAACACACCTTCTAATACACACTTTCCAACACACTCTCTTTGATTGGTTAAAATTCACATGTGACCCACCAAAAGTATATAGGACCCACATGATTTGGTGAGACCTATGTGAATTTTAACCAATCAAAGAGAGCGTGTTGGAAAGTGTGTATTAGAAGGTGTGTTACTAGTATTCCTCATTATTATTTTGTCAATACTATGTTTGGTTATTTATTGCATAGAGAAGTAGATGAAATAATACAATAAATGATTAAGAATATTATAAAAAAAAAGATAAATATCACTCTTAAAAGTAACAAAGTTTATTTGTTGCCTTGTGTAAAAAAACGTCAAACAACAATTGAAAAGGAAGAGGAATCATATATACTTCCATGAAATGCTTTTACACTATACACATGTAACTTTTTTTCTTCCATATTCTGTACATTAACATTAGTAAATGAATGTCTTGCTGTTTGTGACAGTCAATTGAAGATGGAGAATGATTCCCTTTGATAAAGTCCAACACAATGAGACCCTATCAAATGAAATCTATGGATGAAAGTCAAAAACCATGGAAACTTAAAAACTGTCCATTGAAAAAAACAAGAGAATATCTAGGTCCCTTTTGAAGTTATATAATTCACACATTTTCCTCCGTCTTTGTTGAAGGAAAACGGAGAAAATACTCGCCTTGTCTCTTAATTCTAGTATACTAATAGTAAGGGAAATTCTAACACTCATAATACTTGTTAAAAAGTTTAAAATGAAAACTTTTTCTTAAAATTTGTATATTTAATATATTAAAACAACAAAAATAATTTTTTTTAAATAAAATTATCAATTGTTATAATTTTAAATCTTTAACAAGGGTGATTGTTACAAGGACATTTGTTATTATAACCCTAACCCTAATGGCTAATAGTAAAGGCCAGCTGTATCTGACATAGTCCTCTCAACCAATTGCAATAGTTATGTGGCACACAGGGTACAATGGGCCCCAATTATATGATATTTAGTGAAGCCAAATTGGCAAAATGGTGACCAATTCCAATTGGATGCATAGATTACTACTAGTAATTTAGTCAACAAAAGCAACTTACAGTTATGACTTGGAGATGAAGGGAGGGACTACTACATGATAGTTGCATGAGAGGGGTGACCCTATAATATCACTAGGTAGCTGCTACTTGCCAATTATATGCTTTCATGATGACTAGATTGGTATACGTCACTTGCTATTGGTTGCTTTATAAACGCAATGCATTTCAACAGCTGTATTGTATGCTTTTGTTTTTTGTTTTCATTTGTTTACTCCAATTGGAATCGAATACAAATAGAACCTTCCTATGATGGACTCTAAGATATTAAAACTTTCATTGGCCAATTTTATGTCTCACTTTTTCAAGGATTGTTGCATGCTCATATACCTACCCATTAACTGGAAATGTATGGGCAGCACTTGAGTGACTATAGAGTTGGGTGACATTGGCCAATCACAATGTCACAATGCTTGTGTTTTTCTCTCTTTCACAAGTATTGTGACATTGTGATTGGTCAATGTCACCAATGTTACCCAACTCTATGTCACCCAAATGCTATCCGAAATGTATACCGCCAGATATGGTGAGCTTGTGAAATATATGTATGAAACTAATTTGGATTATTACTCTCCCTTCATCACTAATGATAAGAATTTGGTAAAAAAAAAATAAAACTCATAAACATTGGTGTTCTTTCAAGCTACTAAGTACATTTATTATTTATTTTTAAATACAAAAGTTAAATATTAAATACAATCGAACTAACTCATGAAAATATAATTTCTCCAACGACTATTTAATATTCATCAGAATAAAATGCTTTGATTTGGTGAATCGACAAACTCTTTTGTAATCCAAGCATAAAATCTGTAGCAATATTGTCTCACTTTCGGACATATACATTTAATGATTGCAACATATGGTTTTTAATGTTAGTTGTTAGATTAATATCAACTGTTTTATTCGAGTTTGAACTCAATATCTTAAACTTCTTACTCCTTCTATCACCTCTTGAACTCTTTGGAATGGACTGTATTTGCTACTCTTTTTTTTTTGGTACAAGATGATAGTGATACTCTATTTTTTACATTTTGATATATTGATTTTGTCCTAAACAAATTCTCTAATATCTAATATCGAGTAATTGATATGAATAAAATTCATAATATACTCTTTGATCGTTCAATTTGAGTAAGAAATTCATTTGTATGTACTCAACTTATTGTTAGTTTATAATTTAAACCTCTTGAACCTAAATACAACGAGTTTACAACTTGTGTGTTGATGTAGCTTTTGAATAAAATTTTGCTGATTAAAAAAAACAGTTTATGATTGAGATCAGACTTGCGTACATGATTATGTCATTGTATGATCTGAATTCGTTTTTTTGGTAAAAGAGTTGAGTCAGTTATTTAATCAACATCAACAAGGGTTAAATTAATCACTCATGGGAATATTTTATGTTATGGAGATAATTATCACACTAAACAGGGGCTTTGGGTGAGTTGTATGGTACAAATTGATACTATCACGTGGTTTGAACATAAACGCTCGATCACTTTCCACGTCGGTAGGGAATCAAGCGACCATCAAATATCTTTATTAAGTCAAATTATCGCATATCCCAAATTATCGCATTAAAGAATTTTTTTTTTAGAAGCCAAAATAAATTATAAAGAAAATCCAAATAGTCACAATGTGACGTTAAAACAGAAACAAAATTCAGAACGGAAACAAATACAACAAAATTAACCTATGTCCATACACAAAAAAGGGTCAAGCCTCCATCTATGATAATCAAAGGCAATGTTTGGAATATTCGCCTTCAACCATTGAAACGAAAGAAGCTTAACACGGTCAATTAGCTGAAGAGTGGAGCCCTTTTGTCTGAAAAAATCCTGCTTTTCATGTCCTTCTAAATGATCCAAATGCAAGCACACCAAATCATTACCATCCAAACTCGATGAGATTTAGAAATACCAACAAAATAACCAAATTGATTTAAGTGATCTGACATAATAATGGGGCAAACTGTAACCATGCCTAACCAGCGGTAGACATCATACCAAAGAGAACTAAATGGCGAACAATCCAAAAAAATATGATCAACCGATTCAAGTTGGCCGCAACTAGAGATACACAGCTGATCGTCAACGTAAATGATACCGCGTTTATAAAAATTGTCTTTAGTGGAAACTCTATCCTGCAGGAGACGCCAAACGAACAATGACACCATCAACGGAATATGCCTCTACCATATAACATCTGGAGCCACTACCTCCTGAGAAGTGTTGTACATGTCACCGGTGAGGAGGGTGTATGCGCCCCTCATTGTATAACCTGTCGAAGGATCTGGTAACCACACCCAACAGTCTAAACAATGATCCATTTAGCAAAATAAATGGAGTTTGCAATTTGGAGAGAGATAGACACAAAAAATAGATTGTGGGTCCTACCACTAAGTCGGTCCCACCATCATTAATTATATTTTATTTTTTCAAGAATTTATGTGTCTTTATCATGTGGTACCAATTGGATGTCGGAAGTAATTTTACCAATTGATCCCTCTACATATTCTATATATATATATATATATATATATTCTCCACATATAAGACTTATGAATGCATGGATGCCAAGTATCAACTCGATAATGCACAACACCAATCAACTCTTCATATTCTCTACATTTTCTCCACATTGCATTATCAAACAAAACATCCATACATCAACAATTATCACATAATCATCTGTGCATATTCACCATCAAATAATTATCTCTACATATTCATCATCAACAATTATCACCACAAGGAAACAACATCGTTTCATAAGCACAATTCACATAATAGATGAGCAATCACCCACATCATGATAACCAACATATTATACACCCATCAATCAATGATTCATTCTTATTTCATCATGTTATTATGAATATAAAGTCATTTACAAGTTATCAAATCATAATTCTTTATTTTGCCAAAGTTCGTCTATTTACACAAAAATCGTCTATTTTGACATTTATCACAAGAATCAAGCTACATGATCATAACAATCATATTTGGTTATTCTAAGTCCATTGTTACATAAAACAAGTTATACCTTATCATTTCATTTAAGAAAATAAAGTTTTGAAAATTTCATGTTCATGTGCATTTTTTATTCAAAGTTTGTCTCAATTCATAAAACCAATTTAACCCAATTCAAATGATGTTCAAGCAACATTATTAGTCAAAACAACATCAAAAAGAACACTTGAGGATGTCCGAAAACAACCCCAAAGGTCCAAGAGGCGCAGAACATCACATGTTGTTCCAGCACATCTGGTCATAGCACACCAATCACCCTAAAAATCCCAATTTCGACCCCAATTGACCCAAAATTGTTGTGCAAACTTCACCAGTAGTTAACATACATAAAAGGAACAATCAAAACTCATTAATCATGGATTCATAACATCATTTCATCAAGTTTCAAAATCATTGACATTTTTCACCAAAATTCCAAAACTTCACAATTAACACCAACAATTCATAACTCATCAATATACAAACATACCCAATCATTTAACAAGTGATTTAAAACATGTTTGAACAATAATCATCAATAAATTCATTTTTTTTACACAATTAAGCAAAAATCTCAAAACAACTTATTTCAAAACACCAATCATGAGTTTGAACACTTAAACAACTTAATTCCACAAATTTCAACATACCCATAATTACCACTCAATTATAAACACGAATTACATCACCCATAATCGTCGATTTCACAAATCAATCAAAACAAACATGACCGAAAAGCTAAAAATATGATTATAGCTTATATGAAAGAACAAACATATCCCCCTTACCTCAATCTCCCTTAACCTCTAACTAAATCTTCAAATCTTCACTCCCCTCTTGAATTCTAGCTTTTGCTATTCTCTTTTCTTCGTTTTGTTCTTCCTTTTTCTTCTACCTTTTCTTCTCTCTCAATTCTCTTTATTTTTCTCTAGCCACCCTTTTTGTGTGAATGTGTGAAATGAAAGTCTAACCCTAATTTACACTAGTGTTATCCTTATATACTTCAACTAATGGGTCAGGTCATCTCATCTTATAATGGACCTAGTGTCTCTTACCACTTAATTAAAAAGTTACTACTCACTTAACTCATTAAAATATGAGTATTATTTTTCCCACCCAATGGAATTCTCGCGCGCCCTATTTTTTTTCCCAAAAATACCTCTAGTCTGGATTACATAATCCGAACCCTTTCTGGAAAATGAGTTCTGGACAAATTCGTGGATTTTGACACTTAAACCACCCTGATGGATGTTGATGCCAATGTGCAATGGATGAATTCAAATTATATAATCTGGAAGTCTGTACACTTTCCGGATAATGTAATCTGAAATGTGTCAATCACCCCGTAGAAAGTCAACAAATGGGGTGAGAAATGTTGTTTTCGGATTACATAATCCATAAAGTGTATACATTGTCCGGATTATGTAATCCGAATTGCTTCAGCACAGAGGCAGAAACTACCTGTTTTGGCTGAGCCTTTGTTTTAGAGCATGTAAAGTCAATTGTTTATGATTCTGACCAGTTTTTTAAACATTCAATATTAACAATTAACAACTAACAACACAACATAATATAACATAACATAACAATTATCACTACATTCAACATTAACATCATTATCCAAACATTCAACATTAATCAAACATAATTATCCAAATGCTACATAACATAAAATCATCCATAATATTCAAACATTAATATAAAATAAATTACACTTAACCCCTTATAACTACAGCCGTACCACCCCTGCCACCCTCAGTAGCTCCCTGACGACGGTAAATCTTCCCATCATGCACCTCTTTCAATACATTCTCCAAATGTTGCCATTCCTCAGACCCTCGCGGCACCAGACCACTAGACATCACATCATGCACATGGTATATGATGCGGCTTAACCTTCCGCTCAGCTGTAAGTACCCATGCTCTCCATCCTCCTGAGCAGCAAGCGCATCAATGACCTCACGCTCTGGTGGCCTCGGCACCGGTACCGGCATGTCAGGAAGAATCATGCGTGGATGAGACTGGTGATAAAACCACTCGATGTATCCCTCTACTTCCTCCATACCATGAACTACATGATGTCCCAAATGCTCAGGTGTCAACGCATAATCAAGAGCATGCTGAAAGCAGTTTGTGATCTCCGCCAAATTAAGCACAGGAAGTGCATGATAAGTGCTCAAAAGTAACATATTTTATGTGTTAATCTAGGCATTTTAGTGACTTGTTCTGCAAGTTATCTAAGGAAAAGCTACCAAATTATGTTCTTTTAACCATTTATGCTTTACATGCCTGATTTTTCCCCTTTTTATGCAGGAAATGACAAGCAGGGGACAAGAAAGAAGCTGATGAACTAAAGTCAGCACGCTTAAGCGTACACAATGCCGAGAGCAGCTTCCTGTACGCTATTGGTACGCTGCCAGAACGCTTCCAAGATTCAGATAGTACGCTTAAGCGTCCTGCTTAAGCGTACTAGGTCCAGTAGCAAACCTTCATGTACGCTTTCAACACGCTTATGGTTCGCTTATCAAAGCTTCTAGTGGTACGCTTAAGCGACCTGTTGTACGCTTCAGCGTACACAATGTCGAGAGCTCAGACTTGTATGCTGATTGCACGCTTCCTGTACGCTTAAGCGAACTTCGTCAGATGCAAGTGGATAAGGCACACGTGGCTGTTCCCAATTGGGCAAAGGAAGATTTCCAGGACGCACGCTTAAGCGTACCCCTGTACG
>Ga0315913_1003686_pt1 | contig 18417 bp, 17 predicted proteins | sample MpolsnodulesMG_FD_207736 | JGI IMG/M metagenome (GOLD analysis project Ga0315913, IMG submission 207736) | Medicago polymorpha root nodule microbial communities from Los Angeles, California, United States - small nodules | ecosystem: Host-associated > Plants > Roots > Nodule | place: USA... | reverse complement strand
TAATGTTTTCAATTCTTGAAATATGTGCATTTATATCATATATTTACTTCAAAACTATAGTAATTGACAATCTCCATTTATTTAGGAAATGGAGAGGATCTTCACCCGTATAACCGGGTATCCGCTAAGTAATTGCAGTGTGTCGTTTTTCTTTACACGGTATGTAGAGATTACATCTCATATTATTTTGTTCACGAGGATACGAAATTAGTATGTTGTAATAATAATAATAATTAAAGTTGACTGATTTAGCTATAGGCGTTAATTTTTCATGAGTTCATGCACGGCAACCACTAGCATAATTAAATTGTATGATTGTCTTCATTATTGATTAACAATCAAATCACAAACCTAATACTTCATGTGTCTAACTATGTTGGACTAAATCTTAGACTAAACATGAGTATTAATTATTGGTTTGAGTTTAGACACCCCCAACACGACACCGAAACATCTACACTCGTTTTTTTAAAATGATATAATTAAATGTAATCGCGTGTGTTAGTATTATGTTAGTGTTAGACATTAATTTGTATTGAATATCAAACACGTTTTCGAATAAATGTATCGATGTGAAAGCTAGAAAAAAAATGTGGCATTATAGTTAAAATCATATATCATCACGTATATGAAAGCATGCTAATTTCCAACCAACTCATGGACTTTCTAGGTGACTGACAATCTATATAAAATTGATTGAATAACCTGAAGAAATTCCGTGTTGAACCATCATTTGGTAAAATAATCAACAAATAGAGTCCAATTCGTTTTGGTACAAGAAATTAATGACTTATAAACTGGTTTTTTAAGTATCTATTGTCTCGTGTTTTGCAGCAATGCATCTTCTAAAAGTTCTAGAACATTTATTCAACAAGGTCAGGGTGCAATGTCGTTAAATTCGGCTAACTTATTTGAAAATTGTTGTATACACATCTAATAGGGCTGAAAAACACCAGTAAATGACGACAATGTTTCCGCGGCAGTTAACTATCGAAGAGAATAGAATTGGCAGTAGTTAACTGTCGAAGTTTTCCTTGGTAGTTAACTGTCGCCGGTTTCATCGGCAGTTAACTGCCGATGCGTGTTTATCCAGGAACAGAAACACCAGAACACATATCAGTTGCAATTTTCTTCAAATTTCTCTCAAACTCTCACCAAAGGCATTTTCACGAATTGCAAGCCAATCAACCCCACATTATCACAAGTAACGTTGCATCAATCATTGTATTTATAATGTTAGTTTGTTTTGGTTTATTGTAAAAAAAATTAGAGCAGTTTGCATGTGGTTATGGTTGATTTTGAAATTGATAATTTGATAATTGTATGTGTAGTTTATGAATTGATAAATGAATGTAGTTGTTGCTATGCTATTTAAATGATGTTTAATGATAATGTGGTTTTGAATGGTGCCCAATGAAGATAATTTGAATATGTTTGATACTTTGCACACAAAGTGTTTGACAAAATGCCCCAATGAGAATTATATTGATTATTGAGTTAGTTTAGGTTATGGAAATGATGTTAATTGTAGTTTGATAAAGTGTAAATTGAATTAGGTTGAATGTGGTTTTGATTTTCACCGAGTGTGAATGTTTATGTTTAGTTTAGGTTATGTTTAGGTTGAATGTGTTTGATAATGCGTTTGATTATTTACGTTTGAATGTGAATGATAGTGTGTTTGATAATGTTTAGGTTGAATGTGAATGTTTGATAAAGTGGTTGAATGTGAAAATTTAGGTTATGTTTAGGTTTAATGTGTTTGATAAAGTGGTTGAATGTATAAGTTGAATGATGTTAATTTTTTAAATTTTTGTGTAGATATGTCTGATCAGCACCAGGGGCAGCCGATTGATCCATCTAAGATGATTGCTGGTAGGCGTGCGATGACACAAAGCCACCAGCAGGAGAGGCAAAGCGGGCACATCCCAAAGAGGGGAAGAGGTAAAGGTGGTCGGAGGGTGGATGGTGAAGGGGGTTCTCAGGCTACACAGTCTGAACAGTCACAGGTAGTTGACCCGACCCAGGTGGAGTACCTGAATTTTCAGGATGAGATACACCACGATGCCACTGATGGTGGGTATGACCATCAGCATATACCAGAGTAGCATATACCAGACCAAGATGACATTACAGCAGTCGTAGCCCCAGCGACGTTACCTTTGTAGCCTCCCTTTCCTAGAGGACTGGAAGATACATCTCTGCTGCACTCTTATGCCAACCATGTGGCATTGCCGCTAAGTGTTTTTGTTTAATTATTATATCAACTTTTTTATGTGTTTTTGTTTAATTATTTTCTTTATGTTTTCAATTGGTGCGCGAAATTTGATTTTAAAATGTCGCGCGTAATATAAATTGAAATTACACGTGCGTGCCAATTTAAATGTACTAATTTTGTTATGTGTTTTTTAAAGTTTTAAATGTGTTATGTCTTAAATTAAAAATACGTGCGCCAATTTAAATTTGTGATTTTTATTTTTGCATGTGTTATGTTTTATTTTCTTTAGCTAAATGTTTACATTGTTTAAGTTGTTTAAAATATATGTTTATTTTTTTTTTATTTCAGGTTCGTAAGGTGCGTATTGTAAAACCAATTAATCATGGGCTAAGATTTTGAGTCTCTGACGTCTAAACGATAATGCAAAATGGTCTGGGGGTCCGTTTAGGGATAACAGGCTACATGATTTGGTTTACTTGGGCTACGTCATTGTGCCTCATGCTTTGCTGATTATTTTATGCGAGAGGTGGCATACCGAGACCAGTAGTTTTGACATGGTCTTGGGGGAGATGACCGTTACTTTGGACGATGTCGCATGTCTTATCCATCTTCCGATTGAAGGACGGATGTTGAGCCATCTGAAGAAGATGTCTCGGGCTGAGGGAGTGGATTTGATGGTGAGACACTTAGGTGTGACGCAGGCAGTGGCAATGAAAAATTGCGGTGAAGAGTATAATGGTTATATTAGTTATAAGGTGTTGAGGGAATATTATTCAAGCTACCTTGATATCTGACGACCATGGAGAACGGCTACGCAGGGATGCGTAATTATTCTTGGGGAGGGATGACATTGGCATACCTATACCACTGTTTATATGAGGCCTCTTTGCCTGGAGACAGAGCTCTTGGGGGAAGGGTGACACTGCTCACTGTAAGAAATTTTCACATTTGAACCTTAACTTTTATTTTTTTTTGTTATGTTTTTCGTGCGTAATAACTTATAAATGTGATTTGTTTGGTTTGTGCAGGGATGGTTTTTGGCGCATTTTTCTGAGTTTTTCAGTGTTGATCAAAGTCCCAACTATATTGAAAACTATCTGGTTGCAGCGAAGTGGACGTTACAGAAGGGTCATGGAGAGGGGGTGACATATCGCTCGTTGCTTGATCATTTGTAGTTTGATGACTGTGTTGGAGGCCGAACGAAGAGCACAGGGAGATCTAGGGTTTTGAGGAGATTTGCTGGTATTCAGGCTGGGTTATGTGCGGTGTTGTTAGGGTGTACCATCACTTGCCTGGGAGAGTTTTGCGGCAGTACCGATACGTCCAGACCGTCCCTAGGCATCCGACGGATGTTGTAGAGCTGCGACCGCCTCAGATTGTGCATGCATTCCTTGACTTCCACACTCACATGCTTAAGGAGCCCGATTGGGATGAACCGGCAGGAGAGGAGACATAGCGGATGAAGGATGGCTATGTGTTATGGTACACTAGGGTGTCTCACCCTCATTTTTACCACCTCTTCCAGGAGATCTTCTGAGGCCAGCAAATGAAGAGCAGATCATTGCACAGCAGTAGGAGCGGTACGAGGTGAGAAGCTCGCCTGATACTTATGACATGGTTAATGTCGATGTTGCCTACGCTGATGCGCAGATGGGTCAGGATGAGGTAATGAGCCCTTAACAATGGTTTCAGACCATGATCCATGTTAGGGAGCAGATCGCACCCATATTAATCAGGAGGCGAGGCCGAGGAGGCAGCATGCAGGACTAGTGGGAAATTATGTTTATGTTTATGACTTGTTTTGTTTTTAGTTTTTGTGGGACTTGTTGCTTTATTGTAAATTATCTTGACATTGATTTCTTGTATTTCGATGACGTATTTCTATGACAATTGTTCGTTTTCGTATCATATTTTCAATTTCAATTATGTTGGTAATTTTCGTTTATTAACTTTATGATTTGGCATTGAAACAATGTGTAAAAACACATATAACAGGTTCTGTCATTTTATGGCTTCAGAACGCATTGGCAGTTAACTGCCGAGGAAAAGGGATCCAGCGGCAGTTAACTACTGAGGAAAACTTCGGCAGTAAACTACCGAAGAAAAAGGGATCCGGCGACAGTTAACTGCCGAGGGGTATTACGGTCTTTGATATATGTGTGTTTCAACCTTCTTATATGTGTGTTTCAGCCTTCTTATATGTGTGAACAGCAATTTCCAACTTCTTTTTCCACCTCTTACATGTATTTCCAAGGTAAGTTTTTCAGGAAAAAAAATATGAACGACCCAATTAGTAGCCAAGAGTTAGAGGAGGGAAAATTGCTTTTCTGATATCAAATACTTCCTAATAATAAATGGAAGTTATGATTTTACCTCCAGCAGTAGTTAACTACCGCTACGTATGTTACATATCCAAGTCAAAAACAAGCTTCCAGCCACTCTCTCATCACACTCTCTCTCTCTAAAAATTTCAATTGTCACACACTCTCTCTGTAAAAAAAACTCTACTAAGTCACAAGTAAGTAATCACTTAGGCTATTATCATACATTTTAGTTGGTATATATGTTTATAATTTTAGTTGTAGTTTTATTTTTAAATTTTGTTTTATTTATTTTAACAGAGTTATGTTGTAGATCTGAAATGCTTTTTTTTTTAAGGGAAGATCTGAAATGCTATTAACAAGTATTATGAATACTTGTTATAATGAAGTTATATTGTTTAAATTTATATTTTTTTTCGATATTTATAATTTTTTAGGGTTTTTTAGGGTTTATGTATAATTTGCACTCCAAGTGTTTGATGAAATGTTTGAATGAGTTTTTCATTGATTGTTTAATTTTTTATGGTGTAGGTTTGAAACAATGGCCGGTTTATTCAATGTTTGCATAAGCTTTTGATGTAGTATCAAAAGTAAGTAATTTTGTTATCGTCTCCACAGGGACTGTTACGATATTCAAGTCGTTCAACAATCGATATCGTTCTAAGCTATATAATTATCAAGTGTTTTGTATCGTAAGCTAACAAACTATAAATTGTAAATGGGACAAGAGTTAACAGGGAAATGAATATGCTGGGATTAAACTTCATCAACCTAACTTATATGTATTCTCATGATTAGTATTGCAGATTTTAGTTATCACTCGATATTTTCACGTATTGTTCGACAAACATTATTCATGTCTAAATAAGCTTGTGAGTTTAATCATATCGGTCAATCGACGATTTCTCAACCTATTTACCGATATGATATCATTAAGATTCAATACCCTATGTGAATATTAAACCTAAATCTATTTCTAGAATTTAGAGTTCAATAGACATTATTCTAACCTATATTCAAAACATATTTTTCAATAACAATTCAAATCATTAAGATTAAAAGCATAGAAATCAAGAATAACATCAATAAAATGAGATAATAGAATCATACTAAAAAGGAATACATACTGACAAAGTTGATTACATTTAATCTCAACGAAAAAAGAGTTTAGCTACCCATACAAACCGGATTTTGCATTCTTTTCAACTTCCATTGCCACGCCAACACTTTGATCTCCTCCACTATCTCATCAATCTCATGGTTTATTCCCTTAAAAATTCTGCTATTTCTAACTTTCCACAACACCCAATTTCTCGTTTCTTTCATGGATGCGAATCCTCCGCTTCAATTTGGATTTCAAGGCACCACAGAACCAAACCCTTGCACTACTGTGGAATCACCAGCTACGCTTTTAATCAAACACCTTCCAGACGCTATTCCTCATGAAACCCTTTCTCGACTCTTGTCCCATTACGGTGCTTCCTCTGTTCGCCCTTGCTCCGGTGGAAGGTATCATTCACGTATTTACATTCCTTGTTCCAATTCATTTGTGTTTATCATGTATGAAATAACGACACAGACACTGGACACGACATTGACAAGTAGGCATTTTGATAATCATTTATGATAATAGAAGTGATTCAATGTAACCTCACATGCGTTTAATATGAAGTGTCGATGCTACATAGAGATTATTTTCTGTTGTACTAGTAATGTGTTAGGTAATTTGAATTTTAACTAATCTGAAGCAGTGTCTTGTCTTGAGAAGAGTATGTTTGAGAGTGTTTGTTAGAATCATCTAGATTTTGGCATATCCTTCCTTGCTTTTGGAATTGAGGGAACCTTAGATCGAAGTAGTCTTTAACATTGGAAGATACAATTTTTGTTCTTGATATGTAAATTATTTGCCTTTTTTGTGTGGCCGAATGATTAAAGAACTAATTGAATTTTATAGGAGTTTAGAATTTGAAAAATTATAGATTATAAAAGAAAATGTACAAAATTGGTCCCCGAAAGTGTAGTCCAGTGGTATGGGTTGAGATACTGAAGGAGTATTTTGTAGGAGGTCCTAGGTTTGATCCGCTGGATTGCTAACAAATCCCTCTTTCCCTGATAAATTAACCATTAATAATTTGCCTATTACAAAAAAACTTTGTGTACTTAATTTCGCCCCAGAATTTAATATTAGAGGGTTGGATCTTCCTCTAGTTCTCTTATGAACCTTTTATTATCAGTGGTGTCAATTGGAGATCGCGGAAAATAGTGGTTTGTTCAAATTCCGCTATGCTACTAAGCGCTGCTATTTGACAACACTTTGTGCTAAATAGCTTATCGTGGAATAATAGCGGTTTGTTCAAATAACGCTAAGCTATAGCCGCTATTTGGCAACACTGATTATTATCCCTACAATTCCCGGTTTCTGGTTTAGGGTTCGCTACTGTGCTATAGCGCCACTATTTGGTAACGCTTTGTGCTAAATAGCTTATCACGGAATAATAGCGGTTTGCTCAAATACAACTATGTTATAGCTGCTATTTGACAACACCGATTATTATCCCTACAATTCCCGGTTTCTGGTAGATAGAGGTGTTTCTAAGGCAAGGTTATCTAATTGAGATTCAAATTGTGAATTGGAAGACCGGTTTTTTTAATCGTGAATCATATCTTATTATGCATCTAGAGATACATGATTAGTAAATCAATAAAATTATGACATTTTAAAGTAAAAACAAGTGACGTACCTAATATATAAGTTGATATATCATATATGAACCTTGAAATAATTCAAGTCATAAATCAAACGACAAAAGAAATTGGCTACCTATGCAGAGTCAAGGGCACAAGTGGTTGACTACACGAAGTTCAGGTTGTGAATCACATTGAATCCAAATTTATCATAATGAGTTGAGTTTCAAGATTTGATTCATTATCAAAAATAGATACACACATGGATTCATATTGATTGGATTTAGTTTTCTATTTAATCAAAATACGACTCACATGTACTGCAAGATATTGATAATCTTGATTTGAGGAGCATCGGGAAGTATCCGAGGGGTGTCTATAAAATAAACATTTTTTAAATATTTTGATACTTTTGGGACATGTATCGGGAAGTAGCCGAGGATTGTCGATTTCTGATATTGGTACGAACCGATACTTTTCCTTTTTGAAAGTATTCAGGTATACGGCTTGTGTTGAAATCAATCTTATTCAAACAGGCTGTAATTGTTCAGTTCATTTCTGTGATTGCATCTAGTTTGATTTTATATTGGAGTAGTAAACTAATAATTCTTCTACATATTGGATACAAGTTTGTATGGACACGCCGTTCATTTGAATTTGGTTCCAGTTTAGCGTTCCATGACAACATGCCCCTAATTCATCAATACAATTTTAGCCTTTGATTGTTGGGTCCAGTTGCACTTCCTTTTTCTTTTGAAATGACTTGAACTCACTTCTATCATATTTGGTTGTTCTATATAAATTAGAATCATTCACTCATACCAAGTTTATAGTTTCATTTTGAGATGATGATTTGTATTTTGTCTATCTGTGTTCAATACTGTTAGCATTGGCTTTCTAGAATTTTAACTTAAACACCATCTGGCACATAGCTAACCTAGACATTTCTACTTAAACCTTGAGTGGTTCCTCCAATTCAGTCATAAATGTTCTTAACTTGTTATAAATGTTTAACTTGATGCGGTGGAACTTAAACACCATTTGACCGATTTATATTGTTTCTTCCAATTCATTTGTGTTCATGAATACTGTCAAACAATGCTCACATGTCATAATTGGTTGATATAATGCAGGTTGAGGAATTGTGCTTTCGTGGATTTCAAAAATGATATGCTGGCATCTCAAGCACAAAGTCAACTAAATGGGTATTCTTTTTGATTAGTTTGCTTACTTTCTCAAATTTCTTACGTTCAAATAAATTGATTGCATAATCAAAGGGATTCCGTTGGTTCTCATAAACATATTTTGATATCATGATATGCTTTTTATTTATTTACTGATTTAACAATATTATAAACAAAATACATATAAAGAAATTGTGAGCCAGAAATAATTCAATTTTTTTGATTGTATCTTTGTTTCCTCGGGGTTAATCAGGTTGAAATTTCTTGGTAAAGTCTTGTCAGCAGAGAGAGCCAGTAAACCAAATGAGAATGTGGGAAAAAGCAGTGGAGCTCAGCTGGGAAAAGACTCTAAAACATCAGCAGTGAGGAGTGAAGATGTTATCAAACCTATTGATGGAGAAGCAAAATCAGGAGGCTTCCCTATTCCCGAGCCAATCGCCCACAGAATTGGTGTTGATTATCCATTTCCTCCTCATCTTGAGTATGCTTCTTATTGTCACTTTTCAGTTGTTTGCTCTTGTAGTCCTTTTGAAATATATCAGTGTATATCATACTCCCTCTGTCTCACAATAAGTGACCCAATTTGACTATGTGCATTGTTCACATAACATACTTCAACCATATATTTCTACTAATATATAAAGACAAATGGTATCATATAAAATATTGTCGGATTTGTCTTGATGAATATTTTCAAAATATCAACTTTTTATAATTTTTACTAATAGATAATTAAAGACATTAAAGGTCAAATTTGTGCATTGGCAATTGGCATATGTGAAACAATCAACTGGATCACTCATTGTGGGACGGAGGAAGTATAATGCCTGTAAGTAATTGAGGCTTGACTTGAGTCAGCCTTCTTAGCTTAGTTGTCAAGCTTCTAGTTTAGCTGACAGATACAGATCAGGTTCTGTCAAGTCTTGTTAGTTATGTGATTGTTAAATGTTCTTACTAGAATTACTTTAGCAACACACTTTTTCAACAGTTTCTCTTTGATTCGGTGAATTTCACGCGAGTCCCGAAATAAACCAGTGCTCACTCTCTTTTTGGTGGGATCCTCGTAAAATTGTGAATGTATCGCAAGCATTTATCATGTTCACTAATACTACCATGTATCCTGTTATCAATCATGGACAGTATTATACACAATGATTAGTTTTAAAATATGATTTTTTAAGTGTAGAATCATTTTGTTTGGTTTTCCATAAGCCTAACGGTGATTGTTTATCAGGTATGCTTATCCTCCACCAGATGGCAATATACTGACCAACATCGTGAATGCTCTAATTGCCGTTCCTCGCTTTTACACTCAGGTTGGTCTAGTATTAAATGAAGCTTAAAGGATTGATCAGTTTCTTTTGCAAACACCTGTAGGTCTGTAGCGTTTTCTGTGTGCTCATTTTATATTGAACCCGTCATTGAACCTCTCTAATATAGGTTCTACACTTGATGAACAAAATGAACATTCCGGCTCCCTTTCGTATGGCACTACCCACGCCACCATTACCTCCAGAGGTGCCAGCCCCACTCCCACCCGTGCCTCCTCCTCATTCTGTAACTGCAATGCCTCACTCTGCAAATATGTCAAGTGATGAATCAGAAATAGAATCTTCAGATGAGGTAACATATCACTGCTTGCCAGGGATCAAACGGAGCTTACTTTAGTGTTATGTTTCATGGAAAATACATTTTTATGACTACACACTATGCTTAAGCTGCACCTTCATGTTGTTCAGCATGGGAAAATTCTTTTTGAAACATAAAAAAAATATTTTGCAAATGAATATCAAACTATAAGAATATGGTCCGTATAGGAGATATTTTTTCCTGTTTTTTGTGAAATTTGATCATCATAGGAAAGTAATAAAAGCGTTTTAGGAGGGTGGAGCAAGAACAGGAAATCATGGACGAAAGCGTGCCAGGCGTGGGGCTATTGTTGGCCCTGCTATTGATAAAGATGTGGCTCATGAGTCTGTTGGAGTAAAACCTGCCACCTTGATCCCGAAAGAAATCCCGATGATAAAAAAGAACCCCATCTTAACGGTATGTTCTTTTCTCGAGATTGTTTGCAGGAGCATATTAACATTATTTTTAGCTGTTAATTTTGTTTTTACTTATAATTTTGCAGATCAATATTGCTCCCAAAGCAACGCTGAATGAACATAAGGATAATGCCACAGGAATAGAGTTACAAGAGCCAGAAAAAGATACTCTAGATCCGAACAAATTTTTGACACCTGATGAACTAGAGAGAGGAAAGTTGCCTCCGGAGGAGATCTTGTCTCTTCCAAAGTTTAAGGTATGGGATCTTATCTCAGTCTAATTGAAGACAAAAATTTGGTAGATATAAGCCGGAAACCTAAACTTCTTTTAGAATACATAATTATCTGATTGTATTAATTTCCTTAAGATGTTTAGTTTAAAGCATGTATTGAAACTGATGACTTTTACCAGTCTGCACTAGCATTTTTCTGTGGAGGAAAAATACTATGTAATTTACATTTTATCTACTCTCACAGACTATCATGTCTATATAATGGAAACCAGTTTGTGAGCTTAGTATATTACACACCTTAAATTAAATTTAGAATTAGCCTTGTATTTCCCAGTCTTGATCTTTAGAAAATCCCTTTATGAGTTTTTCTTAGAAAATAAACTTTAGTTTCATTCGTGGAACTCTTGCTCTTGGCAGTTTAGCCTTTCATTGCACTGCCTCCCATTCTTATTGTTTTTCATCAGGGTTTTGACTACTGAATTCCATTTAATGAAGTGATTGATCCAATGGAACTTTGTGACTACTAATATTCAAATGCAATTGATGCATTATATGTTCCTGATAAGGACTAATACTTTAGAATTGTGCATGCTCTAATAGTGTGCAAAATGTTAGATTTGTGAGAACTTTCATGGTGTACAAATGTATATTTATGAGTTTTACGTTTTTTGAACTGATGGATTGTGCAGAACTATACACCAGGAAATCCTGCCTCTGTGTTGTATATTAAGAATTTGGCCAAAGATGTGGTTGCTGATGATTTCTATCTTTTATTTGGTAAGTTTTCAAGACTTTTACCAAGCAGGCAATGTTTAATACTTTTCTATTTCAACTCATGCTTTGCCATCCGAAAATGGAATATAATTCAGTAACCTAATAAAAATACAGATGCTTTCAGATTCCTTGGTATATAGTTATTGTCTGAGTGTTAATTCCACAGCTTATCTGAGATTTCTTTTGTTTCTTCAGGGTCCTTATTTGGAAGTACTGATGCTGCTAAGTCTGGTCTTCAAATCAAACTGATGCAGGTGAGATCTTGATTATTCCAATCCATGTTCAATTTTCGCTCTTTCTGTTATGAAAAAATAGACCCTTAATGATAGTTGCTTGCTAGAAGATGATCCAGTTAAATAACGACTGGTGCAGCACACTTGGTCCAGAGTGCTTATTCTATTAACAAGTATTAATGTCCCATGAAAGTCTTGTAGCAGCATATTGTGAGCCCAGAATTAATAACTAGTTTTGAATTTCAGGAAGGAAGGATGAAGGGTCAAGCTTTTTTAACATTCCCCTCCGCAGAACTGGCTCATCAAGCTCTGGTATGTTTCTACCAATACATTGGTTTCTTTTTCTCTCTTTTTAATTGTTTGTTAAAAAGAAATATGTTTAATTCGAGGTGATAATGTTTGAAGGTTTTTTTCGCCATTTTATCATATCAGTAGTCATTGCTATTTTGGAGATCGTAACAAACATCATCATGTACAGTTTGAAATGCTTATTATTTTATTATTCATCTTGACTTTTATGAGCTCAATTAATCTATTTATTTTCTTCTGTGTTGCATATGAACATTGGTTGCAGAATTTAGTTAATGGATATAAATTCAAAGGGAAGCCAATGATAATTCAGTTTGGCCGGAATCCTGCTGCTGCCAAGGCAACTTAAATCTACGGACATAGAAAGGATGTTTTCCATATTGTGCTTTAAAAGCCACGTGATTCTCTGTTGCTAATTGCTTGATTACATGCATAACTACAGATGGCCAATGATGCTTTCTTCATTCAATGACTGGGAGAGAACTCCCCGATAGACCTAGACTTAGTCCGTGGCTACGCATGTACATTCTCCTTGGTTTGTGTAGCAACATGCTGAGATGTAAAACTAGTCTGCATAGGAATGTAGAGTTCAAACCAGATTGTTAGCAAGAGAGGTTGAAAATGTAAACCAAGCTTATTTATTACAAAGGAAGTTTTGCTGTTGCTGTATACCGTCTTTGTTGGTTCTTTGTTGGTAAACCGAAAAATGATTAACTTTATCATACAAGCATGGTGATCCTCTTGGATATTAAGCGTACAGAAAATATAGAGTGGCACTTGGTTCATTTTCTGCTGTAGTACAAAACAATATAAGGAACTTGGCTACAATTAAGGATCTGATAGCAATGTTAACCTTGAAGCAGCACTTTCTCTGTCCATTTAACCGTTTTTCTTTATTTCCCATCTTGGGCATTGCTATCGGTTTACATTTTTAGTATTTATTTATCATACGAGTCATTGGACCTATGCTATTTATAACTCTTTTCTGTAAAAGTATTTGGTGGATTGTATTTTTTTCTTGTTCTTATTTTTAAGGAATAGTCAGTTGTATTTTTTATTTGTAAAAGCTCCTTCAAAATGTTTACATGAATCACTGAACTGATACACACATGCCCAAATATTACAGCTTTCTAGATTCCTCAAACGACATGTCCCTATACTCTATGAGAAGGTGCTAGTTCTTTGTGAACTGAAAAGAAATCCTCACACTGTTGGATCAAAATAACTTAAATTATCAAATTCAATGGATGCATATCTCTCCAACCACCTATCCCTTCCATCTGTCACAATAATATATAGTGAATGTTTGGAATAATGAGTTTGGCAAAACGTGATTTTTATGCTTTAATGGTTAGATTTTGCGAAAATTAAAGTGGCACTATGATTCTGTAAAACTCACTGTCAAATCATACATACACATAGTACTTTGTCCTAGCAGGGTTATCTTGAACTTGTCACTGGATATTGCTGATTGTGAGTTTGCTTTGCCCTTTGATGAACTTGTCACTAGAAGAACATCTAACATTAAGAATGTCAAATGCTAAATACTGTCAAACAGTACATAATGCCATTTCCTTTCACTTTGATGAACTGCACCACCAGCCACCCTGTTCCTATTGCCAATCCTTCTCCGGCAATGTGAAATCAGCAAACACCAACATCATGAACCTATACTTTCCCCTAACACCTTCTACTACCTGCACTAGCACAAGTTTGCTTAGTGCAAGAACAAAACCACCAAAACAGATGGTGGGTGAATGCTAAGATCCACCAGCCACATATTATGCAAGTGAATTTGCATTGATTGTCATGACCTGGCAAATTGAATAGGTTATAGTTGCAATCATATCGAAAATGGAAAAAGAAAAAAAACATTATTTTATCAACAAGATCTTCCCATCATGTTACTTTGATATGAGGAAGTGAGGCTAACACTCACAGCACCATTTTACGGCTAGACGGTTGAAAGAATTTAGAAAAGAATATTGATTGAAAGATAAAAACTGTGAAACTATGATGGTTAGCATCGCAACATCTTGTGTAAACTGAAGTCAGAACTCCATTAAGAAAAAACAGTGTTAGCATCAAATAAAGTCCCACATCGTTTGGTTTAAGGCTTTTACTAAATGTTTATGGGTAATGCTATCTTGTGCCCTTAGGGCACATGTTAAGGATTCCATAAATGGTAAATATTTATTCCATAAATGGTAAATTGACACAATTTTCTAGACAAAATTTCCATTTTAGGTTCTTTAACATGTGCCCTAAGAGACGTTCCTTTTTTAATTCCAAAAATATCAATTTTTGATTTCTAACCTTTTTTAATTCCAAAAATATCAATTTGATTAACAAAGTAGAAAAAAAGGGAATTTCTAGGGGACAGGGTACCAAAAAATAGACCCTGAATTCCGAAACAATATTCCCCCGTCCCCTAGAACACACTCTTTTGAAAATTTGAAAGAATTGTGTTGCAGCTGATACTAATTTTATAGGTTGATTTTGAAAATTTTAATTTGTGCATACATGACGCAATAAATCAGAATGCAGATCAAATGGTTAATTCACCTTGCTCTAAATCTTCAGTGAAGTAGTTTAAATCCTCATCAAGTCGTTTTACATGGCTATCTATCTGAAGCAAATACAAGAAGATTGAAACTTGTAACTTCAGCTATGCAATGTTCCTAGTATGCATAACCAGAAGCAAAATGCAAAAAATTTACATGACTTCAAAATAGGACTGCAATCATTGAGTTAAGTCTACGTCTTAAACAACTCAAAGCAATTGTTTTCTACATTATACATGTCTACGTGTCTATGATCAGACATACAATGTAACTGTCTTTAGTCGTATGGCGTAAATTGCCACAAAAAATAAAAAAGAATGAGGATGTTCCTAGAGAAGAATTGTAAAATGATATTATATGATAAATAGCATCTCATCAAAACAAATTATAAACCACATTTAAACACATTATCGAAAATAAAAGAATTACTGAATCTCTCTAATTACATTTTTTTTTTTAACATAGCATAGGCTTACATTGGTGTCTAATCCCGTACCTCAAGAGTGGAAGAATGAACTTCCAACCAAGGGATCTCTAGTGAGATGGTTCTAATTACATATATTAAGCTATATGATATGCTGAGTTATTATTTTGATAACAGTCAATCACATTACACTGAGGCATTCCACTACTCTTTATATAAGTATTATATTAAAGCTATGCATAAAGACACAACTGAAAAAGAAAAAGAAAAAGCTTGCAGTCAATCTCAAAAATCACCTTTGCCTCTGCCCTTTTAAGCATCCTGTGCATGGCTTGCAAAAGGCTAAAAGCTTCTCCTTCATTGACTTCCATCCAAGCACCAGAACAAGATGATTCGGCAATGACAGAAGCTCCAATATGGTCTCTAACGCACATTCTTGTTCCTACTGTATGCATCTCTTGGAAGAAAGGTGAGCCCGCATTGCATTGGAAATGACCCTTCTGTGGTTTGTGCCACTTTTCAGCAGGTAGAGGAGTCAAAGCCTCATGCTTGGGATCTATTTTTCTACTAGCCCAGGTTCGATCCGCAAGGAAATGTTTCGCTCGAGCTAAAATCCAGTTCGCATCCCACACTTTGCCATTCCAAAGTTTGTCATTTCTAGCACTCCAAACCAAATATATAGTAGCACAGAACCGCTGCAAATATATAGTGAGCTGATTCCAAAATATCCAGCTTCTGCAAAACTGATACAGCTAGGCCGCAAGAGAAAAGAAAACATTTTCGGATTGGAAATGAAAGCATTTTCGGAAGTTTATTGCCTGACATAAGGCAGCCTCATGTGTATCCAGAATGTTTTTTAATACCTCAGTTTCACCTATGTTGGCCCTGAAAAATAAGAAAGAATCATCGGAAATAAGGGATCCCTTTGGCAGAGCCCTTTGTTGGGTAACACCTTGTGAAACTCTATGCTTGATAAGAGCAGAGATGCCGTCTGCACATATGATATGACATAGAGGTAAGGTGAGAGGGGATCCCCTTGGCAAAGCCCTTCATTGGGAAAATCGGACCAACTGCTTCATTATTGAGGCAGACGTTATAGGAGACAGAGGTCACACATAACCAAACAAATCCATTTATTCATTGATTGGAGAAGCCTACCTTTGACATAACATCCGAGAGCCAATCAACTCGATCAAAGCTTTTGATTATGTCAAGCTTCAGAACCACATCACCAATACAGCCCTGGGACTTACATTTCATGTAGTGAATTATTTCAAAAGCAGCAAGTGCATTATCAAGAATGGATCTACCCGGGACAAAAGCCGCTTGCTCTAGAGATATAAACTCAGCGAAAAGAGGTTTTAACCTGCTTGACAACACCTCTGATAGGATTATGTATAACACATTGAAATTGGTCTATAGTCTTTGATGCTCTCCGGATCATCACATTTACCTGGAAGAGAACAATGTTAGCCATATTAAGGGAAAGGAAAGATCCAGTCTAAAGCCAGCTTATGCAAGAATGTCAAAAACACAGGGTTTAGACAATCCAGTTCCCGTATAATTCTTGAATTTGAACTAACCAAGAAAGAATTAATTGTTGAACTCGTTACTTTCACACACGCATAAGCTAACACTAATTGCATCATTTTACCACTAACTTTTGAAACAGTTCTAAAAGATTTGAATAACTTCAGAAATAGATATAGTATAACAACAATGAGTGAAGAAATATTCATCAAAAGCTATGCTAAGTTGACGAGCATAGACAGTAACAAGGCGTGAAAACAAAAGACAGAAACCTCATTCTTGAAACTAATACTACAAACATGAAATATAGTCCCACATCGTTTGGTTTAGGCTTAAACTAAATGTTTATATAAGGTACGCAGAGAGCAATAATCACGACCTTGCTTGAACAGGATCTGTTCTATAGGATCGTACTATTGTGTCTTTGATTTCTAAGGAGACACGAACATAAATCTGGATGAGGATTTGTGACCGTGTGATCAGAGCGTGATTAACGGTTGTATGATGAGATCTACGAGAATCATCATAAGTAGCTTTCTCTGGTTGGGTTGGTCACACGGTTGTCTAGACAGATTTCCAACCTTTTTTTGTTTCGACTTCTAAAATTTATGCGAAGTTCAAATGGAATAATAATTTGATTTAGGGAGAATAAGTGTTATACATTACCTTCATTGTCTTCAACAATATAAAACGATCTCCCATTGTGTGCTTGGAAGTAAAAATCAAGGATCAACTTCATAGGAATTTTTTTATGCAAATGCAATGTCCCACATGCATTGCAATTTGGAGAGCTAGAAGAGAAAGAAGCAAATGGTGAAGAAGACCATGCTAGCTTCTTGTCTTGTTGTGAGTGAAAAAAGAAGTTACTGTAACTAGTTAGCTACTTGAGTCTTGAGGTATGGAAGATGCCACGTTGAGGGATAAAAAGTTTTATTTACCATAAAAATAAAAGTTGTTCAGTAAACCCACACGAGGGCAATAATGTAATATATTAATATTGGCATGTCCATCTAGAAGAGTTTAGTGGAGAACATAGAAAAGTCTCACCATTCAATGGGCTGCTTTTCTGCCCATAGATTTTGAATTTGTAAGTCAAGTGTAATATAATCTATTTTTTTCATGTAGTGTATTTTGATGAAGTATGAATGCAAAGACATAGTTTGTTTATTTTTTTTTAGAGGAAAGATAGAGTTTAATATGTTGTATTGGATTAGGATTTTAAAGGATAATTTTTGCTTAAAGTATTCAAACGGTCTTTTTTTTAGTTATGAGATCAAAACGATACCAATTAATTACTTAAGGGATCAAAAGAACATTTTAAGCCTAAAATTTTAAAAGAAAAACAATTCCAAGAAATCTCATGTTTTTATGAAAGACTTTTTCAAGCTAAAATTTCACTTGAAAATCCCACAAAATCCATCAAAATCTAATTTATTGAACAATTCTTCGAAATTTGAATGATTTTGAATACCACGAGACTTTTTTTAAGTGATGAAAAATATTGATTGAATACCTCAAGACTTTTTTAAAATGACAAAGAGTCTTGATTGAATACCTCGAGATTTTTTTTAAGTTCCAAAGAGCCTTAATTGAATATCACAAGTCTTTTTCAACATTAAAAAATCTTTTAAAATCTCTTGGAATCCTAATCCAATATATCCCCTAAGGTTCATAGTTTTATCTAGGCTTAATAGCAGTTTTCGCCTCCTAACTTTCACGAAGTTGCGATTTTGACCCCCTAAGAAAAAACTACAAAACCGCCCCCTAAGTTTTGCAAAGCAGTTTTGGCCCCTCAAGACCAATTTTTTGTAAAAAAAAAAATTAAAAAAAAACACGTGGCACCTCACTTAGGGTGCCACGTCAGCGTAGACCGAGTCAAAATTGGCCTTGGGGGCCAAAA
>Ga0315913_1003684_pt1 | contig 18420 bp, 7 predicted proteins | sample MpolsnodulesMG_FD_207736 | JGI IMG/M metagenome (GOLD analysis project Ga0315913, IMG submission 207736) | Medicago polymorpha root nodule microbial communities from Los Angeles, California, United States - small nodules | ecosystem: Host-associated > Plants > Roots > Nodule | place: USA... | reverse complement strand
TTATTTTTTTTCATACTAAGTAATTCAATTTCAGCTAATTAAGTTGTAGAATTTCCATTGTTGAATGCTACTTGCTGTACTTTTTTTGTAATTGTCAACATTTTTTAAAAATGAATACTTTGTTTGATGGAGTTAATTTTTTTTTGAAAAAGCTAAATTAAAATATACCAAACCTGCACCAACAATACAAAACAACAGAAACACTAGCTAGTAAGTAAAACAATTCACTAACTAGGTAAACTTTGGTTGTGAATTTATCCACCAGTGATGGAGTTAGTTAACTTTTGTTGTGAATTTTTTTGCTTGTAGTCAACATGAGTTTATGCAGTAAATTCGATTTTCGGGTTAAATATCTTTGTTTTTCATCTTTACTTCTATGGTTTTTAATCTTCATTACAAGCATTTTTTTTTTGTGTTGTTATTTTTCTTGTGTATATGTAATGGCTCGTCTGACGTATGATCCATTTTGTTTTTTCCCGTAGATAGGAAGGCAGTAAGGGAAGTAATGGCCTTTGAGAGAGACTGTTTTGAGATCTCTGGACCCATACATCTAACTTATGTCAACTGGTAAGATCTATCAGAAAAATCTTCCACATTAATTTTTCTTTTCACCATATTTATACCGGTTGTAAACCATACCAGTCGTAGATTTAAACTATCTCTCCATTCCAAAATATATGTAGTTGTTTAATCATAAACATTATTCACATAATTTACTTTCATCATTTTTTTCTACTAATATATAAAGACAAATAATAGTATATAAGATGTTGTTTGATTTATCTCAATGAATATTTTTAAGGCTTAATTGCATGTTTGATCCTTTATGTTTATTTTAGTTTTTAAGTTGGTCTCTTATGTTTTAAAAGTTTCAAGTTGGTTCGATATGTTACTTACATTGGAATAACTTAGTTCCTTTTGTCACTTGACCGTTTAAAGATTCGAGCTGACAATATGGACGATAAAATTTAACTTATTTAGAAAATCAGTTTTAAAACATTTTTTAATTTTTTTTTTGTTTTATTAAACTCAATATCATGTTGAGGAAGAGACTAATTTATTCCAACATGAGTAACGTTTTGAACCAACTTAAAACCTTTAAAACGTAAGGAACCAACTTGAAACTTTTAAAACATAAGGTACCAACTTGAAACCTAAAATAAACATAAGAGATCAAACATGCAATTAAACCTATTTTTAACATAACAACAACAACCTAGCCTTACCTCAATAAGTGGGGTAAGCTAAATGGATCAAATTATGTCATAATGTTATATCATAAATCTATATTTGGACAAACGCATTGACCTCTAAATCTTTTCTAATAGTTTCTCTTATAGTTTTTTTTTATAGGTCTTCCTCTAATTTTTTTTAATTCGACTCTCCTCTATTTGATCTACTCTTCGTACTACATCATCTACAAATGTCCAAACCACCTAAGCCTATTTTCTACAATCTTTTTTACTATAGATGTTATCCCATAATCTTTTCTAATAGTTTCTAATAGTTTTTATAGGTCTTTTTATATTTGGATCAAACTCATTAACCTATAAATATTTTCTAATAGTTTCTTTTATAGTTTTTTTGTAGGTCTTCCTCTAACTCTTTCGATTTGACTCTCTTTCATCTGATCTACTCTATGTACTACAACGTCTACATATTTTCTCCCTAAATGTTCAAACCACCTAAGCCTTTTTTTTTACAATATTTTCTACCATAGGTGTTATCCCATTAATATAAACTTTTATAATTTTTTATTATAGATAAATTAAATATATTAATGGTCAAAGTTGTTAACATGTGTAAAATAATTGATTGCGATATGTATTTAAGAACCGACAAAGTATATTCGACAAAAACCAATACGCTTGTTATTTGCGAGGATAGTATATAAATTTTCAATATTGGTATACTAGTTGATTTGCGTGACTAGGAATAGTTTGAATTCTAAAAGTTGCATTTAAAATTGAAATGTTTTTTTGCTTCTTAGAATTTACATATAAATTTAATATTACAAAATAAGATTTCATCTTAATCTTAATTATACATTCAGGGATGATGCTTGTAATCGAAAGTCAGTTGCTGCTAGTTTGGTCCAAGGTGTTTACATTCTGGAAAAGGATCGGCAAGTACAACGAAAAGGTCCCAATGCTCTAGCACTTCCTTGGTGGACATTCTTCCATTTTCATCTGCATCATACACTAATTGATGATGTTGATCACTCCATATTTGGTGCAATTTATGAGTTCAAGCCTCCATCATCAATGTCCAATAACACCTTACATAGAAGTCCGCGTTATGTAATTGCCTTTCGAGGGACTATAAAAGAACCAGACACATTAATACGCGATTTCTATTTGGATTTTGAATATTGTAGAAATGGACTTCATCGAACTTCACGGCCAAAAATAGCCATCGAAGCTGTCAGAAACATGGTGGCTAGTGTAGGTGGTTCGAAAATATGGTTGGCTGGTCACTCCTTAGGATCAGGAATTGCATTGCTTGGAGGGAAAGCTATGGCTAAGAATGACATATTCATTGAGTCTTTTCTTTTCAACCCTCCATTTCCATCTGCTCCAATTGAAAGAATTAAAAATAAAAAGTGGAAAGAAAGGCTTCGAGTCGCTGGTAGCATGTTAACAGCCGGACTCGCAGTTGCTACAATGGATATCAAAAAATTGTCCTTTGATTCTTTTACTGCTTTGTCTGCTTGGGTTCCATGCTTATTTGTAAATCCATGTGACAAAATCTGTTTGGAGTATGTCGGATACTTTGAACATAGAGGAAAAATGGAGGATATTGGTGCTGGAATCATTGAGCAGCTAGCAACCCAAACCTCGCTAGTTTCTCTAATGATGAATGCGTTTGGTAAGGAACCTGAAGATTCTGAACCTCTACATCTCATTCCTTCAGCTACTTTGACAGTTAACTATAGTCCTACTGGAAATTTCAAAGAAGATCACGAGATTCACCAGTGGTGGAAACCAGACTTACACTTGAAATCCGAACTCTACAAATACTAGTAGTTCTTCTAGTTATTGTACTCAAGTATGAGCAGAAAATGCTATTTAGCTTTTAAGTTGTTTGTGTTAAAATACACTTTTTAAGTTGTTGTAACATAGAATAGTTTTGTTTTGACAAAATAGTAGTTAACTTTGCATTGGAAAGATGTATGTGCTTGAAATGATGTTTGCTTCAACATAAGTTCATTACGCATGAGAATGATCGAGATTCCAGCAATTAGAGGAAATTTTCTAGTATTTCCTTCTATTGTTTCATGAATCTTCCATGAGAAACTCCTTTCTCTGTGATTTTTCATTTAGAGAATAAAATTGCTCAAAATCAGCTCCAAGATTTCCAATGAAAATTATATCTTCATGAATCTACAGAAGAACATCCAGCAATAACAAAAATAAAAGACTCAATATCTGAGTTATTGTTTAGATACATAATATTGTCACGGTGTAATCCTTTTTGGGTCACGTGGAAAGAGTGATGTCATGCGAATATTATCGAGGCCACAGAAGAGCATTACGACACGCTCCAAGCCTGTGCCAAAGCCACCATGCAGTGGTGCACCATATCTGGAAATGATCACACATTTAGTTATCTGATAGACAATTTTTCACCAGAAAATAATACCAACAATAACCAGGGTTCAGTAGTAGAGACATCCTAAACATAGGTATAAGCGACACTCAATGCTACAGGGAGATGTGATGATAAATAATACCTGAAAGCTTCAATGTAATAAGATATGGTATCGACATTGATACCACAAGCCTGTGCACGTTCGTGAATACGCTGAGCGCCTGAAATTATCTCCTCACCTAAGGGACAACGAATATATAGAAGTTCAAATCAAACAAAAATAACAGGAAGCTTGAGATTTAATGGAAGTCCTAATACATTTGGAGAAGCATGACGGTTGAACAAGACATGACACCACCACCACCAGAGTGTCATATCAAAGCATTGCATAGATAAATAACTTGTTGTGTGTTCTTACCACGGATAAAGACGTCAAAAGAGGTACTGTAGTTTTGATCATCAGAGCAAGGCATTGTATAGAACAGCCTTACAGCCAAAGGGTATCGGTGAAGGATAAAGAACTCTGTGTCATACCTATAAATAGAATTGAAATCCAAAATCAATTTTACATAATAGCTCATAACAATAAATAAATAATATTTAGTAGTAAAATATTAAGGGAATTACTTTTCTAAAACTAATTGGCCTAGTTTCCTTTCAGCTTCAGTATTCAAGTCAGCAAAAGGCTCAATTTCTACTCCAACTTCCTGCAAAGCAAAATCATTAATAGATGCAAGACAAGCATACAGTAAATTTCTATCAGCCTTATAGATCGTAGTTAAAATAAGTTCTTTTCTGAGTCTCAAATGATTAAACAAAAAACTTTACACCTAGAATTATCCATAGGAGAAAATGAAGACTAGAAGACTTCGGAGGATCAGCTCCTAGTCACACCCCAGGACAGAACACTAGGAGCCTAACCAATTTCCAGTTGGTTTTGCCGTTAAAATCACCAGATATTGCCATTTGCTTGTGAAGTTGAGGTGACTGAGCCAGGCATGCAGGACGCCCTTTGTAATCCAGTTTAAAAACAGAAGCTCCACCCTCACTAGACCCATCAATCAACTTTGGAGTGTGAAATTTTTTTTTGACAAAAACTTTGGAATGTGAATTGAAATGAAGTCTTTGGCTCTTAGAAATTGTCTGAATGCCTGCCCGAAAATACAATCAAAAGTTATCGAGATGATTCAGCATAGCATCACACACAAAATACATTTCTTAAGCAAGTTTCTCTGTATGCATTTATTCCAGAAAATATAATAAACATGACTCAACAGTAAATAAAAAAGTAAAGAAACAAACTCATCAGAATAACATTGGCAATTGAAATTGAATTAAAATGCTTTACATCTTCAACATTATCCGCAGTACCGAAAATTCCTTGATTAGCTGGTGTTCGCAAATCAATTACTCTAAAATTCAATCGTGTATCCTGATTCACGCGAATAAGTTGTTCGCCAGCCTGCGTTCATCACAAAACAACATCATCATTCACATAAATGGAAATATCAAAATGAACACAAAATAACATGTACAAAAAAGATAAACTGAATCTATTTACGACAAACATAAAAGAACACAAATCTTAATCAGTATGGTTTTAAATTATTGATCCGGAATATAGTTATTGCTTGCCACAACTAACGATGAACAGTCGGTGTAATGTACCTGACTGGCCCTGTCATATTCAGCTACACTTCTAGAAGCATCCTCAATTTGGAAGGGTAAAACAGGATCAGCCCTACTCACACAATACAATTTACTTACTTGACTTTCCACCTGTAATGAACAAAACCACACAACAAATACGGTCATAACCCTAAACAATACAACTCAAATCTCCAAATTCAAATTTTCATAACACTACAAAATTAGAAAGCTTTTGCAAACTTCACCAATCTGCTCACTCACAGTTTCAACATTTTCTCTGAGGACTAAAATATTCTATACAAGAAAGAAAACACATCACAATATCAATTGTTCTAAAATATATTCTAATCATAAAAACTCAAGATTAGAGGTCTTGTTCTTCAAACCATTTTGGTTTAACAAAATATAATTACCTATTTTAGTTGAACATTTTTTTTTTTTATAATAATGTTTTATTTAGCAGTAAAATATTTTCAAATTGTTTAATGGATTTTTTTTTTGTGAAATGATTTTTTTTTCAGGGGTCTGTGAACATTTAAAGGGGCTTATATAGCAACTTTCTAGTAGAGTTTGATTTTGAAGGCCCAGAGAGAGAAAGAAAAAAACGGTGACAAAAACAAAACATACAAACGTTGTCTCTTCCATCTCTGCCTCCTTAAACCTCTGTCTAAACCCTAAAAATTTATCTACTGATTTTTCGCAATTGTTCCAACGTAGAACACGGTGAGTCCTTGCATACGCTTTATTTTTCTTTTGTACTTCGTATTTTCGCGTTAATTCATGTTTTTATTTTGTTCTGAGATTTTAAGCTTATATTGAGTTTTTAGCTGCTTTTTTATTTGTTCTGAATGGGTTTCTTAGTTGAAAATATTGGGTTTTATTCTATTTTGAATCTTCACCATTATTTATTTCAATTGCGTTTTATTATTGGAATTTCACTTACTCTTATTCCTTTTTAACATTTAGAGATTCTCATCGTGTTTATAGATGAACTTTTGTTATTGTTTGGTTTTCATTATTTGTGTAACGAATGACTGGAAATGGTGTTATGTTTCGAGGTGCTAGGTTTCAGTAATTTGGAATAATTGAAATTGCAGTTTTATATTATACTTTGTAGATTTGATTTATATTTTATCATTTATTAAATATTTGTTATTATGCTTGTATTTTAGTTCTATAGATTTTCATACTTTGTGCTGACATTACATTGATCCGAGTGACCTGGACTCGATCTCTTAAGCAAGGTCTCCTTGTTGATGGGAAAATATGATTGAGGGAGGATACTCCACTATAGTTAGTTAGCCAATTTTTCGACGAAGATTAGTCATCGGCAATGCCGGTGGAGTCCCTTCAATCATTTGCGTTAATTGTAAACTTAATACATTCACGAAAATAGATGTGCATTTTTGTGTTCTGTATCCATACAATGGTTTATTTAATCCTGTATCTGAAGACTTTGTTTTGAATGTGATGCCTTTTCTCCACCTACTAGCTGGGGAATCTTCTCCCCTCTGATGTTTTTACTTTTCTGTTTATCCTGTAAAATAACGAGGAAAATCTTTGTTTTGTATACTAGATTGCATTGTTTTGTTCTAAAATGATTTGTTTTTTTATTTGATATTTGTATAGATCAGATGGAGGTTCCTTTGATTAATGGTGATCCAATGATTGATGGTGAAACTGAAGATATTGATGAGGAAATGTCACCGTTTGAATCAGATTCAGAAGAAGATGTCAAATTAGCTGAACCATCTAAAACTGCAGTGAATAACAGAGATGCTATATTAGATAAACTTGGAGACATAAGCTGGCCTGAGAATGTGGATTGGAAGCACAAACTCTCCATTGATATTGATCAAGGACAGGAAGTAGATGTGAACGATGACTTGGCACGTGAGCTATCGTTTTACACGCAGGCATTGGAGGGAACTAGACAGGCCTTTGAGAAGCTGGAGTCGATGGGACTCCCTTTCCTGAGACCTGCTGACTATTACGCAGAAATGGTGAAGGGAGATAGCCACATGGAAAAGGTGAAAAGTCGGCTATTAGATGAGAAGCGGAAGATGGAGGAGGCTGAAGAGAGAAGAAAGGCCAGGGAAGCGAAGAGATTGTCTAAAGAGGTTCAGTCACAGAAATTGAAAGAAAGGGCCAAGCAGAAAAAGGATGACATTGAATCTGTTAAGAAGTGGAGGAAGCAGAGACAACAGAGTGGGTTTGCTGACGGTGCCGATGCTCCAGATAAGTCTTTGAGCTTTGAGGATGGAAAAGTGTTCGAGAGATCAAAGAAAAAGAGGCCCGGGGTATCTCCAGGAGATCGGTCAGGAGGTAAGGCAAAGCAAGCTATGGGAAAGGGAAAGAAGCCGCAAAAGAAAAGAGATACTAAGAATGCCAAATTTGGTTTTGGAGGCCGGAAGGGTTCGAAGAAGCAGAATACAGCTGACACAACTAATGATTTTGGCGGATTCAGTAAGGGTTCTGCTGCTGGAAATAAGAAGAGAAAGAGATAAATATAATCTTGTTTTGTTTTCTGACAAAGGCGTGTAATGGAATGCATATATGGCACAATCTGGAGAATTTTCATCAAATCTGTGGGTTCTCTTTCCTATTTAGATCATGGTAAGTTGATAGACTTTATTGGCAGTTATAGATTCTTATATATCTACTCCAATTTTGGTGCTTTGTTAAACAATTTGTTACGTTTGCTGCTCATTACTAAACGATATGCAATCGCTCTTTTAAGTACCAAGCCTGTGTTGGTAGAGACATATCTATTTCTTTTTTGTCATGTTATTTATTTATCACTTGAATACTCTTTTCTTGTACTTGCCTATCGGAACACTTGTATTGGTGCATGTCATTGTTTGTTTCGTGAATTCTTCAATACCATTTGGTTGGCATGTTTTTGGAATATTTGGAAAGAGCGCAACAAATAGACTTTTTGACCGAAAAGATTCACCTTTATCTCTTATTTTAGACCTTATGAAGATTCAAGTTTGGTGGTGAATTAAGGCTGGGTTCAAAAGCTTCTCATTTGATCTTCTGTCATTGGTGGTCTAATTCTTTGCTGCCTTTGATCCTTTTCATAGTTTTAATCCGTCCGTTCTTTGTATTTTTTTTTTTCCTTTCTTCTTTCATTACCTGTAATACTTTGTTTGTACCACTTAATTTTTATAATTTTTTATTCTTAGCACTTGTGCTAAACTAAATCTCTCTAATATAGTTTTGGCTTATAAAATAAACGAAAAAATGCAATAAATTTAAAATTTCCTCGGTTTGTTGTGCCAAAAACTCTTATTATCCTGGAACATCCACCCTATTTACTGATAGTAGTATACAACATCATTGCTAAGAGGACACAAGCAGGATTGCATTAGAGGTGCAACTATGTCAAAAATATAAGTTTTTATTGAATTTTGAAGCAATCAAGATAGATATAGCAAGAGAAGAAATGCAAGTAGTTGACTATAAGCTCAGTTTTGAATAGCCTCTAGTTCATAGAATCTTTTTCAACTGAAAAAGTATAGTTTCTGACTAAAAAAAAACCATATAAATTTATAAGTGCTCATGAGAAAATTAAATAAGTAATTCCAACTAGAAGTATAAAAGCTTATTTCAACTTATTAGAGAAACTACTTGTGCTTTGTTTAGTCTCGGGGGAAGGAAGTTAGAAAAGTGAGAGACAGTTGAGAGAAAAAAGAGTGAGAAATGAATTAGATTTGATATTGTTTTTTGATACAAAACAAAAGAAAAGAAAGAGAAAGAAGAAAGTTTCCTCCATGATTCATAAAAGTCATTTATGTCTGGATTTATCCATTCTAAACACTGGTCTAGATAGATTAATTCAGTGGGGGTGTTGTTCTTAAGAAATCGGTGGGAGGTAAAAAAAAATAGCTCTTAAATGAATGGTCAATTTCAAAGGCTAGTCCATTATGTGAAAGAACTTATAGCTGTAGTGTATGTTTGGTTCTTCGGTGACAAGAATTGATTTTGCGTGAATTGATTTTGCCTAAAAGTGAGTTAAAGGTAAAATGATTCTCGTGTTTGAACATTCTCATGTGAAGTGAGTTGAACTATAATTTTGTGTACAAAAATCAACTTTAGAATAAACGGCTACAAATCAAGCTTCAAGTAGAATCAATTTTGACTTCTCTAAAAGTGGAACCAAACGTACCTTAGTAAGCCTCACGTTTTTACCATCCCATAAAACTTAAAGATCAGTGGAGGCGTTCATGCAACTTTGTTTCTCTACCATCCAATTTATTCTTCCAGATTTGGTTGTTTCTGATTTTTTTTTTATGGGGTTTTTTCCGTTTCATTCTTAACTAGTGCTTAATGTTGTATTTGGTTGATTTTGCAATAAATCTACACTTTACCTCAATAGTAGATAGTTTTTCTACACACGGTGTAATGATTGACCTTTTAGCTAATTGAACGAATGGAATATGAATTTCTTGAACAAAAAGAAAGCCTCGCATATTAGATACACTATTATTAGATACACTATTTAATGCGAGACTTGTGAAAGGATCTATATACCTCATATTTTTTATGGATTTGATTGTTTGTAACAATAATATCAATTTCAATACATCATTTCACCTTAACCAAAATAACATCCCAAGTATCTGACTTTGTGAGACACTCTTAAATAGATCTAGGATACTATGAATATTTAAAAAAAGTCATTGTCTCTGTTAAACTGTTAAGTTGATCCTAAAATTTAACAACTTACTCTCATTTAGGTTCCTATAGTTTAACAATTTATTGTCGTTTCTCTATCTACCTACTATCAATGTAGTCTCTCTCATATTTTCATAAGGATTAATATCAGTAAACTTTGAAAGAGTTAGAGTCCCTATTAAAAATATTAATAATCTCATGAGCTTATTTGAGAGTGTCTTCAAAATTAAGATTAATTTAGTGGTTTACTTCAAACAAATTCGATTTGAAAATCAACCATCTTAAGGAAACTTGGCATATATAAATATGAGTAATGTTAGCAACACTCTTTTTTAAACATTCTTTTTAATACACATTTATTGGTTTAAATCATTGTGCGTCTATACTTTAAAAATTGAACCTATACAAAATGGTTTTGGGGTTTAGCCTACCAAAGAGTGAATTTGTGTAGGATACAAAAGTTGTGTAAAATAGAGCTGAAATCAAATCTAGGCCATTAATTTATTAATATAATATTCAAACGGTCCTGATCTGGCAGAAAAGTGCAATGATTGACCTGCTAGTGCTTTTGCAGAAATGGTACAGCGGACCCCACAAATTGAATAAAAGATCATATTATATTCCTTTTTTTTTGTGACTTTTGTATTGAGCTTAGGTCTTGTTTTAGCCCTTTTATTCCTTTTGATATAATTTATGTTAATAGAAAAATTGCTCTTAATGTCACTAAAATTTCTTGTGCTGCCACTTTCATTTATTTAATGTGTTTGACAGATGAGTTGTTATTTTTTTATTTTTTAAGAATCAATATATCACAATTTTTTAGTAATTAAAATGATTACGTTGGCGGTTAACAAAAAACACTCATTACTGTTGGAAGCGTTTTTTTTTTTTCTTATAAAAAAAATGATGGAAACGTTCTTTAAGTCCATTTTTGTGGACAATAAATGTTAATAATCCTTAAATCTATTTTAATACCAAAACAAGATTATTAATATGGGTTTGATTTTCACTAGAAGTAAATAAATTTTGAAATTTAAAAATATGGAAATATGCGAAAATGAAATAATGAATTAAAATTTAGTAAAACTTGTTTCAGTAAATTGGACGCAGTTGAATTTTGTTTTATTGGAAAAAATTAGAAGATGAATAAACTGTGTAATATTTGGCTAATAAACTCACAAACTGAATACTATTATATAAAAAAAATTAACATTTTTTGAGTGAGTATAAATAGGTGTATGTGATGTATATTAAAGACAACATACATCATTTATTGAATGAGTATAAAATAGACATTAAATAATCCGCGACGATAGGGTGTATATTATTGTCGAATGGGTCAAGGTAAATGAACATTAAAATAGGCAAAACATTTTTTAATTATGGAGTTTGAGTTTTTTGTATTTATTTGAATTTTAGTTATTGTCATTTTAATATATTAAATCTAATGTTGATTTATGATGTAATATAAATTAATTATAATAATAACCATAATATTAATTAAATAGAATTGAATGTTTGAAGTAGTTTAGGTCGAAGAATCTTGTCATTAGGGTTAGATTTTTAAACTTGATTAGGCGATAAAGAATTTGATTAGTCATTGAACATTCATCCAAGTACTTTCGTTGCAAGATTCTTTCAGTTAGGGTAAGAGTTATGAGTTTGATCAGTCGTTCTGAAATCCTGGAAGAAGTTTAGGTCGAAGAATCTTGACATTAGGGTTAGAGTTTTTAGCTTGATTAGTCAATAAAGAATTCGATTAGTCACTGAACATTCATCCAAGTACTTTCACTGCATGATTCTTTCATTTAGAGTAAGAATTGTGAGTTTGATGAGTCGTTCTGAAATCTTGGAAGTAGTTTAGATAAAAATAAATGTTTGAGATCGAACACCGCTTGAAACTGTCCATCCAACAATGCATAATTGAAGTTGTTGAATCATAGATCGGCGGTCAAGATCGCCTACTAGGAGAAGCAACTATTATAGGGATCCGGGTCAAAATATATATAATAGATTAATTCTACAACATGTAGTGTTGCATGATCATAGTCAAAATATATAATACGTGAGTTTCGTACGATTTTGTTGTGCAAGCTTTTCTCAAGTTAGATCTGCGCATTGTAAGTACTTGATTCTCTTGACTTGATTTTTTTTTCTTTCTTTTTTTGTCATTGCCTGTGTAATAATTATTAGTTGCTCCCTTTGTATTTTTCCAAATAATAACTTGCACAAACCAAACTTAGCACTCTATACACACTCGAATTGTCATCCATAAATTTTCTAGTAGATCAAAATTACGAGTCCACCAATTGAATGGGTCAAAGGGACCAAAATATATTAACTTGTTGTTCCATTTTTGTCTTTCATTTCATCATCAAGAATCAGAAAAAATGGCAAGCATTGCAGCTAGTGGAATAGTCCTTGAACCACTAACAAAAGACAACTACGATAACTGGAGCTGTCTGGTGAGAAACTATCTTGCGGGGCATGATCTGTGGGGAGTTGTGACTTCTGTTTCTACAATAGTTGTGGTATCTAAAGAAGAGGTTGAAGCATGGAACAAGGATAATGCTAAGGCTTTGCATATTATTCAACTAGCATGGATCAGAAAAAAAAAAAATATTAACTTTGAATGTTAAAAAAAATAAAAATTGTCATGACATTATGTTTCCACGTACAATTTTATCATGATGACAAATTTCTATTTTTGCCAACCTACGGTAATTATTTATGGTCTTTGAAGTTCAACAATCGTTCTAAAATATCTCTACGGTCTATGGTGTTAGAATATGCTATGAGGCTAATCATCAATGACATGGAACATATATTATTAAATCTTTCAACACCATGTTTATTACACATTGCCATTTTAGACACTCTTTATTTCTTTTCATATTCTAAACTTAAAGTTGATCAGTAATATTGTGAAACCGAAGACAAAAATAAAAGATCATAAGAAGACCACAAACAAACTAATAGTGAAAACACATGCATATAAAAAAAAATTTAATCACAAGCAAGCCATACGTGAGGTAATATAAAAATTTATTAAAATTTCTCTTTCATATCATAAAAGAATAATTCAAGGTTGACGTTGAATTTTAAATTAACATTTACCAAACAAAAAAAAACTAAATTAACAAATTCTTTGGGATCATTAAGTATTATACTTCAGGAGAAAAAAAAAAACTAGTTTTAAATATGGGTTTTTCTATCATGTGCAAATTTGCACATGTTAAGAAAATTAAAATGGTTTTATCTTGGAACTTGTAGCTTTTATATTAAATATATAACTTTTTAATAAATAATTAGTGTTTTTCAATAAAAAGTTACTATTTCCGAGTGTTTTAACATGTGCAATGTTTTTTTTTAAGAAGGAAAAATGGATTATATTAACCTTTCCAAACACAAGGTGTGTTAAAGGAAATCCAACCAGTTACAAAAGAAACAACAAAATTCAGAACGAAAACAAATACAACAAAATTAACATATACATATACACAATAAAAGGCTAAGCCCCCATCTATGATAATCAAAGGCAATGTTTGGAATTTTTGCTTTCAACCACCAAAACGAAAAAAGCTTAACATTGTCAATTAGCTGAAGAGTGGAGGCCGGATTGTCTGAAAAAAAATTATGATGTTCTTGTCCTTCCAAATGATCCAAATGCAAGCACACCAAATTATTGCCATCCAAACACAATGAAATTTAGAAATACTAACAAAGTAACCAAATTGATTTAAGTGATCTGACATATCAATATGGCAGACTGTAACAATGCCTAACCAGCGATAGACGTCATACCAAAGGTAACCAAAAGAGGAACAATCCAAAAATAGATGACCAACTGATTCAAGTTGGCCGCAACCAGAGATACACAACTGATCATCAACAGAAATGATGCCGTGTTTATAGAGACTATCTTTGGTGGGAACTCTATCCCATAGGAGACGCCACACAAACAAGGACACCTTCAACTGAATATGCCTTTGACATATACCATCTGGAGCCACTACCTACAGAGAAGTGCCGTCACCGGTGAGGAGGGTGTACGTGCCCCTCACTACATAACTTGTTGAAGGATCTGGTAACCACACCCATCAATCTGAACAATAAATCTGCAAAGACACATCACAAAGCAGTAACTAACACTCTACTAAAGATTCCTCCTCTCACACCCTCAAGCTCCTCCTTCACTGCAAGCTTCCCCACCCTCCCCCCATCCTAACTGGGACATATTCGACACCGACGCCCATTTGTTATCAGATAACTCAAAAAAACGCCGAAATCAAACACAAAGCACATCTCCACCCAACCACCTGTTTGTCCAAAAGAAAGTGTCTGACCCATCACCCACCTTCCTACTCAAATTATCCTCAAACCAACCCTCTGTCTGAACACCAATAGTCTCCAGAATGCTAATTGTTTTTTTTAAAGGAAACAAAACTATTCTACTAATAGTAAAAAACTAAGAAAAATCCAAAATGTCTCAAGACCGTAAGTTAAGGAATATAAAATTATTCTTTTTAGAAAATGCGTAGTCAATCGATAAGTAAAGCAAAACAATATGAACAAGCTTATAAAAGTGGGAGATATGATAGTAGAAAAGACACTAAGGGCATGCATATAAGTGATATCTTCACACCAACCTAGGTCACTGTGTCATATTTCCACGGATAATTGATATTAATTAAGCCACTTGCTATTGCATTCCATCGTTCCTCTTGCACAACCATTGCGCCTTTCATTTGAGTTTGATTAAAATAATACATAGAATTGAAAACAACGCATACCTTTTAGGATTTAATGGATTATTGTGGGTTTTTTCATTTTGATTTGGTTAATTTGGTTTGAGTATGGATTTGGGTCTTCCAGATGATATCATTTCGAGTCTTCTAGTTGGTCAACACAAAAGTATTTAAGACAAGGATGATTCCTAATCTAAAGAGTTTTCTATCCACAGACCTAACATAGTACGTAAGATGTGAGATAATACTTATGAAAAGGAGATTCTGATGGGTAGGCACCCTATCTTTAAGAGGAGACGAAGACTTCCAAACTTTAAAAGAAAGAAAAGATCCATCTATGAAACACCATTTTCTTGAGAATTTCACATCAGTAGAATAAAATGACCTCGCTATATAATTACCGAAAGGATCATAGTCCCACATCCAATGATCCACCCAAGAGCGGACCTGGCCTAAGCCCGGTGCGGCAAGTGCCACCCCAGCCTAGGCCCAATTTTTTATTTAATTTTTAGCTAAATGTTATATTATAAATCAATTTTTGTAAATAAATCACATGTGTATGATATAGTTTGATGGTAAAGACACGTGCCATTTAGGTTATGAACTTGGGTTCAATGCTTGTTTTGCCCATTTTATCTTTTCAACTATACCATTTTAACTAAAAATACCATAAAAAAATGCACAATGCACCAAGGTTACTGACATACTATCCAACTGTGTGGTAATTGTGTGTACCACTCCACCTGACGTAAATTCCAATAGTATATACCATTGTGCTTTAAAAAATATTTATGATTAATTATTTTGAGAAATAACTAATATATACACATTAAAGAAATTGCCTTCTCGAAAAATTACTCATGGCTCCACCATTGCTGGAGACAAAGCTAGTAGTAGTGAGAGTAACACAATCATCGACTTTGAAATATTGAAAACAAATCCTTTTTGCATACCTGCAAAAAATTATGCCTCAATGATTTTGTGAGTCCAGGTTCGCCCCTGGATCCACCCCCTACAAGAAAACCAAACCAAAGATACACACCTTCAGCTCACGCTCAAGATCTTGTTCCCAAACGAAAAGACTCGTCCTTCAACAAAGATCCTACATCTTAACCGATCTCACCACCTTAACAACCTTTGCCTTTATGGGAAGACACTTGGAAAATCCTCAGGAACCTGTCTTTGAAATGTATACCCCCATGGATCCATCTAAAACCTAGTAAGATTGCCACCATTCACCTTTCTAGGCACCCCTGGAGAAAACAAACCACTAAGGTATAAGGACACCAAACCTAAAAGAGAGATCTCTTTCCACATCAAAGAGGACCCTACGATTTGGGGTGGGCAAAAAAACCATAAAAGTGAACCGAACTGTGGAACTGAACTTAAGCAAAAAAAACTGAACCATTACTAACAGTTCTGAAACTGGACTGAAACAGTTCAATTCAGTTCAAAACAGTTGAGTTCGATTCGAAACAATTTAGTTCAGTTCGGTAACTAAAATTTGATTTTGTTTGTTTTTTTTCTTCAAAGGTATCAATACTAACTGTTCAGTTCAATGCAGTTTGAAACAGTTCAATTCGGTTTGAAACAGTTCAGTTCGAAATACAAACAATTTAGTTCAGTTCAGTTTTTTTAAATTTAGCAAACAATTCAGTTTGGTTCGGTTCAGTTCCCCTACCTATGAAGCCTAAAGGTTGCCCACCCCTATCATCTAAATGAGTCTCTCTCCTATTATACATAGCCGAGAGAATATCATCCCAATAGATACATCCTCTAAAACTAGCCTCCAACGCCACTTACCCAAGACCTCTGAGTCTGAGTTCATCAATCTAAGGGTCCTCACTCCTAGACGTCCATCTTCCGAGTCTTACAACCACTAGACTATCGAACCCATGTGATCTTCTAGGCACCTTTGGACCCTCACCCATAGAAAAACGCCTATGAAGTCTAACAATATCCTTTCAGACACCTACTGTGATTGAAAAGAAATAAGATATGATAAAATTTAAAAACTGAATTAATGAGAACCACCCAAACCCCAAGATGCATAAAAGTATTAATCTAGGAACCCAAACGTTTTTCTAAAAGATCCAAGAGGGGTTTACACGTGGCCTTCTTCCTCGGATTTACTTTCACATGCATATCCAGATACTTGAGAGGTATCATCGCCATCTAACAATGTAGGAAGTTCTCTGCCAAATCAAGATTGAGCAAATGGTCACTTTATTCCTTGACTTTGCATCTCGCTGTCACATAAGTCCCTGACTTAGGATTAAATACAAAGAAGTCCCTGACTCTGCACTTCCGTTATCACTTTAGTCCCTGACGTTAAATAATTCTGTTAATTGTGTCACAGAGACTAAAGTGAAAGTAGAAAATGGTCATTTTAGTCTCTGAACCAAAAATTAATATCCCCAACTTAAATATCAAATCCCTAAATGTCATCCCTAAATCCCTTAAAATGAAAATCTTAAATCCCTAATTTATTATCTTATTTGACAATATTAATATAACATTTTTTTTTGGTCAAAATATAGCGTTCTTTTGTTTAAAATTAAAAAATAAAGATTAATAATATCAGCATTATATTTTTTTTACACAACTGGTTGGTTAATACTGTGGACAAAGTTTTACGGTTAAGCATAAAAAAAAATATATAAAACTTTCAATACAATTTATAGAACATACAATATTCAATATATCTCAAGAAAAAAAAGTCTACAATGTTTAGGAAAAAGTCACATTTTTTTTTTACAAGAGAAAAAAGTCACATATTAGTGTATATTTTTATTAGGGATAACATTTAGGGATTTGAGATTTAGTTAGGGATTTGAGATTCAAGTTGTGTATATTAGTTTTTGGTTTAGGGACTAAAGTGATCATTTTCTACTTTCACTTTAGTCTCTGTGACACACTTAACAGAACTATTTAACGTAGACTAAAGTGATAATGAAAGTGCAGAGTCAGGGACTTCTTTGTATTTAATCTTGAGTCAGGGACCTATGTGACAGCGAGGTGTAGAGTCAGAGACTAAAGTTACTGTTTGCTCAATCAAGATTCATCCACATTTAAGCCCATCACACAAGTCTTTGGAAAATTCACCTTAACGCCTGAATCCAGCTCAAAACACACGAGAATAGACTTAATCACCCAAAGATTGGTCATTAATGCTTCCTATATGAAGATGGTATCACCTGCGTACTGAAAGTGGGACACCGACAACCCATTCAAGACCACTTTAAAACCAAAGTACCTACCTAAATCCTCTACCTTCCTGGCTGTCATGCTTAGATCCTAAATAGAGAGGATGATTCTAGGAGGGATTTGAGAGGTGACACCTTGGAATTTATGTGACTTTGCAAAAATAAGATTATGTGGCATAATAAGGGAAACATTGTATTAAATATATATTTTCATTTAAATTAAATAGGAGTATCTTTGTTCACCGGAAAGAAGAAAAAAAAAGATAAGAGTATCTTATAAAAATGTTTGTAGCCACACCGTACCCTGAAGGTGAGAAAAACACAAGGGGGGGGGGGTTGAATTGTGTTCTCAAAAACTTTTTCGTTCCTTACGTTGAATAACTGTTCTCAGGTTCAGAGTCTGAAGTAATTCAGAGTCAGAGTGAGTTCAGAGTCGTGTGCAGCGGATAGAAGTAAAGAACAGAGAAAGAAAGAACACAAGCAATTATACAGGTTCCTTCCACAAACCGGAAGTAGTCCTGTCCTCCTTGCACTTCCAAGGAGAG
>Ga0315913_1003683_pt1 | contig 18421 bp, 6 predicted proteins | sample MpolsnodulesMG_FD_207736 | JGI IMG/M metagenome (GOLD analysis project Ga0315913, IMG submission 207736) | Medicago polymorpha root nodule microbial communities from Los Angeles, California, United States - small nodules | ecosystem: Host-associated > Plants > Roots > Nodule | place: USA... | reverse complement strand
CTTCGCCTTTAAATTGTGCATGAACGTCGATCCACCCCGCCATTGCTTGAAATCTACACAGTAAGAAATTAAAAACAATCAATGAAAAACTCATTCAAACATTTCATCAAACACTTGGAGTGCAAATTATACATAAACCCTAAAACTCTAAATTACAACATTAACATGCAAACATCTAACCACAATTAAGCAACATAAGTCATTTACATGTAACATTGTATCATTTCTTGCAAGCAAAATCAAAATTTAAACAAACCCTAAATCTAAAAAAAAAAACTACAACATAAACATGCATGCATCTAAACATTTAATCAACACAAGTCATTTTAATGTACACATTGTATGATTTCTTGCCAAAAAAACCAAAAGTTAAACAAAGCATAAATCTAAAAAATTTCTAATTTAAGAGAAAAAATTTAACATATAAACATAAAAGTTTATTGGTGTTTGATTATGAAGACTTACTTGTTATTGAAGTGTTGTTTGATTTGAACTTGAAGGAATTTTGGGTTTGGGTGATTTGAGAGAGATTTTTGAGATTTTAGATGAGAAATGAGGAAATGAAGTGTTCTGTCTTCTTTAAGACAACACGTAACATGAGTTAACTAGCGTGGCGCAAGTTAACTCACACAATGTTGGTTAAGTGGCGCAACAATTAACACTTGCGCTACTTAACTATCGCAGGAGTATTTTGGACATGGCTGTAGGGTGCGAGCGTTTTTTGCTGGGGGAAGAGCAGTAATCAAATAAATAAGATAACGAAATGAGTATTTTTATTTGTCAAGTAGTCTGGTGAATAAAATTCACTTTTCTCAAAGTGAATAAGTGAGATATCCGTAATTCGAACCCCAGTCTCTACATGTAATACTGCATGTTCCTATCAACTGAGCTACGTTAAGATAACGAAGTGGATAGTATGCGGAGTTGCCGAGGCGAAGACTCTGATAAAAAGAGCGGATAGCTGATTAGTTAATAATTTATAGTTGATGACTGATAACTTATAATTGATAGTTGATAACTACTTATAGCTGATAAACTAATTAAAGTGTTTGGTAAAATTAACGGTTTAACTAGGTGATAAATGTAAAATGACATAAAAGGACATTTTTAATTCTAATAAAATTATTAAATTATGTTCTTAATATATATAATATTTTTTGGTCTTTTAAAAATATTCTTTTTTTTTGTTGAAGTTTCATTTTAATTTATTACATTTTAGTTTTTATACTTTACAAAAAAAATAAAGTATAAAATTTCTTTTAAAAAAATAAAGTATAAAATTTTATTTTGAAATAAAAATTGTTACGAGAACAGAAAGAAGTTATAAACAAATCATCTACATGGAACAAAGCATTGAACGTTATATACATAGGAACTGGAAAACATAAGAACAAAAGAAATAGAGCCAATGCATTGAAAACATTATAATAAGTGTGTTTTAATATATAATAAAGGATAAATGTGGGTTTTAATTAAAATGATAAGGGTAAAGATGGAATAAAATATGATAAGCTAAAAGCTATAAGCTCAAACGCTACTTGAAATAACGTCTGAAAAATAAGTTATCAGCTCGTGGTGAAAAGACAGTTACGAAACGGAGTTTTTTTTGTCAGACGAGCTTATAAGCTATCCACTATAAACTATAAGCTCGTTTCTTGGCCTTGTCAAATAAAGCCGAAGTGTAAAATTGAAAAATGGGAATGAGAATCAAGTGACTTTTTAAAGAAAAACAAAAATATGAGTTAATTTTGTAAAAAGTAAATAAAAAAGATAAAGAAGTAGATACTATGTGGAGAATGATCTATAAAATTGATTGACATCACCATTGACTCTAATAATTTACCTATAACAATCTACACTAGTATAAGTTTTGGAGGAAGTGAATAGGTAATTACCCTCCCTTTTTTTTATCAACGATGGAAACTAAAAATACGTGTTGGTCTACTTGATAACCGTTAAAACACCTAGGTTTCTAAAAAATAAACTACGGTTCAAAAAGATTATAATAAACGTCCATTTGGATTGGTCGTTTGATTTGAAACCTTGAAGTGTGTTTCTCTAAAAGTTTCGATTTGATTCTTCATATGTCAATTTTGGTTTGATCAATGTGCTACGTCACTGATGCCAAAACAATTGCAGTTTCTTTCTATTATTTCAATGTCAGGGTTTATAATGTACAACTTGTATTAAAATAAACTATCGTTTGGATTGCAACATTACTTCTATGAGCCATATTCGACAATATTCAACTGTAGTATTTTTTTGGTTGTCAGTTGTAGTATTATTCTTACTCCAATTAAAGAAAAGTTTAAAAAAAAAAATGAATTTATATTATTCGCAATCGTAGGTTTTCTAAATTCATTTCCTAAAAACAGAGGTTTCATACATTCACGCAGTAAGCTGCATCAGTGATCGTTGGATCGAGATCGATAATATAGATTTCAAACAAATTTATTATTTTTAAAAACTGATTTTAATTAAAATCTACATTGATGTGATCGACAGCATGAATATGAAAACACGCCACGGCATGAATCCAAATTGACAAGATATATAATTAAATATACATGAATGTGTATATATAAACTTTTATATTGTTAGAGTACAATGTTTAAACTCTTGAAGAATATACTCCATTATCATTGCCTAATACATTTTAAGGATTCAAATGATGGGAAAAGATAAGCAAATTTATATTATAATGAGAAAGAAAGGTAGATGTGGCCTCTAGGCTCTAGCATATATAATAAGAGAAAGGAAGGAAATGATGATAACTTGAGAACATGGTTGGACTTATTGAGTTTCACATGAAAGCACGATCTCACCCAGCTGCTATTGCCAAAGAATTAAAGGAAAAGGGATGAAGGGGGGGGGGCCAAAATCTAATGTGTTACAACAACAATCATGCCCTTGCAATAACAATCATAACCTTCTGTGGGGTCTTCTCTTTATATTCTTTGTATAGCATGAAACAAAATCATAAACTAAGCAGAAACCAACCGTGCATTAAGAGTTAATATAAATATTCAAAGATCTCAAAATATGAAAGATCTTATTCTCTCACTTTACTTACATTAGAAACAACTTTTTTTTTTTTTATTTTTAAAAGTTGAAATATGAAACGTTAGTAGTGAATAGTGTTATTTCTTGGAGTTTAAAATATAGCTAAGAAGGCACACTGTTCTGAGACTCAATTAAGTACAAAGTTACCACTATTTTTGTATTGAGAATAAAATAATTGAATTGAATAACATATTCACTAAATACATTTTTGGTTTTAAATTCGTGAGATTCTTCTCATGTGCGAGTCAATTCATTTATTTGGGATTACTTCTCTTCGAGCGGAAATTTTTTCATCCACATTTATTTAACCATTGGCTCAACGGGACACAATGCCTAACCAACTCATTGTGGTGAAGATTTTTGATACAAGAAGTTGGTCACCTTTGGTCAAATCATCAATTTTGATAACATTGTGGGGCCATGCGAGAACCCTAAAATGTTGGTAAATTATCACATTGAGCTCAGGGCAATCACATATGTTATTTGAACACCACATCGACATTAGGCATACGAGTCTCTTTACTTAAATCTTACTTGACATCCACTTTTCCAAATGTAAGACTCTTACTCACACTTGATATATCAATAATTTGTCTTCTTTTTTTATTTTTATTTGATTTTTTTATTTTTGACACATCTAGAATGACTTCTTTCAGTCTTACATTCGATCTTTATTTATTTGGCACTGATTTAGCAAACAAAATACATGTCATTGTTGCCACATATGACTAATATTCTCACGTGAAGTCTACTTTATCTTCATCTTCCTCTCTATCTCTCAACACCATAGGAGGTTGGAAGTAGGGAGGGTGAAAGGCTGAGTGAGATGAGTGACTGAAAGAAATGATTCTAGAGTTAAATTGAAACTCCTTTCTCATAAATAACTTTTTTTTTTTTTTTGCATTAACTAAAATAAAAAAACCTCGTATTTGCACAGAAACTAAAAATATACTTAAAAAAGAAAGCTCATGCTTCACAAAGCCTCTTACTCTGCCCCTCTTGCACGCATGTACACACACATGCACATTAAAATCTATATATATCATAAAGCATAGCTAGGTTATAGCTGTGTCCACCATATAAATGATTGATTATGCATATTTGCATATTTAAGCCAAAGCTAGCATAGAAAGTGTGAGAAAAAACAATGGACACTACTTGGATTCTACTTTTGCCACCAATTTTCTTGTGCACTTTGATCCTCTACTACAGAAACAGGCTTAGTCTTAAGCTCACACCAAAACGAAGAAATCAGCTTCCACTAGGTACTCTTGGATGGCCTTTTATTGGTGAAACCATAGATTTTGTTTCTTGTGCTTACACCGACCGCCCTGAGAGCTTCATGAACAAGCGATGCGCCATGTAAGTTCATAATCATACAGTACTTCATTTTAGTTTAATTCACTTTCATTCATAGGCATAGCTACCTTTCTATGAATTCATTTTGAGGTTATGACATGCCCTTAGAGAGACGGTTGTAAAATTGTCATCAGTGTCACTTTAATTAAAAATAAGTAAAGCCGCGCGAGATTGTTTGTTTTTGACAAGGATTTGTGGTGTGTTGTTGCAAATTGTTGTAGGTATGGTAAAGTGTTCAAATCGCACATATTTGGAAGCCCTACCATTGTTTCAACAGATACAGAAGTGAATAAGTTTATACTACAAAGTGATGCAAAAGTTTTTGTTCCTTCTTATCCCAAGTCATTGATGCAGTTAATGGGAGAGTCTTCTATTTTGCTCATCAATGGAACCTTGCAAAGGAGAATACATGGACTTATTGGTGCTTTCTTCAAGTCTCAACAATTAAAGGTTCAGATTACCTCAGATATGCAGAAGTATGTACAAGAATCAATGGCAAATTGGAAAGAGGACCAACCTATATACATACAAGATGAAACAAAAAAGGTTACCTCTGTTTCCTTCCCCTCTCAGTCTCTGTAGGAGTTTGTGAGTGTGTGTGAGTTTGTACCTATCTTTGTTTGCTTCTCTCCCCCACGTGTGTTGGTGTCAGAATCTATTTCCAAAGTTTGAACTCTAATATTTTACCTTCAATCTCATGGTGACTTCTTGAAAAGAGTTCCATTCAACTGACAGAAGATAAAACAAAAATGCATGTTCCTTCTCTTGAATATATATTTGGCATCACCTTTTTCCATGTTCAAGTTGTTTATATGAAAGCAACCATTCAAAAATCATGTGACAAATTGACCCTCCTCTCCCTTCTTATGTTTTTGCATGAGTTGTAAAAGTAATAATTGGTGATCAAATTATCTATCTAGCAGTGCACAATCTGGGTGTGCCGTTGTGATTTTGACAAAAGCTACACTCTAGAGCTTCAACAAATTCACGACGTCATCATGATTTTGTCAAACTCAATGTGATTCTAAACATGCACGTCTTTTGATTCCAACTTTGTTTCAACATAATATTATTAACTACTTAAATTAAAAACATATATATCTTAGTTATCTTTATAGGGTTCATAATCATTTTACTGGAACCATGCTGCATTAAAAAGGAGATTCCCAATAATTTACTATTTTCCAAGATACTAACACCAACAATTAATCACTTCTTCTTTTTTGTCCCTAGATTGCCTTTCATGTACTGGTTAAGGCATTGATTAGTTTGGAACCAGGTGAAGAAATGGAACTACTAAAAAAACATTTTCAGGAATTTATCTCTGGCCTAATGTCTTTGCCAATAAACCTACCAGGAACTAAACTCTATCAGTCATTACAGGCAAGTCAAGTAATGAGATTGATTTCTTTTACCATGTATAGCATGATTTGCCTGAAAGTAATGATGTCTTCACATTTGGTTTCAGGCAAAAAAGAAAATGGTGAAATTAGTGAGAAAAACTGTCCAAGCTAAAAGAAATAAAGGCATCTTTGAAGTTCCAAGAGATGTAGTGGATGTGCTTCTTAATGATACAAGTGAGAAATTGACAGATGACTTAATAGCAGATAATATTATTGATATGATGATTCCTGGAGAGGACTCAGTGCCAGTTCTTATGACTCTAGCAACAAAATACCTATCAGAATGCCCTCTTGCTTTACAACAATTGACGGTAAGTATGTATGTATGTACGTAAGTACATATATGTATGTATGTGTGTGTATAATGTATATGCACAAGTATATGTATTTTTGAAAATCATGGTTAATAGTGTTTAGAGGATAACTAATGAGTAGTGGCACCTAGTAATTTTTATTAACCATCTCCTGAACATAATTAATCGCATACAAATTGTTTAACCTTCTATATTGTTGTCGAATTTAATGCTAAATTTGTGTGTCAAAAGTTATGCAGAGGGCTCCTATGCCTAGTCTAAAGTTAGAATAACAATTTTTTTTTTGTTTTATTAAAAGAAAATCAAGATTTTGTGAGTGACTATTATGCTTCTTTTCATCTATGTCATTGAAGTTTGAAATGTCCTTTCTATACTAGCTATATATGACTATAAACAATCAAAAGGGAAACATCACAATCACACTCATATAAATTCAAGATAAATAATTGAAAAATCTAGTGGTAGAAACGTGTGCAATTTTTCCTCTCATTCACCAAAGTTTTTGAATAATCTCAATGGTTATAGTATGTGATTGCAACACATGCCCTTAAAAAATTCCTTGAACCGATTTCTTAATTAGCTTTTGGTAACTGAACTTTGGTGATTCGCAGGTGGAGAATATAAAGCTCAAGAAACTCAAAGATCAGCTTGGGGAGCCTTTGTGTTGGAATGATTACTTATCATTGCCATTTACTCAAAAAGTAAGCCAAGAATAGCTCCTTAACAAACACATACAAAAGTGATCCATAATTTTAAACTGACTTATTATATGCCTAACTTATACAGGTAATCACAGAAACTTTGAGAATGGGAAATATTATAAATGGTGTTATGAGAAAGGCCTTAAAAGATGTTGAAATAAAAGGGTATTTAATACCACAAGGATGGTGTGTGTTTGCAAATTTTAGATCAGTTCATCTAGATGAGAAAAACTATGAGTGCCCATATCAATTCAATCCATGGAGGTGGCAAGTAAGCAAAAAGTCCTCTACACTTTAGATATAGTTTATATGGATCTAGGTTGTGTGCAGCCACAACCCTGTGACTGCATGCAGTTAGCCACGTTTGAACCTAATGATCAAAATAAGACGATCCTGATTTCATGCTTGGTATTTGGTTTTAAAAAAAATAAACCGACACTGAAATCTGAAACGTTCGATCTTGATTAGACGATTGCACACAATTCAAATCCAGTTTCTTTATAGTTAATTTTCATGTTACTACATGTTTAGGTTAATTGATGTAATGGGAGTTTTCAGGATAAGGACATGAACAGTTACAATTTCACTCCTTTTGGAGGAGGACAAAGGCTGTGTCCTGGTCTTGACTTGGCAAGGTTGGAAGCTTCCATCTTTCTGCATCACCTTGTTACACAATTCAGGTAATAATCATTCTATACTTATTAAATGTTATATTGCTCAAACTTAGGAGCAGAGGCAAAATTATAACATTAAGAGCAGACATTAAAATTTCTGCCATTCTGTAACTAAGTGGAGTTTATGTAGGCTTTTTCGTTAGTTTTACATTTCCACTCATGATTTTCTATTTTCAAACTAAATTGAGTAGTAGGAAATCACAGATTCCATATGTGTCCAAGTAGATAGAATAATAGCAAAAATGTCTCTTTCTAATTGCATACGGACAAAGATGGAATCCAAGTAGTGAAGTCTGTGGGGGCCATAATGACTTCAAATGCTGCATCATAACACAGAAAAGCCATTTGATCCTAACCTTTGTTGTAAGATTTGTGTGTTTCATTGGACAAGTACATTTAACTACTGTCTTGGGACTGTTTACTTATTTTCTTGCTTTGAAGCAAAATTACTTGATGTTCAGAACCAAATTTGTATGGCATCATTATTGTTGTTGTTGTTAGGTTGATTCTGCATAATATACAATCCTATGATGCATTTTTATGCAGAATTTCTCTACTAAGCTAATTTTAGACTTCAATAAAAAAAAAAAAAAATATAATTCAATGAATATTAGACATTTAAATTTAATGTTTCACATGCAGATGGTATGCAGAAGAAGATACAATAGTGAACTTCCCCACAGTAAGAATGAAAAGAAAGATGCCTATCTTAGTAAGGAGAGTGGAACCTTAGCCATAAAGTATGAAGCCAATTCTACATACCGATACAGTACAAACAGCATATGAAAAATACACAAGGCAAAATAAAAAAGGATAAATGGAGGCCAGGAAAAAATTGGCTAATGTAGACACTAGACACACGTGTGGAGAATTTCATTAGCATTTTTGTTTCTCTGTATTTGTCTTTTGCACGTAAAGACAACAGAAAAAGATTTGTCTTTTGAGGGACCCTGTGAATTAGGTATTTACTTTTCATCAATTTTGCTTTTCCATTTTACCTGGTATGCTAGGGAAGAAAAAGTTGATTGTAAGAGACAACATTACATATTATCACTAATTAAAGTGACATTGATAATCATTTTATAATTGTTTTCGAGGAGATTTTGAACTCTGTCTATTGAAGTTACAAAATTAAACTCTTACCAATTACCACTGAGCTACTACCTCATGCACAAGAACAACACTTTCATCTTAATTTAAAATCAAAGAGTTCCTCTTTGTTTTTTTTTTCTCTTCACTTTGTTTTTTCTTTTCTTTACTTTTTCTCTTTTTCCTTTCTTTAGGAGGGAAGGATTTAATAAGATGAATAAGTAGACTTTGAAATATAATTGTTTGAGTTCAAGGGTCCCATTAATCAATGATATTCACGCAACAAGTTGCTGACAGTCCATTTTAAATATGCATTTATTCATACTTTAGGTAGGGATGATTGATGTGGGAAACTTTAGTAGTATATAAATATCCCATTTCAATCATGAATCTAACTGTATCAGATTCTTGATTCCCCGTTAACTCTGATTCGTTCTTCTACAAAGTTGTACTTTGAACCTATCCCTTTGTTCTTTTTTTAAATCTTAGGGAGGGAAAAATGTTTCTTGATCAAACAGAAAAATGCACTACTTATAGATTATGAATTTTTCAGTTTCTTTAATAAGTTGTTGTTATCTGACATGGAATCCAACATGAAACCATAGGATGGAAATCAACTTTACTATGATTGCATCAATTTTCTAAAATCTAGTTCTAACCGTGATTCTTAAACTCATCAAGCTTTTTTTTGTTATTCTTTCGTTTATTTATCTTCTTTGGTACATATAACTTTGAATATAATAAAATGGCATCATAATGAAATAAAATAATTATATGGACGTGTAAAACCTTATTTATAGTACATAATTATTAAACTCCTTTGAATATTCTAATGTGTAATATGTCACTCATCTTTGATGGAACAACTAGGCATGAACCCACACAATGCATCCAACTCTAAAAAAAATTTACAAGTTAGTTTTGTGGAATAACTTATTCGAACTTCAATAAAATACATATAATCAAAAATGAAAATTAATAATAAAACATGTAAAGTCAGTTGAATATTTTTTCCTTTCTAGTCGTCTTTTTTAACATTTTATTTATTTATCAAAATACCTAATTCTAACATAACTAACAAACCATAAAAAAAACATTACTACCAAAATCATGACTCGTATATGTCATTGATTTCAGTTTAATAAATCAGTTTTCTGCTTTTCTTCACGTAGAAATTTGCTTCATATCACTAAAAATATGACATCGATGGCAATAAAATAGAGAGAAGGAATTTTAAATACAACATACGAAAGTATCTTATAATTTCAATGTAAAAGTTGGGAATCCTTTATGATAAATAATAAAACTTCCTTAAAATACTTCTTCCGTCCCATAATAACTGAGTCATTTACCAAAAAAAAAGTGTCATAGAATAACCGAGTCATTTTACTTTTTAATACAATATTAATTACTTTTTTTCCTTTATAACTCTAATTAATACTACTTTCATCATTCCCAATTCAATATATTCCACTTTATATTTATGATAGTGGAGAATCCACCGATACTTAACAAAAGCACTTAAAACCATTTTTCTCTCTCCTTCATTTATACATTTTTCTTAATACGTGTGAATGGAGCTGTTGGCTCAGTTAATTCGGGTCGGGACGGAGGGAGTAATTGAAATGGCTTTCAACTTCTTTTAACATACGAGCACCATTAAATTTTTTAACATACGAGCACCAATAAATTTTATTTTGATCAACCATCTAACGTGACGGGGGAATTCAACGATTAACACAATTAGCAGGGAACATACTTCAACCATTAACACAATTAGCAGTGAACATACTTTAAGTTTGAGTTTGTCGGCTTGAACATTCACTTATGCAATACAAACTAAACACGGGAGAAACATAATTCAATAGAAGTGTTTGTTTGGGAGTTGGGAGGGGTTGAGGGAAAAGGGACGAGGAAAGGGAAGAGATGATAGTCTCTCACTTTGTAGGGAGTTTATTTTTCTTCATAAGACAAACTCTCTAATATGTAGCACAAAACTCAAGCATTTTCTTATATACTATCAATGCTGTTCTTTACTTAAAACAATCATAACTATCCATAATTTTCTCAAAGTTTATTATTACCATAAGATTAGATTTTAAGTGAAGAACAGCACCAAAAGCACCTAAACAAAGACATCCAAGTTTTATCCTATGAAGAACTCAAAATGAATTAAAGGACTTCGGAGAGTTTTGGAAAACTCAGAAATATTTTATTAATTTGTTACCTCTTTTCATAATACTCTAAAAACAAAATATATTTAGTAATAAGTCTTTCCGTCGCTTCCCCCTCCTAACTCCTACATACAGCCTAAGAGACACTACTAATTAGGACTGAAAGCTGATGTAATTGTCATGTAATTGGTTTCATTGATCAGTCATCAATTTGGTTGTAATGCAATTGTAAGTGTAACTGCATTCTGTGTTTTTACCTTTTCAGTCACAAACCTGGATTGTAATGACAAGCAAAAACGATGATAGATGTTTGATGACCCAATCACACTGCAGCAAGACATTATTCTGATGAAATTTTGTGCAAGATGGGTGACGACAGTTCCTTGGTCTCTGTTATCAGTTCCATTCTCCTCAGGCGTCATTGCATCTACCTGGAGACTATGTATAATTTAAATACAATAAAATTTAACAAAATGTTTGATTTAATACTAAATCACATTTTAATCATTCAAATGTTGTACACTGAGCCAAACCAAGGTATACACCGCACCGCAATTTGATACAATTTAAACGGATCACTCGGTTTGGATAAGATTTTGGAGCACCACTTTACTTAATCATTGCTTGTTGGATTTGTCCACTTTCAAAAAATTTCCCCGGTTGAACTTGAAATCAATGGGAGAATGGAATCGCCATAATCAAATTCTCAGGGAAGTAACAGCAGAGGCACCAAAACAGAACAAGCTTCAACTCCTTGATGTCAGATTTTGACTAGCCAATGAGTTGCTAGTGGAAATCATCAACTCCGGTGTTGAAAATGAAACTGGTAAATAGTGTAGTTACGTCCCTGGCAAGTGACCATACAAAAATTAAAGCTTGAATTCAGTCCTAAACCAATGCAATCCAACCATTGAATCATAATATTGTCAAAATGTTGGCAATGGTGCGTAGAATGACTTTTAATTGGATTGATGGTGAAATGAGTATAAAGAAAATTTATATTAGCAATGCATCAAAATTCACGTATTACAATTTATTGGCCTTATCAACAGATGTATACACGACTTCATAATTTTAATTTGACATGTTTGCAGAGCTGACAAATATTTTCTTCCCAAAATGAAAAAAAATACCAAAAATATATTATAAATTTCAACACTTTCTCTGTAGTCTATGTATGTCAATATTTATTTTGACTATTTATGCAAATAATGAATTGAACAATACATCACTTGCTAATACCCTGGATACTAGTCGTTCTCATTCACTCATCCCATGAGGTGAAGAGATATAATGATCAACTCTTACAATACAAACTTTACAAATCATACAAGATATGGGAGGAAAAAGTAAATACGAGAATGATGAAGCAGAAATAAAAGTGTCAAAGAAGAAATAAATAAAATTAAAAGAGGCAAGGTATGAGGAGTATTTTACTTCAGATTAGGAAGAGTCAGGTGCCTCAAGAGTGATGGGTTCCGAATGACGAATGCTTTCCACTCTTCTTTACTGATCTTATCATCCTTGTCAGCATCGGCATCTTGAAATGTCTGTTTTTTTTTTAAATGTTACCTAAGGGATTAGACTTAAACAACATAAGAGAAACACATGTTCCAGCAAACAATTACCTTATCAATAATGGATTCAAGGATTTCATTTTCCACATCCATGCCACATTCTGACAAAATGGCAACCACCATTTCCCGAACCTGGAAAAGGATAACAAAATAGATCCAAGCATTAGTAAACATATGAGTATTGGGAGAAACAAGCTATATAAAAAAGCAGAGCCCTCATGGTGGATATAAGAACTGACTTTAAATACAAATTTTATTTAGCAGGAAGAAGATGAAACAGTAACACCCTGGATAGGGAGAAGATGAACAGCAGCACCCTGGATACTACACTCAAGCTAAGTGTGAATGTCACAAACCAAGAAGGCAACTTCATTTCTGATTCGAGATTTATCTGAGCCTGTTGATATCTCCTTCAAAAGCTCAATGTTGGATTTGTATTTGTCTTCGGAGGAAAGAATGCAAGCAAAATTTGTAGCATTGTCGTACCTCCTAAAAAAATGAAACTTAACGTCTCGATTCTTCTTGCATTTATGATTGCGGTGGACAACCTCTCTGGCACAATCATAAACGCAAGAAGGAATCAAGGCGTTAATTTCATTTGTTTAGGAGGCATGACAATGCCGCAAATCTTGCTTACGCTCTTTCCTCCTCCTGCCGAAGACAAACCCAACATCGAGCTTTTGAAGGAGATATCAACATGCTTATTTTTTCTAAGTTATGCCATTGCCAATGCCTCAAGATAAATCTCGAATCAGAAACGAAGCTGCCTGATCTTGAATGAGACATGAAGAATTGAAGCTGTCAGCTTGAGCGTAGTATCCGTGATGTTGCTGTTTCATCTTCTCCCCACTAAATAAAATTTGAATTTATTTATGGGGATTGTATTTACGGATCTCTTGAACATAAAAGAGGATTTCATTTTTCAGAGTTATTGACCGAAAATTTTGGCTTCAGGTTTTTCATCTTCCGGCCATCCGCACCAACAATCTTAGGGAATTATTCGCAAGATTGCGCAACTCCCTCAGAATACAACAGGTTCCTCACACAAGAAATAATCATAAGGTAACCCAAGAACTTATTTGAATCAATGATGAAGCTTATGTTAACGCCATTTATGAAATGAAAGTGTATATAGGATATGGTTACACCGAAAGAAATAATATAATTTTGATTTAATTAAAAAATGGTTGTGTGGTGATAATTTAGTAAAAGAATTGTCACTTCTGTAATTCTCTATATTGCAACTATAAAGGGGAGCTTCAGAGAATGGGTAAAACAGAAAATTTGTCACTTAAGATATATGAGACCCCAATTATTTAAAACTTTTGGAATATACACAAAATTTACAACACTTGTCAATTTAAATCGATGTTGCATTAAGAAAATTCTAGAGCAATATTATTCTAGGATAAATATGCCAAGATACTTACTTCTTCTCGTTCAATATATCCAGTCTGTCTCAAGTCATACAATCTAAAAGCAACTGCGAGCAAACCAAGAAAATATAATTGATCTTTAATCCATACAGATGGTACTAAAACAAATAATATGAAAATACAACTGCAAGATGCTTACTGAAGTCTTACAATCAATTTTCTTTTCAAATGGAGTATAAGGATGAAAGACACTGAGAGCATGCACAAACTCCTCAAATTCTATAACGCCATTCTTTTTTTCATCAAAGAGATCAAAGACCTGGGAAATTTGACAAACAACCAAACGTACTCAATTATACATATAAAGAAAGAATAGTCAACGTCAAAAAAGAAAAGAAAAGGAAGAATAATCATAACACAACATATCTTTCCGCATATCAAGTATACACATGTATCTGTCTAAAATGATAGATTAACACAACCTTAATGTCCCGTTCCCTTGGATACTTTTATGCAAATATTATATCACTTTTTATTCAAAAATGAAAATTTTATCCTTTCTTTCTCTCTAAAACCCTTGGATCCAAGCATAAAAAGCACGAAAAATGGGGAGAATACACATAGAACATCATCTCCTCATACCATTGGGATATAATACATGGGAAACAATGCAAAATTAGATATTAAAACATTAGAAATACATCTGTCAATTCGTAAGATACATTTTGCAATATCTCTGACAAAAGAAAAGATACGTATTTGATCTTTTAGAGAGTTCTACTTAGAGAAAGAAAAGCTAGGAAGCTATATCAATCCATCATAACAATTTAAGACCTAAGTTTGCGAGGCAAGGCAACAATTAGAACTTAAAAATATATAACAATTAAGATTGAATATGCGTTGGGGTTTTACTTTACAGATTCCCAGGGTGAAAAGTACCAGTAGGAATAGATTGGGTGGTGTGAACAAAATGAAAGTAGCGTGTGAATATATTCCGTCCTACTTGAATACAAAAATTGGGTTCCTAACAGGTGTTTTCCTTGCAAATCAAAAATTGACTTCCTTAATACAATATAGCCTCACAAATGAGATCAAGAAAACGAAAAACAAAAAGAGAATCAATAACAATTATGAAAATGCTTATACCCTATCAAGGAAAAGATTCTTGCCAACTGAGGTCTTCAATAGTGCCAATGTAAGCTCTTCCTTCATAGAGGGAAAATGAAAAAAGAGTTAAAAAGTGTTATATGACCAGAAATTCAACACTGGTGCTGGTAATGATAAACCTAACAGAGTCAACACCAAACACAGTTTTTTGTCTTTTAAAAAAAGCACAACACTAGAATAGAAAATGGCAGTCCCGATCCCAGGTCACAATCTAAGTTGTTGCTTTCACATCATTTCACTGAAGTTAGCAACTTAGAGCATGGTATAAGAATATACATTGTACTAATAATAACAAATAAGGAGTGAACGGATGATTCAGTCGATCAAAGATCGGAGTTTCACCGAGTTAATCTTGTAAAGATTAGTGTCACCAAATTAGCTCCTCAAAGATTAAAGCATCGTCAGAAATAGTCATTCAAAGTATTTTTCAACAACATGGATCCTCGATGGCCAAAATGTTCGGGCCGGTCCCAAAAACCAAAATGTAAATGCCAATCACCGGATTATTTAGCACTTGACTTAATGTCTCAACTGATAGATTGATCCAACAACTAACATTGTGGATGGAGACAACTTTAGCAACATTTTTACTTCAAAGGATCCAGATTCATTTTTCACCAAATAGATAAATTTGGAGGATATTCTAAATTGATGACAAAATATTTCAGAACAGTACATGATGCTAAAAGTTGTTAGACAACTATCAGCGTAGTTCACTCCCTAAATAAATTGGAGTTTAACAGGCATACACTCTCAGTGTAATTCAGTTTTACATTGACATCCAATGAGAAACCTGACTTTTCTATCTCATACCATCAATTTCAAAATATACTTACAAAAGTTGGGTGATGGTGAAAAACAATAAATTTTCATTGGATGTCAACATTATACTGGTATAGATTTGATGATATAGCCACTTATAGTATAAGCACTAATCATATAAGTGTTTATGTATAAGTTGTTTCTATAACAAAAGATAAAACAAAGGACATGTTTGGATTGGCTTATTATAGCTTATCTACTAACATAAGTTTTGTGAGACTGTTTGGTAGAACTTATAAAAAAAAGCTTACGGCATTGTTCACAAACTATTTTTAGCTTATTTTCCAAGAAAGCTTATGAAAACAACTTATAGCTTAAATGAAAACAACTTAATTTTATTTTATACTTTGCTATAGAAATATCTTATATACAAGTGGTTATCATGATAAGCACTTATTCTGTAAGCTTCAAATAAGTTGTTTATCCAACTAGTGCCAAAGTCATATTGTTTTCAGATAACTTATACGCTATTTTCATAAGCTAACCTATAAAGATTGCAAACATAAGTTGAAAAAAGCGTTTGGACCAAGTCATATCATAAGTTGTTTTCATAAACTTTAAACCCTTTTGGATTGGCTTATTTTTGAGCTTATGCAAATAAATAAGCTTTTATGCATTATTCATAACTTGTCAAGGCATTTATGAAAAAAAAGCTTATGAAGATTGAATTTTCGTTAGTGAGAATTTATAAATTAACATAAAAGCTTATTTATCTACACAAGCTACTTTTGATAAGCTAAAAAATAAGTCAATCCAAACAATCCCTTAGTCAATCTCACAAGTGCTTACACGAATAAACCAAATTGAAAATGATATGCAATTTAAATAAGCAGTTAGTTAGTTGGTTATACTTTGTGGATGAGACCATCGTCGATGATTGAACAACTCAACTTCTTGTACAATTCATGCAACGCCTCAATTTCATTCACATTAACTGCATTTCACAAAAATTAATAGTAATTATCATATCCTAAACATACAGAAGCGATGAAAGAGAATGAAGAAACGAACAAGGAGAATCGTTAGCGAGTGCGAGAATCTCTTCGAAGGAAGAAAACATCTTCTTCTCTTTTTCTTTCTTCTTCTGCTCTGAACTCCGAAAATCGAAGCAGCCAGCTAAGCTGTAAAACAAAGCTTCAGCTATTCCAATCAATGGAATAAACACCATACACAGTGTTTCTCCAATCGTCAACCTCGATCCCTGATGAATGATAAAGAACAAAATCGAAATCAAGAATAATAATGAATCAGAGATTGAAATATCTATATCTATGAATTTACCAGAGATAGAGAGTTTTCTTCCATGTCAACTCAGCATTGCAAAACTTCTTCAAGGGATCACGGTCCAAATTTATTTTTGTCTTTTTCAGTGGATTTGGATTGGATTCAAACTTTTCTCATGTTTTTACTTTTTTTTCCTTTTTTCCGAAACATACTTTTCTTTTTACTTCTTCATAGTCTATTTATTATAAAATAAAAAAAGGCTTAATTAAGTTTTTTATCCCTGAATTTCATTTTTAATTCTCATAAAAAAATTTGACACATTTTGATCCCTATAAAATTTTTCAACACGTAATTTTAGTCCCTGTTAAATTAAAATTTGTTTAATTATACTTGAAATTTTAAATTTTTTTACTAATTTATTACATACTTGTTTTAAACATTATAAAACGTTCCTCCGCAATAAGTTTTCTCAAAATTTTATTTTTAGATCTAAATTTTCGTTAGTTTTATCTTGTATTTTTGGCGTTTAAAAAATATATTTAATTCATTACATGTTAAAAAATTCTAATTTTTTATAAAAGAGATTATTATAGTGTTCTTAACATGTCTATTAAAAATCATTTAAAATTAAAAAAGTTTAAGTATAATTAAACAAATTTTAATTTAACAGGGACCAACACATACTTTTAGTCCTTGTAAAATTAAAATTTGTTTAATTGTGCTTAAACTTTTAAATTTTTAACATATTTTTTACATACTTTTTTAGAACATTATACAAAGTTCCTCCGCAAAAAAAGTAGTTCAAAATTTTATTATTAGCTTCAAATTTTCATTAATATAATCTTGAAAATTTTGATTTTAGAATAATTCATATTTAATTCATTAAATGTTAAAAAAAAACTAAAAGATTTTATAAAAGAGTGTCTTACGATGTTATGAACATGTCTATAAAAAATCTTTCAAAAATTTAAAAGTTTAAGCATAATTAAAAAAAAATTAATTTAACAGAGACTAAAAATACTAACGGAAAATTTTGTAGGGACTAAAAAGTGTGATTTATTTTTATAGGGACTAAAATCGAAACTGCAAATATTTATAGGGTCCAAAAATTTAATTAACCCAATAAAAAATTATTTAGTAAATTATACATTTTATTACTCCATAATTTGGCTGTAAAAAATTAATTGTTGAATTAAAAATAATATGTTTTTCTTTTAAAAAAAATCCTCTTTTGTCCCACGGTCCTAATTCAATGGTTAAAAATTGTTAAATTGAACACTGCGTCGGGGGTTTAGAATCTAACTCTTTTGTTAGTATGTGAATTTTCGTTAAACATTTTCATATTGTCTATCCGAAGATATCACACGTATAAATTTAATTAAATACTCCATATAACCTCATTAACTAATTTCACAGGTATTAAGAAAAATTGGCAGTATAGTTAATGTGTTTAGTTGTGTGTAAATTTTACTAAATTG
>Ga0315913_1003681_pt1 | contig 18423 bp, 10 predicted proteins | sample MpolsnodulesMG_FD_207736 | JGI IMG/M metagenome (GOLD analysis project Ga0315913, IMG submission 207736) | Medicago polymorpha root nodule microbial communities from Los Angeles, California, United States - small nodules | ecosystem: Host-associated > Plants > Roots > Nodule | place: USA... | reverse complement strand
CTGAAATTAGTTTCCTCCACTATTTGATGAGTATGTGATAATTGCATTTGATAACCATATGTCTGCATTTACTAAACCTGAATAAGCACATGATAGAAATTGCAATTGCAGGAGCTATGGGGTTGAATCATTCATTCTCAATATATCTTGATAGGAAAAGCAACATTGGGATGTGTTTCGTATTGTTTTCTTTTGATTTAGATTTTACAGAAATGGTAGTAACCTATATTAAGTATTTAAGTATTTAGTTTATGGTCATGGTTGAAAGCGAAACTCCCTAATTTCGCTGTCAACTATCATGGTTGGTGGCTTAATCCGGTCACTATGTTGGGCATAGGCTAATGCTGTTTCTTTCTCTGTTTTTTTTTGTTTCTGTTTGTTGGTTTTCATTTTTCTGTAAATATGTCTGTGACTCCTGTTTTTTTTCCTGGTACACCTTGTGCTAGGAGGAACTTATTGATTGAGTAATATATTCCATTTTAACCTCTTTAAAAAAAAAGATAAAATTTCCATGTTTTGATTCACTATATTATTTTTTTTCGTATTAGTTTGTGATTATAGTACTCACGCTTATGACATTACTCTATTATCATGAGTTTCCAAAGTTTAATTCATTTACTTTGAGAAGTTCATAACATGTTACTTTTGATCACGACAATTTTAACCAACTAGATTAGTATTGTGCAAGGATTTCATTGACAGGGACAAATCCTATGGAACCAAATATCAACTTGGAACAATTCTCATGTCACACACTCAAGCTGTAGTCATGTAGATAAAATTTGCATGAACAACAACCATATATGAATGGCATTTTGACCATTTGACTCACAAAACATCATCACTATATCTTACAATTGGTCTGTTTGTCTTCTATTCAAAGTTCACTGGTTGAGGGGCCAATCCTTATAGTCTCTTGGAAGCTCCTTAACAAATTCTTGTTTGTGTCCACACTATGTATTGTTCCCACGTGTCAAATCACTGTGAAGATATATTATACAATAATAATATAATGATGAATATTGAAAACTTGTTATTACTACTATAAACCAAATACAAGTCCCATCTTATTCTTCTTGCCGGGAGCTCTATGGTCAATTTCATGCATGATTCCGACATAGTGCAATCCACAAAATCATTATTGAGTTTAGCATGTAGCTTGTAACGTATAGTAAGGTCACTTTCACATGCAATGAATGATTATACTTATACATGGATCAATCTCACTTACATTCTTGAGCTGAGTGGATTGTTAATATCTATTCTAACACCACTTTCTAGAGAAAACAAAGGGGAAGAGTGTTGGTAAATCTGAGTACTTGTGCGTTGGGAGAAGGATATTTCTTAAATTTGTGTCGTCTTGTGTTGTGTCCATGTTTTATGACAAATAAATTTAGAAATATTTTGGTACTATGCTTTGGTTTGGAGTACAAACAGAATATACGTATTTACAAATATTTAAAACTCTTGCTTATACAGTATAGACATGCATTTATATTTTATATTTACCAATTAATTCATGACAAATGTATAATCTAATATATTGCAATTTGCGTCGACTCTGCAGTTATGGGTTAGGTGACAATTTGGACCCGCCACCCACACATGTGTGTCTTATCCTGCAATGTTGTTCGATATGCTTGGCATTGATTAATAACATTTTGATCCCTGTTTTGCAATCAAACAACTCGAATCAGTATAAAATGTATCAAAGGTCTAGATTGTAGTTTCTGGACATTTGTATTTATCGTCATCCGACCAATGTAGTGATCAACATGCTTACATGCATAATGCAATCATATATAATGTTTGACGTGCATGGTGTGAGTGTTGTCGTTTCAGAATTCCAATTTCAATGACTTTTAGGTGAATGAAAATTGAATATAGCTCCTATTCATAAAATTGTTTTAGCCTTTTATGCATATACTTGAGTAAAGGTAGTAAAAAAAGAAATGACTTTTTTTGTTGAATTAAATTTTTATAGTAAATTATACTCCAATTTCGTTGTGTTATAGGTCACGTTCTGAGATTAAGATTATACTTTCCAACAATATATGATTAAGATTACATCGATCACATTTTATTTTATTGTTTACAATATTATGTATCATGGCGCGATTGTCAAGACCCTGAGTTAAGTGTTCAATTTCTATAACTTTAATTAATAATTATAAAATATATATCAAAAAATTAGATTGTACTCAGTTTATATTGTACTAAAAAAAAAAATTACAATTGTCTTATATATCTCCCTAAAAAAAACTGTCTTTTAGATCTACACAGTTTTATATTCTGAAATTGTTAAATAATCAATTTATTATCAATTTTGTTGAGCACGTCTCTCTCAATATAATTCACGAGTTTGAGCGAAATGTGCAAAACTTTAAATATGAAAGGGTTCAAACTAAATAAAAAAACAATTATTAGTGTATATTTTTTGAGGGAATTATTAGTGTATATTGTTGAGGGGGTTCATGTGACCTTGATTTAAAATGTTGGTTCTGACTTGTTTTGAAGTTCTTTAATGCTACCTTTGCTCTGAAACTTTTTCCTACTTACAGGTAGTTTTACCTTACTTTACCTTAGCTTTATTGTTTCTGCCCCAAACTAGATCACGTATATAGAACCATCTTTTTCTTTTTAAGTAAAATAAAAGTGACTTTTATTGCATTGCTGGCACTTTAAGAATAGAGTCCCCCCCATACATTGATATTTGTTGATTGAAGTTGAACGACTAGTCAAAAGCAAACACACCAACTCTCTAGAATTACCAGATTCAATGATCCGTTTTGGTGAAGCCACATGAAAAATAATTGAAACATTCTATGAAAATTACGTGACAATATCATTGACATGGAAAGTTCTTGACAAATTGTGAAGTACTAGTGGTCACCACTGATAATTTGTAATTATTTTTCTTCAATTGGGTACTCACATGGTTAGAAGTACACACTATCACTAGCAACATTTGTATTGTGGGACACAAATTTCATGTATCAATTTCAATCTCACAAGCCCTAAAGTCTAAAAGAAATAAATAATACATAATTGAATCTTACACTTCCCTTTCTCGGACCATGGATCTATGCTTGGAAGATTAATGGATACTCGTGACACTTTATCTTGAGAAAAGGGTGCTTTCTAAGCTTCCATAGCCATGTGTAAGGTCAAAGACATGAATTGAAAAGTTAAACTAGGGCATCACATGTGGATGAGGTTGTTGTCTCAGTCTAAACTTTTACCACGTTGTATCCATTTTACTTTTCATCTTCAAAAATATAGCTTTGGCTACAAAACCAAGGACGATATGGTAGGCTCACCACAAGTTCGGGTCATTTTCTGTAGATGGTATTATGAATATATTGATGATGGATTTTTTTTTATATATCATGGGAGATCTGATCTCTCATTACTTTGCATGGGGGAGTAATTATATGTCTAATTATGGAGGGAAGAGGGGAAAAGGGAAGTGATGGACAGATATGGAAATAATATTCTTTCTATTCGTAAAAGTTCACTTTAGAAAACAATTATTAATTTTTTTTAAGGAAAACAATTATTAAAAATTAAAATTATTTGAATAAACATCAACGACCTCGTGATTATATATTTATATACATGAGATGAGATGAGATTTTTAGTGCACTCTTATTTTCTAAAATAAGTACATTGAATTTCTTGTCAAAAAAAAAAGTACATTAAAATTTTCCTCTAAAAATGAGTACATTAAATTTTTATATAAAAAAAGTTTAGTTGAGTGCTGAGTTTCAATAATCGCTAGAGTATTTCTAAAAGTTTTGTGGTATATGCATTAGACAATCAAAATAGGGACTTGCACTCTCTAAATCTCAAAACTCTAGAGCATTTAGTTACAATAATCCAAGAGTATTTTTGAATTTACCCCACTTTCCTAGTTGCATTTGGCCTAACTTCATGTGAATGTAAGGGTTCTTTAAATGCCAGTTTTTTCCCCTAAAGATTGAATCCAACGTCGAAATTTACACAATAAGTGTTGAGAAGTAGAGAATTGTGTGTTCAAACTCATGTTATGTATATAAAATAAATTTGTAGTTTTTGTTTTTTTTATCATTTTGAGTTGTGCTTATGAAATTAAGAGCATGTATATTATACAAATATAAGAAGCATGTTATATATTACGCATATTCATGAGTACTTATTAACATAAATTTAAATTTATACATGTAATAAAAATATTAAGGATTAAATAAGTTTTTGTCTCTAAAAAATGACCAAATTTCATTTTTCATCTCCATTTTAAAAAAGTGACACGTTAACGTCCTTACAAAATTTTTATGCACGCAGTTTAGTATACATTGTTAAGTTAATATCTATTTTTAAATGATTTTTGTTGCGTGCATGTTTAGAACATCATAAAAAGTTTCTAAAAAAAAAGGAGCTCAAAATTTTATTTTTAGGTTAAATCGTTAATTTTATCTTGAACTTTTGAAATTTTAAAAATTCATACTTAATTTATTCCATATTAAAAAATTCTAAATTTTTGCAAAGAAACTTTATAATGTTTTAACAATGAGTCCAAAATTGGATCATCTTCTTTTAATAAGCCTCTCAAATACCCCCTTCGTCCCACAATAGATGACATAGTTGACAATGTGCACAGTTGACTTGATATACTTTGACTTTATTTTTATCATAATTTCTAATAGATAATCAAAGATATTAAAGATAAAACATATGCATTGGTATTTGTGATTGAGTCAACTGTGTCACTTAATATGGACGGATGGAGTATCTTCTTCATGAGCCTCTCAAATATCTTCTTCGTGAATTCATCTCTATCTCTCTCTTACATTTTCGCTCTCTTATTTTTATTAATTTTTTTATTGATTTTCTCTCTCTTCTTAACTTATTTGAGATGAAGGATAAGGAGGGAAGGATGGAAGAAGATGACCCGAACTCTCTCATTTAAGCTTTACTCAGCACCAACTCAAACTCATTTGAACAGTTTGATGATAGAATTCCCTATATGTATCGATCATCTTAAAAGAGATACTCTTTTTTTTTGACGTTATCGTAAAAGAGATACTTGGGAACTCAACTCGTGCAATTAGAATATGAGTAACTATCTTTAGTCAATTTATACATGTTTTGCTTCAACAGTGAAAAATTAGGCATTCATTTAGCAGCTCACGCTAAATTTGTAAAATTAAAATATTTATACTCAATTTTGTTTCAAATTAAAATACTAATTCGATTATTTTAATTAATACTCAAACCATAAGTATTGGTAATAATATTCATTTTAATTAGTTTTATTTTATCGTGGTTACTAGTTCAATTTTGATTAATGCATGTGTAAAATATATAAAAAACAAATTCTGTCAAAAAAAAGAAGAAGATGAAAATACAAAATACTAGTATTACATAAATATGATGGGAAATATCATTTTTCTCTTGAGAACGAGTGAGAAATATTGTAATATAAAAATATGAAAAATATTATTTTTAAATGCTAAGGAATCTACTTTTTGCCCTAAATTATATAAGATATGTACCTTAAATTAAGGAATCAAACTCTAATAGTGGCAAAAAAAAAATTAAGCTACATTTCTAATTATTTTAAAGAAACTAATTAAGGTCTCCTGATGTACTTAAAATTTGATTATCATCTTAAAAATATGTTATTAGCACATTCTTAAAAGAAGAACTCGTGGTCTTAATTTTATGATTTGGTCACTTCTATGAGCTGACTCAAGTTATATGGAGAGTTTTGAAAGATTTAACTCAAATTAATCCATCAAGAAGACATGGCGTAGTTATATATATTCCCCAATATGCAAACAATTAATCACTAGGTCCATAAAGAAGGTCCAAAAGGAAAAGACAATTACTAGTTGACGAAATTTGGAAGTTATATTATTTATTTTGGGAAAAAAGTAAATGTTATCGGTTCAATTTCAATATGTTTGTCATCTTGCATAGCATAGAAAGAAGACACATCAAATTAGGTAACAACCAATATTAAGTTATGTGGTAAGTGCCCTAATATAGTTCGTGAATGTGTGGTGATTGTCATGACTTTGTGGCCCATAACGTACTAGTATATATTTAGATTTTGCATTTTACAGCTGGTTGATGATTTATCACACTTCACCTTTCACTAAAGTTAGACAATATCTATTTGAAGAAACCCATCAAGAAAGATATATATGACTTTTTCAATTTTGGAAGCAAAGGTTTTAGATAAGATTCAGAGATTAGAGGATGAAATCTGAGCTTAAAGCTAGATAGCTCTTCCAACTCCATGCATACAATACAATAACTTTAATTCCATTTTGGCCATTGTCGTTGTCTATATTCTTATATGACCTTACTATCCTTAACAAATATCAAAGTGGGTGTGTGTACATTTTTTATTTTTTATTACTTACAAAATATATGTACTTTGAAAGGTAGTAAATTCTTGCGAGTTGTAAAAGGAGGTGAATTTTGATAACCCTATAGTTTATTTTTTAAAATGTTTGTCACGTATAATTAATAACATAGGATTTTTTTTTGTTGAGGAAAATAGCATAGGATTTTGATAACCGCACTTTGTTTTGAAATAAATAAACTTTCAGACCGTAAAAAAAACACAGTTTTTGCCTGGAATCATCCATCCTATTGACAAAAAATGATGTTTTCTTCTTTTATTTATTCATCTGAAGTTTACTTGTTGACATGAGAAAAAAATAGCTCCTGTTTTTTTTTGTCGGGGTTTGAATTTCGGACCTTGCATATATTATACATTATTCATACCAACTGAGTTAAGCTTATGAGAAGAAGAAAAAAGCTCCCTAAAGCAACTCTTACATTATAATATAATACACTTAACCAAAATAGAAAATGAAGTTTTATTCTCCTTTAATTTTTGTGGTTAATTAAAGGATGAAAAAAGGAAAAGAAAAAGAAAGTCCAGCATATATATAGCAATGTAATTGCACAAAAAGAAATAATCATTAAGGGGTAGTGCATATCATGATTAATCAGCACACGAAACTCTAATTGTGATTAAGTTGGTATAAGGGGTGGCCCTGATTGCCATCACACCTTTAATTAGCTAATACAATCAACATCACTTGGCTGGCTTCTTACATAGAAAAAAAATAAAATAAAGGGAGAATATATGAAATGAAAGAAAAAAGTAGTACAAAAGCCAATAATCTCTTTACACACATGTATGATCTGAAATTGAGAGTGTCACAAAAAAATTAGAGAGCTAATTAAGCCTTATGAGGAGGACACTGAAAGCACTTAGCAAATAGCCCAAATGTTTTAATTTGGTGTACGAAATTAAGCATACTTGCCCATCCTCCTAATCCAAATCCTACCACCAAAACCCATACAGCCACAAACACATTCACTGAGTATAATCCTACCCAACCTCCTAAGAATGATGGTGGTCTCTCCACAGCATTCTGTCAATAAATAAATAAATAAATTAACATATGTAATGTAAATATAAGCAAAAAAAAAATAGTAAATCTCATTTAATTTTTTTAATTAATAAAAAAATATGATATTTTCTAAATTGTCCGTCATAAAAACTTGTTCCATGAAAATAAATTTTAAATTAATTGAAGGTAATTAATGAATAATAACATTAAATATGATAAAAGTAGTTAAAATTTTATGTATATTTCAAACCATCAAATATAACTTTTTTGTTGCTTATATTCGACCAGAGATTATATACATAAATTTGTAAAATAATAAGTTCATGCTAGTGTTTTAGCAATAAGAATAATTACCTCTCTAGCTGGTGCTGAAGCAAATGTGACCATGTGTGCCAAGGCGGGAATTATGTAAACAGTGAAGCTAACCAAGAGTGATCCAACAGTTGAGTTAATAGGGCCAAAGAATGGGAATATTATTGCCAGAAACCATATTGGAATCACAACAGGAAGTCTAACCAATGCCCTCTTGAGCAAACTTTTGGTTTCATGCACTCCAAGAAATTTCTCCCACACAAAATATAAAGGAGTGCAAGCAAATCCAAATGTTATAAACTGCAAAAATGTACAACCAAAACAACAAATAATCCCTTTAGATATATAATTTAGCAAGACATTTTTGATGGAAGGTGTGTCAGTCTTTTATACTAACATATGTGTGGTTACATCAAATATTTTACTTTATTGAATTATACAGGTGTCGGTGTATCAGTGATGTCATATTTTGTCAATGATTTATAGATAATAATTAATAGATTATTTATTGAAGGGAAATGTTAACTTAAGCCCTTGGGGCATAAGTTAAGAAACTAAATGTAGAAGATTTTTCTTGAAACTTGTGCATTTAATGTCTCAAAAGTTGCAAAAGTTATACTTTTAATATAAAATTTATTTTTAATTTCCATTTTAAGCTCATTAACTTGTGCCCTTATGATACAAGTTAACATCACCCTTTATTGAATGATAATCAATTAATTAACCTGATGAATGAGCATGAGAATGACAGCTGTATCTCTAAACCCTGTCCTAGGGAGCAATGAGAGAGCATTGGAATGAGTGAGAAGATTGTCCCCAAATGCCCAATATACTGCAGCCGCTGATGGCAAAGTTAAGGTCATCACGTACAGAGTTGCAATTAGATATATCATCTTAAACTTCTGTGGCTTCCACATTGCATGCATAATTTCCCTACATTATAATAAAATTAATTACAAGACTGTCACATTCACAATACAAAATTACAAGTTATGACAAATTCCTTCAATTTCTCAAAAACCAGGGCTTAAATAAATGTAATGAAAATAAATTGATCTCTTAATGTATAGCTTTTTAGTCCTCACACTGTAACTGCATGTCCACCAAAGGTATAGAGAATATTGGTAGCTCCAGTGAAGTATAGAACCAATTTGGTTGGGCCAGAGTGCTTCACATCCTCTGCCTTCATAATCATAGAGATTGAATAACACAAATGAAGCAATATTAATATATATCAAAAGTATTGAATTTAGAGTTTAATTTTGATACATTGTGATTCAATGATTTTTTTTTTTTACACAAACGGCAAATCACAACCATTTATATGTGTAACTTTTGAAATAATTATAATTAAGTTTTTATGATCTAACAGTTATGATAGATTGACGGTATAACAAATATTTACATTGTCGGTGTATATAAATTAAATCCCTGAATTCGTTATATGATTTTAGAGGATGAGGCTCATGAATCGTATACTCCCTCTGGTGTCATTTATAAGAAAATTTTCACTTTTTAGGTTTATTGAATAAATGATGTATGTGGTATATAATATAGACCACATACATCAATTATTCAATGAATCTGAAAAGTCAAAATTTGCTTATAAATGAAACTGGAGAGAGTATGTTTGAAACTTTTACCTGTCCATGAAGAATGGAAGCTATGGTCATATACCATGCAGTGTAAGTGGTCATCACTAGGCCTAAAAATGACCAGATTCTGTAATTGTGGAAAGAAGGGATGAAAACTGTTGTAGCACAACAAGCTCCAAAGATGTATGTCCAAGTTCTCTTGTCCAAATGGTCATTTATGTAGTATATGTTACTGTGACATTATTCATAGTATACAAAAATAAAAATTGTTAGCTTAAAATTTATATACATGCAAAAATTATCTTTTCAAATATCAAAACATAGTACCAACCTTGCACAAGCAATTAGCTGAATTACTGATCCAAACAAAAGGAAAGTGCAGTTGAAAAATAGACCAAGGTTCCTCCAGTGTTTTCCTAAAAGTCCATCAAGAACTTCAAACCACTGTAAAAAGTGAAAAATACAAGGTTAATTAGAAGAATTTATAATCTAAATTAAACTGATGATAAATATAATTAATACATATATTCACCTGAATAACATGGTTTCTGAAATCAACTTTCTCTCTTTCTTTTCTAGTTCTGTATTCAACATAAAGAACACTGATAATGTAAGCAGTCCAACTTCCCATTAATCCATAAAAAATCTGAAATAGAATTCCAGATAACATTCCCAGTTGTGAAAAGGAATATGGCAATGTCAATAGCACTTGTGCAACCTACATAATTAAATCCAACAAACATATAAACTATGAGAATTTTGTCTCTCCAAAAGAAAAAGATATTGTATAGTTAAAGAAGTAATAATGATTTATGAATAAGTGCCTGATTTGAAGCACAACTAAACCAAGCATCATAGACAGAACCACCATGCCAGAAGAACTTAGATAATTTGCCAGTGGTGGACTTAGAACCTTCATCTTCCCTTTCCATTTCTAAGTAATTTCCAGCAACAACAGTTTCAACTTTCTCAGAAGTCATGTTTATTGTTATTGTTATCTCCCTTAAAGTGTTTTAAGGGAAAGACAATAGAATTAAGTGACCAAAGATATATATAGAGATAGGAGAAGTGCTTCTTTTCACACTCCTATATTACACTTTCACATTAAATTATTATATAGCTACCAATGTTCTAAAAACCGGATTGAACCGATCGGTTCAATCGGTTGAGAACCGAGAATGACATGTTTGTCGGTTGATTCGATCCTACTTATAATGCAGTCTGGTTGAATCTGATTAAATTGGGTTGAACCGGTTCAATCGTGGATGGTTCAATCGATTTTCATTTCAATGAGCAAATTACAACTAATTATGTAGTTATATGATTAAGTCAAACATTTATAGCAATCCAACGATTATGATTTTTCTTTTTTTCCTTTTAAAAAATTTAGTGGCGAAACTCACTAAATGTTGAGAAGCAGACCTCAGCATATCAAACAACTTTATAGTTTTTTACCATATGAGTTATATATAGTTGTGAAACAACACAGATGGTAAACATGAATTAAAAATATTATTTTTCTTTTCACCTTTTAATATTAACTATTTACTTCCTCCTCTCCCAAACATAAACAAAGATTTATTTTCAGATTCATTGAATATTTTTTTTTTGGGAAGATTCATTGAATAATTGATGTATATGATTTATAATATAGATTAAATAAATCAATTAGTCAATGAATCTAATTTTTTTTGTTTGCATATGAGTCGGAGGGAGTATTTGTCATTTGATTCAGCTTAAGTTAAGTCAATTAAACCACGAACTATGATCTTGATATCTCACTGATTCGATCTCCACTCCGATTTTTAAAAATTGATAGGGATCCTTTCCTTATATGACCTTTTTTGTGTGTGAATGGTGGAAAGGTTTTTGCTTATTTTCACATGTAATACTCAGCTTTTTTTCCTTAATAATTCTCTCTTACCAATAGCTAATGTGAAGGTTCAACCTCATGATCAGTATTGTTGGCTGTGATGGACCCACATTAGCTGCAATGCACGAGCGGGGTGGCCCACCATTGGACTATTTCTTTTCTTTATTATGAAAGAGCCCATGCACATTGATTGATCATGAATGTTGATAAAAGCAAAATTAAAAGAGAAAAATTTATGTAGGGGAAGATTAAAAAAAGTTTATGTGAGTGTGAGAGTTGAGTAGAGTACATGTTTATGTGGGGGAAACTAAGATGGAAGGAATCATTGCCTTCAAGAGGGCTTAGTGCTAATCATGATTAGTACCATACGTGCTCCAACTGGCTTTACCAAAAGAAAATTCTAGCAAAAACACGAAGTCCATTAACCCTCTCTTTTTTTCATTTCCACTTTTTCGTAAGTTTTTCGGCTTTCTATTTTTTATATGGTTCATGTAGTGGGATATATTTCTAGTTAATTATTAGGTTTTTCAGACCCTGCATATTGTGGAGGAACCTTCATGGTTAAAAATGCTATTTACTTTGGTGGGTTTGTCATCAATTTGCATGTCAATACTGTTTATCAGGACTAATGAATGCTATTGAGATAGCTTACAAGAAAAAAATGGAGTCGGCTTTAGCTAGAGCTCGACTCTTTGGACCCCCAGTAGCGACTATAGCTTTCAGAAATTCTAGGGTTGTTCCATGGCACTTTAGAAATAGATGGTTAAACAAAGGTTCGTAAATCGAGTGTTAGCACTCCAAGTTTACGTTTTTAGGTATCAAAATCGTGTTAACTCGGAGGTAAACTCGGTTTCTGGTAAAATCGAAAGGTTTGACGAATTTGACCGAGTTAACACTCGGTAAACTCGTGTAAACTCGACCGAGTTTACATCTAACAAAAAAAAATTGGCCCTTTTTTTGGGCCCATTTTTTTCAAAACTCAATTCCTTTTCTATAAAGTCCAAAGACTAAAACGTTTACTGAATAGTTACCTTTTTACATGAAACGCTTTTTTTCCTTTCTTCTCTAAGTTCTCAAACCATGAACAAAGGAGCACATACCAGTTAGGGATGCAATTCCGACGGTGGAAATTTAGGTTTCGACGCCGATGATTGCAACGCCGGTTAGGGTTGTTGTGGTGGTGTTTGTTGACCTTTTGAAGAAATTAACTAGTTTATTTTTTAGATAGTTTTATTAACAACTTTAGGAACTTATGAAACTTGCTTTTTCAGATGGTTTTATCAATGACTTAAACTTAGAGACTTATGAAACTTATGATTTTGTGCGTTAATTTTTGTATTTTGATGCTAAGTTGAGCATAACGTTTTATTATGGTAGTTTAGTATAATTTTCCTTTGTAATTAAGTCATATTTTGCACTATTGACCTATTTATAATATTATATATTAGCTTACATATGTCATGCATATAATAAATTTTATATAATTTTAATTTTAGGTAAACTCGTACGAGTTCTCGAGTCGAGTTTACCTAGGCAAAACGAATTGAGGTAAACTCTCGAGTTGTAAAACCTTTAAATTGTATGGAGTCAACAAAAAACATATAGTTTTACTTTTTTTTTATATATAATTTTAGATGTTTTGGATGGACTCTACTCCACCTTGTCTATTTCAGACTCAAGTCAAACTAATTTTCATTTTCTTCAAATAAATAAGGTCAAGGCTTTTTAAAAGTATGTAACTACAAATGCCAGGTTTTAGTCCACAAAAGAAGCATTTTAGGCCTATCACGCTGATCTACTTAGATAAATATGAATAATTTTCTTAAAACATTTTTTATTATATAACTTTGAACTTTGTTTGGATGCTCTCATTTTTTTACGAAAAACATTTTTGTTAATTTAAGTATATTAGCTTGGATTAATTTTGACATATGTTGTCATTTAGGCTTACTTTATAAATCTCAAAATATAAATTAATCTAATTGATATATTATCTCGTATTTGACAATATATGATTAAATAATCTCAAAATATAAATTAATTTCATTAATTACTTTTTTTTTTGTGTCTTTACCTCTCTAAATGGAATAAATGGAAAAATTTATAAATGGAGAGGATTTTAACCCCACTTACATGCCATAATAAACTTTTAAAAAGGCAAAACTCAAGTCCAGAAATTAACCTATGATGGATAACTAGCCAAATTTGCAGTTTAATTTTTTTTATCAGACGAAACTTAAATCTTAGGTCTAACCTATTTTCATCCTTAGAGAAGAGGATGAGAGAGATTTTAAAATATTATTCAAGATCACATTAAATATTAGGGTGTTTAAGTCTAAATTTGAACAAACATTTCCCCTCCTCCAAATCTCTCAATTTGAAGAAAAGTCGAAATTAGTTTGGAGAAATTTTTATCCCCTCTTCTACCTTCCCTTTCAACCCCCTCCAACCAAACATACCCAAAGAGCGTATTTGATATGCTAAAAATAAGGGATCGGACACGACAACTCAATTTGTATAATGTTTGATTGTAAAAATGCTCTCGGGGACAAACTACGGGTTTAGGGACATGACAACTTAACCACAGCACATCTTTCTATCTCAAATATAAGGTTGTCTAAAATATCAAAATAGTATTTTGTCCACAAAAAATCACATAAGATAAAAAATTGTTCAATACGATTAAAGTTTGTCATGTGATATTCTACCTTATGTTGTACTATCCTATGTTGTATAGTATTTATCGTTTAACATATCAAACACACCTTAATGCTTATTGCAACATTAAGTATGGAAGATTTCATTTCCATTATGAGGACTTAGGTTAGGTGTGATATCCTCATCTTTTGGTCAAAAAAGAGACGGTATAAAGGAAAATAAAGAGAAAGAAAGCATCTTGACATGGGTATTATATCAGATTTAATTTTCAGAATGACCCAACTCTGTCAACCCGTTAGGCCCAGAACTCAGAAACTGTTGGATCATTTTATGAACTTCAAATGAAAATTGATCTTTCTACATTAAAGGTTGATAGGAAACACTATAAAGTTATCAATATAACCTCATCGGTAATTAACTGTCGATAGATTTTAACTGACGGTAGTTAATTGTTGATGAAATTTGAGGATAAATATGTCATTTTGTGGTGTTTCTTAGCATCGTTTGAAGTGTGAAGGGCAATTTTCACTTCAAATTTAGGCATTATCCCATTCCTCTTAAAGGTTCAAATATACAATAAGATATAAGATATGTTGATTGGATTAATTAACTTTATGTTAAAGCTTTTCTTAGTTATCTTTCCAAAGATAAAAAGATGTATATACAGAGATTAACTATAAACCAAATGTTCATCTTAGTTTTATAATTAACTTAAAAAAATTCGTAATCAGACAAAATTTGGGAATTGAATATTTTAAATTTTGTATCATAACTATTTAAGTATTTATGGTAGATATTTAGAATATTTTAACTATTTAAGTATTCTTAGTCAAGGTATTGTGATTATAGATAAATGATTTTGTTGTGTTTTTAAGCAAAAAATATATTAAATAAAAAGGAAGTGCTTTGTACCCCAAATAAAAAGGAAGTGCAAAAAACTGGGAGCATAATCTCGACCCGTCAACCACATAATCAACCCTAAACGAGTATTTCGACAAGGGTTAACAAAAGTGATATAAAAAATACAACCAGACAAAAATTCAGTACATGAAACCAAATGTGTGGCAAATGAATACACACCAAAAGCACAACTGAGTGAACCTAACACATGACATGAAACCGTATTGCAAAAGAAAGATGTCTAAAAGTCCACAAACATCAAATCGAATTAGAGACAAGCTCGTACTTATTTCTTGAGGAACGACATGAATTTGACCGTCTAATTTGATGACATGACAATATGTTAGATCACCTAAAATAAAAATGAATGGTCTAATTGTTGAGAGTCTTAAAAATGGATGTTAAATTAGTCGTGACTAAGCATACAAATGAAGGAGGATGAATTGATAATGAAATTGCTACCAGTAAATCGTTGGTAGTGCTGAGAATATGCAAACAAAATCACAGTCAATGAGTCGAAATTTCTAAGTGAAATTATAATAAGAAATACTAAATTGAGATTATAGTTAAGAATTATGATTCTCTTGTAAATTGCAGACAAAACTCCACTTTCTTTTTCTCTTTTAAGGATTTGAGTTAAGGAATAGTGCATTAAACCTAGAAACTTAAGTGTTTATGTTCCAATATATTAAGTGAAAAAAGGTAAAGTATCCCTAAAAATCATAAAATTTCACAAAAAAAGTAAATATAGGGAAAAAAATAGTAATAATACATACTAGTATAAAAAAAAATATAAAAAGTTTGAGAGGGACCGTGTCCTCCGATTGTCTCCCTTCTAATTCAGTCCCTGAATAACACTACTACTTTACCCCCAAAAGAATTTAAATACTATGCATTATAACACTACTATAAGATTACAAATATGTGTGTGCATTTTTTACACTTGAAGTTGAAGATTCCTCATGACCCTTTTTTTTTTTTTTAATAAATTATGACCTGTTTTTTGACACTACTATAATAGGTCACGAGGAATTTTTCTAAAAAAAAAAGGTCACGAGAAAAAAAAGAAAGAGTTCAATGTTTAAAAAGTAATGATAGAAATATGGGAAAAGCTAACTTGTACCCTTAACACATAAGTTAATAAATCAAATATAGTAATTTTTTGTTGGAATGTGTGCATTCAATTAAATTTTTGAATTTGTAATAAATAGAATTCACGAAATTTAAGAGAATATTTCTACTTTTAAGTTTCTTAACATGTGCCATAAATACATAAGTTAATATGACCCTAGAAATATTTATATTTTATCCGTCAATGATATTCTCGTATTTTCAACAAGATTTAAACTCATGACACGCTTGGGTGTATGAGTCAAATCCTTAGGAGAAATGGTATTTGTACATTTATTTTTTTACAACTTTTGAAATCATCTCTCTCATACTCACATGTTTTTATTCTCTTTTTTTTTTCTTTTTCTCTCCATTGTTTTTGTCCAATAAAAATAGGAGAAAAGTAGTTGCCGCAAAAGTTGTATAAAATTGGTTGTACAAATATCACACCTCATATTTTAGTGATTAATTATTTCATTTTTGTTTGGTTCTAAATGATTAATTATTTCTACGAGGGTGAAAAATCTAATAATCATGATTTATTTAGTAGATAGTTATCGTGAAATTGATCTCTAAAGTTTAAAGTATTAAGCTAAGACACTCAAATGAGATTATTGGTCCCTCCTAACTGCTTTAATTATTGTACTTGCGATAAACACAATATGAGAACATAGTCCGTAAATAAGCTGAAGCTCTTAGGTTTTCTGTATCCTAAATTATGGCGGTCCAATTATGAAGAAAAAAAAGTATATGTTAAGTTGTAACGATAGTTATCATAAAACAATTACCACACTATTTTTTTCTAAGTTTATAAAAGAAAATATCAAAGATTGGATCGTCATTTTCTATCGATGAAACTTGATCTTGATGGTGATGGCACTGATGATAGCATAATCTTTACTTTAAGCAGAGCAAATATGTAGCTTCTTAGTTATTTCCCCACCCCATATGGATGCATGGGAATTGAGAAGGTCACTTGCCTTCTTGTTGCTTTTATTTCTGACTCGGATTACATCCATTATGGGCCAATAAAAAAGCAAAAGATTATTACTATTATTATTCAAAAAGATAGGAAATACCCCACTTTGACTTTGGTGCTTGCAATACACACATCAACTTTTCTTCCATTAAATTGTAATGTTATCTTCAATCCTTAATTGGGTTATTTTCATCAATCCTTAATTGGGTTCTTTTCACTTGATTGGATGCGAAAAAATTGCCGTGTCAGCCCTAGATAAGTAAGTAATAGCCATAAGATTTACATTAGTGTCAAATTGCAAGCACGTTCATAAAGATAACTAAGGACATAAAATAATTTGATACTATGCTAAGCAATTAAGCATTGAGATTTGAATATGATAAACGTGACATGATGGATTTTCAAGGTTGGCCATCGAGATAGAATTGTACTACTACTATTTGGCTCTCCAGTTAAGCAACACACATACTATATGATAAGCATGCTGCCCTGTCGTTGTTAGATCCAAAGTAAAGAAGTGTTTGTACGGATAAAGTTGCAAATCTCATTGGTATGTGAAATTTTGCTCACCATTTTAGAGGCAGTGTTAAGACTTAAGATGGTTATATGAACAAGAATTTGTGCAAGATGGCCTCTATTTTTAAATTGGATTGAATATTGTAAACATGTTATGTTTTTTCAATTTAATTTTGCCATTGAAATTTTTGTTTTTGGACTGGCCAGTGTTGTTTTGGTTAAAGATGAGTTTTCTGCTATGTGATTTATATTTGCATACTTTTCCCCCCTCTAATCCATGTTACATAAAATGAAATTTATTTGGATCATATAGTTACCAATAAGGGTATAACTGTGTAAAACAGGGTGATGAGAAAAAAAAATGACAAATTAGGGCAGGTTTGTTTTGTCACAAATATATATATATATATATATACATATATATATAAAAATACGTGTTCATTTTAACTTGTTACGAGAAAATGATAGACTTATCAACATTGAACTCGTCAAGTGGTAAACGATTTATACCGTTTAAGTAAATGGTCATAAATGTGTTCCCTAATTCGTGTATGGAAACAATTCGGTTAGAATAAAAGAATGGAGTTTGTGTGATACATAGATTGTTCGATGGAGATTGGTCATTGATAAACTCCAGCGAAATCTTCATAAAGATAATATGGTAATAATAATGATTGATTTTTCAAATGAGTCAATGTGATGAAGAAAAGATAAAATATTGAAATAAACTAAACGGACTTCAAATGCTTAATCACTATGTGTATCAAAACGTAGATTGAGTTAACATCAAAGCACCAGTGGTCTAGTGGTAGAATAGTACCCTGCCACGGTACAGACCCGGGTTCGATTCCCGGCTGGTGCAATACTGTTAGCTATGATGATATTTGTGCAAAATGTGGTGACGGGTTCATCACTATCGTTTACTTCGGTTGCGAAAACTGGCACATCTGAGCTTTCTTTTTGTTTTATTTTTCTTTCCTTTTTTCCTTCAAATTTAGCAATCATCATTGGAACCACAGTAGTGTATTTTTGTTTTCTTTTTTCATGAACAATGGTTCTCAGCTC
>Ga0315913_1003680_pt1 | contig 18426 bp, 6 predicted proteins | sample MpolsnodulesMG_FD_207736 | JGI IMG/M metagenome (GOLD analysis project Ga0315913, IMG submission 207736) | Medicago polymorpha root nodule microbial communities from Los Angeles, California, United States - small nodules | ecosystem: Host-associated > Plants > Roots > Nodule | place: USA... | reverse complement strand
TACAGAGTGATGAACATTGAACATTGAACACACTCATTTCATTTGTTTGGTTTGGATGCTGACATGAGCCCGATTCTTTGGGATCATTCTGGTATAAAAAACAGTGTTTGAACAGTAAAAATCTGCATGTGGGTGCAGTCACTATGTAATTAGCCTGAAATTGAGCATAGGATTCCTATCACAGAGAGGTACTCCCTCATTTTTCTAGGGATGATGCTACTTTCTAGCCTAGTTAGCGGGGCACGCGGCATTCCAAATCTTTGTTTCTTTTAATAAAAATTCTTTCATGAGTTTTTTTTTTTTTAAAGAAAAAAAATTCTATGATGAGTTTAATTTGATGATTTCCAAGTAGATTTTTTTTACTTTTATTTATGATTTTGCCGTTTATTTGTGGTGTCATTTCGTTTTCTATCTCGGTTAAGTGCAGTTTGATTTTCTTTTTGTTGCGATATTTGTTGCGCTTAGATTTGCATATCAGTTTAGATTCATTTTCAACTAATGATCACTTATACATCAACACTACATATTCAAATGCGTATTTAGATTACTTTAATTATGTAACTTTTTGTATGCATTATATCAGTTTATGACAAATTCATCTTATAAGTCTCACTGACACGAAATTTCTATTATTCATGATTTTATCTACCAATTTAAATTAATAATTTTTTTTAATAAAGAAAATATGAAAGTGAAATTGAATAAGATAGCAACTCATTTGTGAAATTTGTGCGAGAAGTAATTCATGTCTATTAACATTTTCTTTTCCTAGTTTAGTTCAAGAAAAATGCTAAATCTCGCGAAATAAACAACACATATTCTTCATGAAGGACTTATAAACACATTTTTGGCTTCTCTCTCCAATGGAATTATACCTTCTACAAAGAAACCAGCCTTCTCCAAATTGAAGAATTCATCTCCTCATTCAGCAGCTTCATTTTGTGCGTTTGCATGTCATCTCCTCGTTGTCTCCGTTCCTTTGTCATCATGTCATTGCCGTTCATTTTTTTTTTGTTGCAAATAATATGAATTGAATTGATTTTCTATATAAACTCAATTGATTTATGGTTGTTGGCTACTTTGTCAATTGTCAATATATTTTTGATCGAGCTGAGATATAAGGGAGGTTAAGCACTAAATGTTTTAAGTTCCATAAATTACCTAATCTATAGGCAATGAGTAGCAATTCCCTTATTAATCTTATTCTTTTGAAAAAATTAAGTCCACATCACTACGTGAAAAATTTCGGGACAATATTTTTGTTTTGTTTTTCGTGATGCTGTCTTGTGTAATTTGCTTGGCACATTATACAGTTGACCTAATTAGTATTGATTTTTTTGTTTTTGTTTTGAGTGAGACCTAATTATTGATTTTGTATTCTTTTTTGGCATCATTCAGAATAAAATGCTAAACATATGAAAATAATAACACAAGGTTACAAGTTTTGTGTAACAAAGTAAACAAAGAGGAACCGATTTAAAGTGTATCAAATTGGATGGTAGTGAGGAGCACCCAAAGTGTGATGTGTAATGACGAAAAGAAGCAAAAGGAATAAAAAGTAGATTGCAATATTCAACGGTTGGCTCAACTTCCAACCAAACCCACAATATGTTGATTCCATTGTCTCTGCCCTTACTTGGGTCAAATATCATTTGCAATTGTTTATTAAGAAATGATAACTAAACACAAAAAATTGGACACAAATACAACACCATGGACAGTTTGGACATTTCACCCATAAAGTAAGGGGCAGTTTTGTCAAATCTTCACACCCCCAGCTCATTCTCATCTTCTACGTTCTCTCTCACCTTCTCATCATCTTCATCAGATTTGGACCTCCACCCTCACCACCAGTGTTCTCCCTCACCGTCGATCTCACCACCGCTGTCTCCACCCTCACAACCACATTGTTCTCATCCCTTCCTCTTCGGTTCAGATCTATACCTCCACCGACGACATCCTCTATTCAGATATGACCCTCCACCGCCGATGACATCCTCAACACCCCCTCATGCCGTCTTCCATGTCTCCTATTCATCTACATTTCTTTGATTACGTTTGTGTTAATTTGATTTGCATTCGTTCTCGGCGACGGCGACGACGAGAGTAAACGTTGTGTTAGAGACGAGATTGAGAGACGAAAGGGAGAGACAAATGCGAGGAGGGAGAGACATAGTGGATATGTCTCGCCGATGACGAAGGCAAATGGAAGGTGAAACGAGTGGCCACTAAGTTGAACAGACAAGGGTGGTAGTGGCGGCGACACATAAGGGAAGAAGCAGATGAGTTGTAGGGAGGTGAAAAAAAAAATGAAAATGAAGTATAAAGGAACAGTGACATACGATGTTGTATCTGTGTCAAGAAATTTGTGTCCAGTTATCAATACTCTTGTTTATTATTGGTTAAATATGCATGCAACCATGTACCATGATAATTTATACTCCTTCCGTCTCGTAATAGATGACTCATTTGAAAATGTGCAATTTTGACCCAACTTACTTTGACCATACTTTTCTACTAATATACAAAGATAAATAATATCATATAAGACGTCGTTAGATTCGTCTCGATGAGTATTTTCAAAATATCAAATTTTCATATTTTTTTTAATATATTATTCAAGATATTTAGCTCAAAATTATGCATTGACATGCGTAATAGGGTAAACTGTATCATGTATTGTGGGACGGAGAGAGTAGTGAAATTCTTTCCCCCATTCCTCTCACGCGTCTTATGTTACCAATTTTATCCGGTTTGTATTCTAGAATTCAAGGAGCATGTTTTTGGGGTTTTAGAGATTCTAAACTCCCAAAGTAATGAGAAGACGAAAAACAAGAATTTTTAAAACACTCCTTCCATTAAATCAAAGGCTTAAACGCACTTTTCATCCCCAACTTTTAAAAAGTAGTGATTTTGGCCCCCTATTAAAAAAATGGCTAAAGTCCCCACCCATGTTTAACTCATTTTGCAAAACTTTAATTTTGACCTGATCAATCCTATGTGTCACGCCACATAACTTTAAAAATCGCCAACCGTGTAATTTTTTTTAATTAAAAAAGAAGAGAAAATCCACGTGTGTAATTATAGAATTAAAAAAAGAAAAAAATAAGGGGAAAATTGGTAGATAATATTCAATTCATTCAATGATTATGATTTTTGAGCATCATGGTTTCAAATTCTAATCATCATGCTCGTCTTAAACATTTTTAATTCATTCCATTATGACCATGCATTTTCGAATTCCTTCGATGGGTTTTCCTTCGGTTCCTCAAATCCAACCCTCAAAACTCAAAATTCTTTTAATTCTTATATTTTAAAAACCCAGAAAATATTCATTTCCTCTCTCTCTAACAAAAACCCAGAAAATTACCAATCTTCATCTTTTTCAACCCATCTCATCTCGTTGCTCCTCTCCCTTGCTCTATGCTCCACAAATCTGACAATATAACATCAACCCTAAACATATCATATTTCCCCTTGCAGTTAACTATATATGTTAGAGTCCAATTCAACCGGATACATGTTCATTGTTTGGTGGTGTGGAAAGAAAATGAACCAATCACACCTATAGAATTTTCTGAGCATTTCGGCCAAAAAAAATCTTGTGTTTTTCTAATTTGCATTCCATAGTCCGAATATATAATTTAGTTATATTTCACATTTCTAATTATAGAATATGAACTATACCAAACCCCTAATACATCGGGTTTTAAACACAATTAATTTCAATATAGAAATACATTTCAGATTTTTTTTTCTCGAGAGAAAATATATTTTAGATTATACAATCTTAACATATAAAAGACATATATAACATGTTTAGATTATAAAATCCAAAGTAGTAAAACACTGAATGTGCAGTTTCAGCACATATATAAACATGTCGTGTAACATTTCACCAATTTATAACCAAATATTGTTGGATCTTAAACCAACATGGTAATAGGAAATTGCTCTTCTCCCTTTTAAAATTGCTCAATCCCTTAATTATGTCCAATGTGAGTTAACTCACGCTCGACTTTTTTAACGTGAGTTACTCACGTTGGCAGGTGAATGAGCAAAAACAAAAGGGAGAAGAGCAATTTTCATGGTAATATGATGTACAAGCAGCCCAATAATGCAGCACAAAATAGACATGAATTTTGGGCCAATATTAAATTAGGATCCAACCATGTTTGACAATTGCTTTTCTCACATACACAATTGCCCTCCCACGCTAGTAAAAAACCATTATACTCCTTGTGATAGCTAACTGCCACTGAATCTTGCGTTGAGAAGCCGATGACAATTAACTATTACAGGGAGTATAATAATCATTTACTAGCGTGGGAGAACAGTTGTGTATGTGAGAAAAGCAATTGTCACCATGTTTCATACAAGAATTTCAAAGCCCAGCTATAAATACTCAGCTTAAGCCAATTCAAGGGAAAGGATTCCTTTCGACCAAAAAACAAGAGAAAGGATTCTTTTGATTAAAAATGAAAGAAGGGATTGGATGAAGCATGTCACTGCAACGTAGACATCAATGGGAAGTAAACAATATGAAATCTCTCAAAAATTAGTATTAAAAAAATGAGTATAGAAGATTTATATCTAGGAGCATGTTTTCATTGTTGAAAATAATAAAAGAAAGACATTTCACTCTTTTGTCGAGAGCTGAAATGAAGATAAAATTATTAGAGATATTTCTTTATTTTTGACGAAAAAATAATTAGAGATAGTTGAGAAAAACAAGCTAAATTGGCCAACATTTTTTTAAACAGAATAAAAACAGGGGACAACCTCCTAAGGACGCAAAACTCGACGAATTTTGCTCGTTACCCAACAGTTTTTGCTCGCTCCCAACTGAAAAGACAATAATACTCCTGCGTAAGTTAACTCACATGAGTTAAGTAACTCTAGTGTTAATCTCCACTTGACTTAACTCACGTGATTTAAAGTCACGTTGGTTTTACACCTACGTAAGTTAACTCAAGCTAGTTAACTCAAGTTCATTCATAGTTTCGTACAACACCTATTTGGGTCTTTGTGTTAGTTCTAGAATGAATGGTATCGATTAATCCAACAAGGATAAGCAGTGAAATCAATAACATGCATACATGAATGAATGGTGAATGATGGATGATGAACATAGGTCATGGTGAGGTAGTCAACTATTGAACTGTGTATTGTGATTGGTGTCATACAAAGTCATGCAACCATCATGTGAAGCTTTTCCCTTTTATGGTGAGGTAGTTACTATAAGCCAATGCAACCATCGTGAGTTATATATGTTAACTTTTGAATATGAAAACTAACACGCTAGCTGTATATAGGGAAATTAATCACTTTAGTCCTTGAATGAGAATTGAATAGTCTCTTTAATCCCTGAATGCAGATAAATTGCAAAATAGTCCCTGAATGTAAACTCTGTTAGTCAATTTCAAGGACTAAAGTGACTAACGGAGTCTACATTCAGGGACTAAATTGACTAACGAAGTATGCATCCAGGGACTAAATTTAACTTACAGAGTCTATATTCAGGGACTATTTTGCAATTTATCTGCATTCAGGGACTAAAATGACGATTCATTTCCCATTCAGGGACTAAAATGACTAATTCCCCTTATATATAGTTAATTTTGTCATATTTTGCACTATTGGACTATTTACAATATTATATTAGTTTACATATGTCATGTAAATAATAAATTTTATTTAAATTTTAATATTAGGTAAACTCGTACGAGTTCTCGAGTCGAGTTTACCTAAGCAAAACGAGTCGAGGTAAACTCTCGAGTTGTAAAACCATGGTCACCTATTCTCATTGATAACCATAATATCTGATTCCATATCTTATATATAGTGCACCTCACCTATATTCATTTTTATCACTCTCACATTATCTTTATCATCACCAGTAATGTTCGAAGCTTAGGTAATTATTGCGTTTTAATAGCCATAATGTAATTTTTTAAATGCAACAATTACCTGTGTGCCGATCATTCCTGGTGAAAGTGAAGCCCAAAAATAAGAGGAAGTGTGTAAACTATGTTGTTATTTTTAATTTTATGTTTGATATATTCCGGTGTGTGTTTTTTGTTTAGTAGACACTTATGATAAGTTGGTGAAGTTAATGATTATCAAGTTGGAATTAAAAGAACAACAATAGAAGAATGATAGATCTGGAGCCATTTGATGTATGAATTTTGTTAGACAAGTTAATGATATTATGGTATTTATCTGAAACAATTTTGTTAGACAATTTAACCTGATTTAGATTATCAGACAAATATTTAGATCTCCAAAATGTAGAATATGTACAAAAAAGTCAATTTACCCAAAATAAGAAGGAATGAAAGCAACATCTTCCCAATCTTGATATCATTATCGATGTTTACTCATAATGGATGTAAATGTAATAGTGGATTTTTAGGAGTCCTCTTTTTATAATTTCGTAATGTATAATTTGATGAGTTTTTAAACTTTCGTCAATTTGCGTTTACACATTCTTTGATTTCAATAAGAACTGTGTAATCACTATATGATAGCCAGAATGTGATATGCTCATGTTACTATCTAATCGTAATCTTTATATCTAATTAAATTGACAATTTTTTAATCATAATCGTGTTCTGCATAGCTAGGTATATATACCAAAGTCATATAAACAATGTATTAATGTCAAAGTCATTTGAATTTTTTTTGTTTACATGTCTATTTATACTAATTGGAAGAGTGCAGTTTTGTTGGAAAAATTCATGCTCGCCGAGCGAATCAAAGTTTATTCGATGGAGGGAAAAGTCATATGATATTTGAAGAGCATAGCACATTCTAAAAAAGTCATCCCAATGTTTTATCTTGTAAGATAGCAAATATTTTTAGTACAACAGGGTCATAACCTCTTCCGTATTATCATCTAGGCGGATCCTGTTTATCATTGCTATAAAACTTGGATAAACTTTTTAGCAACAAAGTACATTGAAATAAACATGAGAGCATAAATCATAGTATTTAATTTTTTTCCAAAAATTTTCAATATAAAAAAAAATGTAAATGATATAAATCCTAAATAATAATGAAATTGTCTCGTTGAAATGATTCAATAGTTTCCGACAACGTCGCCAAAAACATGATAGACTTTTAGCAAGTGTACTTAAAATGCATCGAAGTAATAAAATTTATAAGATTCGTCTCCACAAGGACTGTATCAATTTCTACTCGACAATTGCATTATCGTTAAGGATGTATTAAAATGAGGGGTTTCCCTAGGCAATTGATTTGGTTTGAATTGCGTAAATTAAATAAAAGCTTGTAAAAAGATTGGTAAAGATAATTGAAGAAATAGATCAGGTCTTTTGAATCCTATTGTTATCCCTGTTTTGTAAACTACACCTATCCCTAATAATGTTCCACTAGTTTTAGGATGATTAACAAAATTACCTTTGACCAATCCCTTAAGTCAGAGTTCTCTTCAAAGATTACAGTTCCCTAATCCATTAGGTGTACTAGTATTCGTTGAAGGTTTTTTCTTTCTTCCGAACGTTGATCTATTATCACAATTAAACCAACATCCATTCCTAAACCGACTCATTTAATTCAACAATTAAATTAGATCTAAGTTTAAAAGCTATTACAATGAAGGAACTTTTAATGGACCACATACATCTGGATGAATTACATTCAACACATCAGTTGATCTATGAGGTGTATGCGAACTGAATGCACTCCTTGGTTGGAAACATCACATACTTTCTCTGGCACATTCAACTTTGACACTCCTATAATCGATTCTTTATGACCTATTCTTTGTATGAGGAGTTTTTAACATTAACCTTTGATTTTTATCAAATAATTGCAAGAAGTTGCCCTTCAGTGCTATTGAATAACCTTTTTGCACAAGTTGACCTACACTGAGCAGATTACATTGCATCCCATGAACATATATCACATCTTCAATTTCACTTTTGTGTTTTTTCCAACATCAATTTCTTTCACCCATTTCTTATTCACTGTCATATGATTAGAACAACCAGTATCTAAAAATCATCTTTATGAATTGTAGCTCTCAGTACTGATTATTTAACCATTAATAAGACAATATTCGAATCTGAATCTTCTTGTGCAAGCTTAGCTTCCTTCTCTTCTTTCTTTGTTTGCTTTCCTTTGTTAGTCCAACATTCATAAGCATAATGACCAAACTTCTCACAATTATAACATTGTCCCTTCCTTTTATCAAAATCAATCTTCTTTTCTTGATGATTACCAGAGCCTCCTCTTTTTGAAGATTCAACTGTATCATAAGTTATGTTCTTTCCTTTGGGATTTGATCAATTTTATCCCTTAGAGTTATCCTTGCCCTTCTTGAATTTCTTCTTAGTATAACCACCTTTCTTCATATTTTGTGCTTGCAAGGCTTGTTGAGATGATGTTTCACTACTTCTTTTAGAGATCATTAATTCACGTGCCTCTAAAGAACTATGCAGTTCTTGGTGTTTATGCGTTTGCGAAAACGTAAGTTTAAAAACCTTTGAAAATATTTATGACTATTTGATTTATGTTAATGATTCAAATTATAAGACTAAATCAATGTGTGAAAAATAACAATTCAACCATGAATAAGAAATTCACCAATGAATTTTATTTACCAATACAACAATCAATACATAATCTAAATCACAAAACTAAACTATCTCAAACCAAAACAATGAATAACAAATCACACTAAGTATTTGAACACTTGATATATGAATGAATTATTTGAAATTAATTTCCAAGTTTAATTGTGAATGAGTTGAATGTTCAAAAACCTAAATGAAGAAGATTGAGCTTAGGTTAATGCAAAATAAACTCTGACAATCAAATGGTAATCAATTCGTTCAACAGATTCATATATAAATATTAAATTGCTGTAAGTAAATGGATAAAGGAGAGAAGGACTCCGAGATTTATAGAGGTTCCCCCATTTCGTCATCACTAAGGGTACGTCTTCTCTTTGTAGAAGAATACATCTCTTCTATGGGCTTCCACTATGATGAAAATATTTACAAGTGTATTATTACAACGATTCCTTTGATTGCTAAATAATTTATTCTAAGCAATCACACAAGACCCAATCTTCAAAATCTCTTGAAATTGGACAGCCACAAGGTATTCAAATCTCAAACTTGCATGCAATCCTTCGATCTTCTGCTATGAGAAATCGTCTTTGCTATGCCTCTATTTAGACCCCCTTGAACCTTGAATTGTTGAGAAACAACCCCCATAATTACCTTTGGAGGTGAAAAGTTCCTTCTTTTCCTTTAAATCCTTGATCCACCAACATGATCCTTTAGAGAAACGAATCTTATAAGTACTATAGCACCCTAACAATCTAGACCTTAAAATCTACAAAAGTTCTTAGAAAAAGTGTTTAATTTGAAGAAGTTGTAGAGTGAGTGGTTTTGGACACTTTAGAGTGTATTTACAAATTGATTCTATGAATAGGAAAGTGTGTGTCGGTGCGTGTAAGGGTATGTATATGTGTGAATGAAAAGAGTTAATTTAGTCACAAAATAACGAACATGAATTGAATCACAAGAAGCTTCAATCGATTCAAATATTATAAAAAGAGTAGATCTGAAAGCTATGAAGATTGATACGAATGTTAAGAACTACAAATCATATCAAGCATTTTTCAGATGACGATTGAATCAATTTAAATTTGCATAGGCAGAAATTTGAATCAAATCATGGTGTTCAGATGAAGATGGATACGATTCAAAGAACATTGATACAAATCAATAAGCAATGATTAGATACTAGTGATGCCAAATGAATCGATTAAAAAACTCTCACAGTAATTTTGAATCGAATCACACCTTTAGAAACCCAAAGACACCCGAGACAAAAGATGATTCAATTCAGAAAAGCTTGACAACAATTTGAATCGAATCAAGGACCCTTAAAAACCAATTTTGAGAAAACTTGACTACCACGAAACTCCTAAACACAATACTAATGCTTGTTAACAGAGGACACAATTGTAGATGACAAAGAGATCATGGATTGACTAGGGTGCTTTCACAATTAATCTATTTTATAGGAGCAAGGAAAACAAAAAACATCATCTTATTAAAAACATCATCAAAGCCTAAATCAAATTATTGAAGTAGCAACTACACTTGAATCTTCATAGTTTTCACATCCATTGATTCTTGAATTGTTACTACTATGAAGTCAAGTCTTAGATATAGGGTTCTCAATATCTTTTCAACAATTTATTGATCATAAATTGTTTCACTGCATGCTTTCCTCTGATTTACAATGTTGATCACTTTGAGATGTAATCAGCAATCTTATGATCTTCTTCCATTTGTATCAGTTGAAATTTCCTCCTTAAAGATTGAAGCTTGACATGCTTCACCTTTTCATCACCTTCATGGTACTTCTCAAGAATGTCCCACGCTTCCGTTGCATTGGTAATCATTGAGATTTTGTAAAGGTTACTAGTTACTACCATTAACACCTTGTTGAATAAGAATGAAGCGTTACAATCATTCTTCTTCAAATCCTTATGCACAATTCTTTGTGGTTTTGTTGCATTTGCACCTAGTTCTTCATTACCATTTAGCACAATCTCAATCAAATCATGTGCCCAAAATAGAATCTTCATCACCGGGCTCCATCTCTCCCAATTTTCACCTTCAAGAATTGGGAGATGAGTGTTGAAGTTGTTGTTACCATTGTTCCATAAATCGAGTGTTAACCCGTAAACTCGCTTGAGTTCACGATTTTAGATACCAAAATGTGTTAACTCAGAGGTAAACTTGGTTTTTGGTGAAATCATAATGTTTGACGAGTTTGACCAAGTTAGCAAGTGTTAAACTCGTGTAAACTAGGTGTAAACTCGACCGAGTTTACGTTTAAAAAGACATTTTATTTTTATTTTGGGCTATTTTTTCCCATTTTCTTTCAAAGCCCAATATTTTTTTCAAGCCAAGGTACTGAAATTAATGTTGAAGTGAATTCAAGTCATGTATTTGGTTCTAGTATTGAAACCTTTTATCATCTTAAGAAGAATTTTTTGAAGTTGGAGATGAAGACATCGATAATAATGATGTAATGAAATTTTAGAATGACTAAACTTTTTGAAGAAATTAACTAGCTTATTTTTTGGATAGTTATATTAATAACTTTAGATGTTAAACTTGTTTTTATTTTTTTTATTTTATGGTTTAGAGTCTAATGAAACTTATGATTTTGCAAGTTAGTTTTCTATTTTAATGCTAAGTTGAACATAACTCTTTATTATGGTGGTTATGTATACTTTGTCTTTTATAATTATGTCATATTTTATACTATTGATCTATTTGCAATATTATGCTAGCTTACATATATATACATAATATTTTATATAATTTTAATTTTAGGTAAACTTGTACGAGTTTACGATTCGACTTTACATAAGTAAAACGAGTTGAATAAACTTTCGACTTGTAAATCCTTGATTGTTACCATTCATGGTTTCTTTCACAACGTTTCCGCAACTGATTATTTTCACGACTAAAGCCTTTTTCTTCCTCTCTTAGATTTGAACCAGGCTCTTGATTCCAATTTGATAGCGCAACAATGATAACTTGCACTGCATGATATCTGTTTTCTAAGAGAGAACTGAAAAAATTGAGAGAGAAGAAGAGAATGAACTATTGATTGTAAACTTGTTATTCTCGTTAGCAATGAAAGTGTGTTTACATCATACTTATTTACAAGCATATGTACATTATTTGGTGATCATGTAATCAATAAAAAACTAACAACTATTTAACTATTTTCTATTTTAACTAACTTGAGTTTATCTGGACCAACTTGAATTAAAACTAATAGTTTGCGTGATTGTATATTTGACTATCATGAGACCAATTGTGACAAAATGTGAATATTGTTGCCTTAGGAATTATATTAATATTGTACTTACTCTATAGTTTGTTCTACAAAAAAAAAACTATTTCTACCAAAAAACAACTCTATCAGTTTGTCTTTGTTGATGTGATCTCTAATGATTTTGGAATTTATTGTGTATTATGACTTTATAGTTTCAATATTTTTATTCATATTACTTCAAGGACATAATTTAATATCTTTGGAATTTTAATTGTGAATCGTAACTCGAGACCCTTAGGTGGGATTAGTGACACAAAAGTATTTGATGTGTTGGCATCCTTGATTAACTTTTTTGATATGTCCTCTTGTTCAACATGAATGACCTACACACACATACGAATACTTTACTATTGGCAGACTTATGTATGCATAAATGTGAACCCGTCCGAATATTGCTTATGCAAGTGGTGTACTTGGGACATACTTGAGCATATACCTATAAAGCTTATGGTGCAGATCTCCTAACTAAAATCATGTAACCTATAAGGTTGTTATGAGATCTTTTCATGCCTTGAATCAGTGGAAGATTATATATATTGTAATTTATGTCACCATTATGTTTGTTGATATATTTTGAGTTTCAAATAAACTATCAACATACAATTTGAGATATTGTCGTTAGAGATGTGGATCAAATATTATTATTTTGTGCTAAGATATATACTCCCTCCGTCCCTATATATAAACACCATTTGACTCTAATAAAAGGGTGCTTATATATAGGGACGGAGGGAGTAGTTAAATATTGGTAAACATCTTAATTGGTTGGTAGGGCCATTTAACTTTGGAATCCATGAATAACCATATTGCATGATTTTATGTATTCCATATCTCATATTGGTGTTGAGTCACTGCGCATATGGTATCAATATTTCTATAGGATAACCCAATTGGGTTGGCCTGACGGCGTTGACTATAAGACCTTAGAGCGTGCTCGTCAGCAAGGTCTTGGGTTCGATTATTCCCTATATCAAATATTCCTATAGGAATGATTTTATGTATCAGTATGACACTTATAATCTTATCATAACCGTCATAACATTGTCTCCTTTCACACATAATATTGTAGAGTGGAATAGAGATAATTTTCTCTCTAAACACATTCACTAGAAAAACTTGAAGAAGATCAAAAGGGGAGGACCATTTAATATATAAGGTTTATGATAAGAATTATTATTTGTTCATGTTATAAGATTGGATATTGTTTAGTTAATCTTATAGTTATCAATCGGTATCATATCCCAGCTTTCTAATCCTAGTTGTCTTGTTAATTCTAATTGAGTTTTACAAATGGCTGAAGTAAAAAAAAGAGAAGTGATTTTAAATTTGACAATGGTAAATTTTTATCATATCCTATACTTTTCTATCACATTTTATCCATGGTCCTCTCAATTCTCATTTTAGTGTTTATGCTGAAAATAGAAGTACAACCATTATGCTGAAAATAGAAGTACAACCATGTGCATCATCAGAGGTAAGAATCGAAGATAGGTCCCGAACTGACAATAATAATGAAAGCAATATCATAATCAATATCATAACAACAACAACAAAAAACACAAGGTTCAAGGACCGAGTTAAGGTCTTCTCCATTTATTATTCTCTTCATTTCATCCATTTGAAGAGATATAAACACAAATTTTTTTTGAAAAACTAAAAAGTAATTAATGATGGTGAGACCCACTTAATAGTAGGACTCATTATCTATTTTATGTGTCTATCTCTCTCCAAATTACATCCTCCATTTATTATACTAAATGGAGAGGATCTTTACCCTCGAGGAAGGACCTGCTTGATTTGAACAAGTCCTTCTATTTGTCTTTATCTTGAATCTATGCATCCATGGACCGCAAAAACATATCCACCCAAGCAACCTACTTAAGAGGGCCATGACATCAATAAAGACTATCCCAAACTACATTCATGGATAGTTAGTTCACTTTTTGATTGGTTCAATGTTCTGTGGTTCAAGTGCAAAGATATGGTCCTAGCTTTTTTTGATTGATTCAATGTTTCTAGTCTTCAATCATTAACTTCAACTAATTTTGAAAAGGGTATACCAAACCTTAAAAAAATAAAAACTTTTGATACCTTACTACCTCTGCAATTACTACCTCTGCAATTGTATTTTAAGTGTTGAATTAATTTACTGGATGAGACTATCGTAAAATGTTACGAATGTGTTCGCAATTATAGTAAAAACCTTGATGATGGGACAAAATGTAGTTGAATATAGCGGATGCAGTTACTATTATTGTTGTACTTCTTAGAATCTAGATGAGACCTAATTTAACCCAATAAAACCAGCTTGCATGTTTATGAAATGATTGCCCACCACTTATAAACACATCTTCAGTTCTATCACATGCAATGTGACTCGATAGAGATCGTTAAGGCTATTACATCTCATGAGAGAAATTCTCGTTTATAACTAATACTTTTAAATTATTCCCTAAATTTACGATAGAAAGAAGAAAGCTAAAAGTATAAATTTTTTGAGCACTTGGTAATTTGTTGCTGCGCGATGCGATGCAGTAGTTGCGCCTACTATACCGTGGCATTAAAAGCGGTTTTTATTGTGATTTACAATCACCCTGCAATTGCAGCCTGATGCGATTGGCACTGCCACAACCACAATATTGGGACCGTATCAGGTGATGCGGTCCCCAATTTGAAACATTGATTAGGGCTGCAATTGCAGTTGCGTATTATATTTTAAAATATGGTTGATACTTAGTTAAAGGGGAGTAAAAGGCGGAGATGATCCACGTCCTTGTTCGATAACTAACTTTATGCACTCTGTAAGACTTCATTGTTGGCATTATTGTTATTCTAAGAAAACTCTCCTAATCTAAATGAGATGACAAATGACAGAAACATACAGATGGGATGGGTTTGGCTTTGAATAGGAAATATACAAGCTTCTAATATATGATGAGATCCAATTTGTTTGAGATGATGAGGACCACCATTGGATACTTATGATGTCTATTTAAAAACATAGAGCTTGGCCTCAGAGTTTTAGAAAGAGCAATGGACCATTTACTATGAATTTTGAAGCATACGACATTGTATATTTCTCTGCCTTGCTGGCTAGTTTGGCACATCTTACTTCAAGAAACATGTGTGTGTATGTGTGTATATGTGTATCACCACCACACATATATATAAAAGATGCAGGTGTGGGTCGAATATGAGGGTGAAAAGTGGAAGTGGTTGTAGAGTTTCATAAGAGATGGGTGGTGTTGCATGGACAGAAGAAGAAGATCACTTGCTTAAGAAATGCATACAACAATATGGTGAAGGAAAGTGGCATAGGGTTCCACTATTGGCTGGTAAAAGTTAATCAATTATTTTTCCTTTTTCTTTATATTTCTATTTGTCTTCTCTAAAATGGATATTTAATTACTTCTTTGAAGTATGTCATCTGAGGTTCGATCTCTGACAAATATGTTTGGAAGAACATTTTTTTTTATTGAGAAATCAACTGTCGACCTCTTAAAACGGATCTCATTATTTTGAGAGATTGGTCCATACTCTTGACTTGAAAAACCTTGGGTTCACTATTAAAATGAATTCATCATGAAATGACTGACTTGTTCAATTTTAGCAATTGGTTCTTACACAATTGAACCAACATATTTACTAAGTTGATTATTTTTCCTTTTCTATCAAACATTGGTTTGTTGAAGGTCTAAACAGATGCAGAAAGAGTTGTAGGCTAAGATGGTTGAACTATCTACGTCCTAACATAAAGAGAGGAAATTTTGCTGAAGAGGAAGTGGAAATGATTGTCAAACTCCACAAATTATTAGGCAACAGGTAAATTTTGATATTTTAGATTTGGTATTTTATAATGTGGTCTAACATATAGGCATGGGCTATGAATCATAGCCATATGCAGTTTTCCAAAGGTGTAATTGTTGAAATTTCGTTAAAGCTATAGTATAGTATAGTATAAGATGTGTATTATTCATTTAATTTGAACCAATTGATTTGGTATTTTGGTGTGTGTTGTAGAGTAAGATTTTTAGATTCATTTTTTTGAGCTTTTCTATTAGTACAAGTACTTGTAAGGCTATTTGTGAGAGTTTATATAAAAACAACTTAAGATATGTCTATATGCTGATTTGTGCTTATTTTCATAAGATGTCTATAATAACTTAAATCCCATACGAAAACATTTTTTTTATTGTTTTTGCAAATAAAAATAGTTTAAATATAAGCATTATATGATAAGTGCTTAATTAACTTGTTTATCCAAACATTAACTTAATGTTTGCTAGAGCATCAACTAGTAAGATAAGATTAAATAAGAGAACAAAAGTAAAAGACAATGAACGCACAATATCTGTTAACGTATTCAGTCAATTGTGCCTACCTCTGCAACTATAGAACAATTATAGTTCCGTTTTTATTACTTTAATGAATTAAAGTTCCCGTGTTACAAGTAATATATATAGTGTCTTGCATATATGAGTCTAAGGACGTGTTTGTTTCAAGGGTTGTAATATGATTTTCGGAAATGTGAGATTGGAAATGCAACATTCTCATATTTGTTTCAAGTTTTGAAAATTTGTTCCGAGGAATGTTATTTACACATGATTTCTTCTATTGCTGTTTCCATGTTTAAAGGATGGGAATCTAACATTCCCATGAAAATAAAAAACTCAACTTGCTATAAATTTTTGCTACCACTAACATTTATTTCATTTTTGTTTTTTAATTAATTAAAATCTAAAACATTTCAAAAAAATCTAATTTTTTTACCAAACACATGGGTAAGAATGTTATTCTTTAGAATATTATTCCGAAGAATGTCATTCCAAAAAATGTAATTTCTTGCCTTGAAACAAACACATCCTAATAGAAGTTTTTCCATGTGTTACGATTCTCTTTTAAAATAGAGAATCCTAAAAATATCTAAAAATTGTTTCAAGAAACTGTTGTGAATAATTTCTCCAAAAAAATCATTTTTATATGTGGTTGGTTTAAAAAACAAATTTAATTAGGATGAACGAACACAAAATAGCTTCAACTTTTTTTAAAAAAATAATTCTAAAAATTAATCTTTAAAATTTTCAAAATCACCTTTTTGCAATTAGTAACAAATGGACCCTAAGCTATTTGCTACAATTTTTTTTTCCAGGTGGTCCCTGATTGCAGGAAGGCTACCAGGAAGGACAGCAAATGATGTGAAAAACTATTGGAACTGTCATCTAAGCAAAAAACTAAATGCTCTAGAAGCTGATCAAGATAGATCACAATCATCCAAAGATGTTCAAATCATTAGGCCACAGGCAAGAAACATTGGTTCAAGCTCACTGAAGAGAAGGAGCCAAGGAGAGTCACCAACTGACCAAGTTCTAGTGCAACAAGAGAGTGACATAACAACATTTGATGCTGATGGAAAGAATCATATGCTTGAATCACAACAAGACATGATGATGTATTCATGCTTGGACCAACTAGGTATGGTTGGTGAGTTTCCAATGGATTTTCAATTAGAAGGATTTGAAGCTATGGTAAGTGGAGGAGAGGGTAGTAGTAGCCAATGGAATTGGGAGGATTTGCTCTTAGATATGGATTTGTATAATGGTTTTTCTTAGATTATTGTCCCATGTTGCCAATAGGGAAGACAATGTAGTCTCTATACCTTGGTTGTGTGTCAATTTCAAAGTTAACTGTTATCCAAGGAATTGGTGGCTTAATCGATGTATTTTGTAAATCGAAGTAGCTGTTATTTAAATAAACCAATAAAGTCGGTCTTGTAAGACCGAGTTAGCCCGAAAACTGGTTAGCAATATGGAAATTGTTTTGTAGCTTTTTAAACCCTATTAGTTTATATCTAGTAGACAATGTAAGATTTCTTTTCTTTAATAGTATCCTAGTTGATAATGAAAAGGAATATCTCCTACATAAGAGAGGCAAATAAATATTCCTTTATGTTCTATTGGTTGATCTTAGTGTAGTAAAAAAAAATTAGCTACCAATGTTATTAAAGTTTTTAAACTTTGGTTATGGTAAAGATTGTTCTGCAATCCTTGATATTGTAGAAAATTATAGTTGAATACAATCACAATTGCTATTATGTTGGAGTCGTAATGACAAAATAATCACGATGTCAATGCCTAGATTATAGTCGTAAACCTTTGTTTAAAACCTAAGTCATTATGTTTCCATCTATTTCATTCCTTGAAAATTTGAGGGAATGAAAATACAAGTTTATCTTAGATTATCCATAGTATGACATGCTATTAGCTTCTTTCTTCATGTCCTCTCTTCCTTCATTCTTTTTACCCTCCACACTTATTGGGGGGAAATTCTCTTTTGTTGCAATCCTTTACTCTAGGTGAATCTTTTGAGTTGTCAATGATTATTTGTGGCTTTTATAAGAGTTATTTGTCCTTTTACAGTTTTACGTTTCTTTGATATTTGGTGGCTGATATAGAAAAATAGAAATGCCAAACAGTTCTTGATAAGGCATGAACAGTCAAATCCTACCCCACCTCTGTTTTTGTGTTT
>Ga0315913_1003668_pt1 | contig 18451 bp, 10 predicted proteins | sample MpolsnodulesMG_FD_207736 | JGI IMG/M metagenome (GOLD analysis project Ga0315913, IMG submission 207736) | Medicago polymorpha root nodule microbial communities from Los Angeles, California, United States - small nodules | ecosystem: Host-associated > Plants > Roots > Nodule | place: USA... | reverse complement strand
TGTATTTTTCCATTTCATTCACAGAATCGCTGGTTTAACATCGAAAATTTTGTATAGGAGAAGGAAAGATGCAATTTTTGATGTTGTAAACATAAAGATTAGATGCAGTTTTTGTGTTGGAATCGAAGGAGAAACGGAAGCGGTACTTGAGAAGAAAGGGAAATTAATCACATGGTTTTAAAGTTGAAAGCATCTTAATCATTGGTTTTCATGTGATGGTTGTTAATTGTTCATCTTATCTCTCGTTATAACAACTCCTCTCACTTTTATATATATATATATATATATATCTCTATAAGTGCAATTAAGTCTTGAGATTGCCCCGATCTTGGTAAGCATCAGAGCCAATCTCTTCTAGTTTAACAACAACAACAACAAAAAATCACATTTTTAATTTAAATTTTAGTTAACAACAAAAGAATTTGGTTAGAATTAGATCTATGTTCCAAGTTTTTTTGTTTCTCTTTTTATTTCTTGAATAAATTACTAGTTTATTAAAAAAAAATTAAGATTTGATTTTAAAATATGTAAGATTTAAATTTAAAATTTGAGAGAAGAGTGACACTACTTTTGTTGAATCAAATTATACTATATTTTGATTGAATGTGTAAAAAAAATTATATATGTATCATACAAATTAAATCTTTTGGTTTTGTAAAGAAAGAGGGTCATAACAACTCACAACATAGTAGTAAAAGAAAGACTAAATTATACTAAGAGTCATTTAAGTTTGAAGTTTGTAATAGATTGATCATTTAAGTTATTTTCGTCACACATATGTCCTTTAAGTTTGAGGTTTGTAACAGATTGGTCCTTTAAGTTCTTTTGGTCACATATAAGTCCTTTAAGTTTGTAAACATTTTCAATTTAGTCCTTCTGTTAACCAAAACGATGATGTGGCAGAAGGACTAAATTGAAAACGTTTACAAACTTAAAGGACTTATGTGTGACCAAAATAACTTAAAGGACTAATCTGTTACAAAACCCAAACTTAAAGGACTTATGTTTGATCAAAATAACTTAAAGGACCAATATGTTACAAACCTCAAACTTAAAGGACCTATGGTGTAATTTAACCTAAAAGAAAGTATAAAAGTACAAATTGGGTGGCATAGTAAAATCAAATCAAAGTATATGTTTGTTTCTTGGTGGGGTTTAGTATGGGAATGGAGAATTCATTCTCATGATGGAAAAGTTTAATATGAACCATTGATATATTAATTTTTTATTCTGACGGTTCAGATCTATCACCTGCAACTTGCTTTAACTTTTTGCTGGCACATGGTACACCAAAAGCAGCGGCCAATATTATTTTATTTTGTTTGAGTTGTTGGGCTTTTTGTAATAGTTTATGAGCTTTTGACAATTAGACATGGGTTTGACTTGTAATTTTAACTTGTCAACGCCAATTATTATTTGCAATCCTTTATTATTACTTGTTTTTTTGTTAATTCTTATATAAAATATTAAAATAAATTAATATATGTAAAAAAAAATGTTTACATAGTATAACACTTGTTTTGAATTTTTAGACACTTATTAATTATTAGTGTTTTTTTTGAAAGAAATAGTTTACTCGTATTTAGTTGTTTTATAGTTTAAAAAATAATAAAGGAGGTGTACGTAAATATATTTAGGTAGTAACTTTGAAACTTAGTAAAAAAATTTAAGTAAATAATCATAATAATTATACTTAAAAATCTTTCCATATCAAATATCAATTTACTAATTTACCCCTTATAGTCAATTTTTTGGGGGTTAGGGTTAGGGTTGGAATTTTTTCTTTTAAGTTGGCCACGTGTTACATTAACACTTCTCCCATCGTTGAAATTTATTTATTGTGTCTTGTGTTCTTTATTCAATGAAAATGCACCTAAAAGCACAAGAAATACTATGTAGATGCCAATTACACTACATGAACAAAAGATTGCAAAGGACAATACCCAAGCCCTCTTAAACTGGTGCCTGTTCTCAAGATTGCACTTACAAATTCTAACCAAGATAAGCTGCACCTACAACAACTAAAAACTGCCTTCTACACCAGTCAGTTAATCCTAATAAACATACAAATTACCGCAGAATGATTACACGTCCAAGAGCTACAAAAAGACATAAGGCATTCCTTCAATTGAACTACTCGGTCTATACTCAAAGTCAAGATTTTGAACAATTCCACGAAGCAACCTTAGTACTGATGTCATGAAATATGTTGTGACTTAAATGAGACAAATTAACTTCAAAACAAAATAATATCTTTACAAAAATAAATAGTACTTAAATGAGACAAAATAATATTCACAGTGGCCCTTTAAACAAATAAAATTAGATTCATACGTCATCGTGGGTACAAGTTCCACTTTAAACTATGATGTCTTAGTGGTTACACTTTCAACTTAAAAAAGCATTCAGACAGTAATTACCAATTACATAAATCTAACAAGCATAAAAAGGCAAAAAAGAGTTTAAATTGAAATAGTTCAAATGTCTCAGTTTGGTCACAGTGATAAATGTTATAGTCCCCCAATCCACTCCATGTGTTATCTCCTTCCAAGGAAAATGAGACCTACAGTGAATTGAAACAGCAATAAATGGGTAGTTTCTGTGTCAAATACAAAGCCAAACATGATGTTAAGTTCAAACAGCGATAAATTAAAATACCTTAATAATTAAGTTATGCTACATGTAATCAAAAAACATCCTGCATCCATAAACAAGTAACAAAATCAATTAACTAATTACTATAACCCCAAATGCATTTCAAAGCAGTAATCAAGCTTCATGATACATACAGCAGAAGGAAATTATACATAAAATAGTTCCATTCCATAATAACAAACATGGAATTTTTTATCCTCATACTTGGATTCTCATTAATATATTTAGAATTATTAAACAAAAGCCCACTTAATAGTTGATATCCACTATGTAATTGTTGGTATCTTACTTCATTTACATTAAACGTGAAGAGAACAATGTTTACTATTTTCTTTTTCGAAGGTTTGTTAAAACATAATTGAAAGAGCACAAGATCAAAATACATAAGTACTAACTAACATTCATCACCATTTCAGTTGATTCGTCGGAAACTCGGATCCTTGTCACAGGAGAAGATGAAGTCAGGTGGTCCGGTTGGAGGCTGTTGGAATGAATGAATGAAGGTCGAAGAAAATAAATGACATAAAACGTACGTACCCAATTCTGGAATTAAAATAAGATTAGCAAGAGGGAGCTGTACTAGCAGGTTAAAAAAGGATTAAAAAACTAATTTGATTTTCCTTTTTCTATTTATCAACCAGTTAACAAACCTCCAGCTATCCTAGGATATTGACCTTTCCCATATATGGTGAGAAAGAAGTATCCATTCCCAGGCTAAATGCCACGTTGTTTCCCAAGTTAGGGTTCTCTCTACTTCTGTCAAGGTTCCATCAATAAGTATGACGATGAGGGAATTTATCAACTTAGAAGAAGGATTGGAGACTCAGACTATGCAGAAAGGTATCACCAAACTCCTCAACATTCATGAAGGTTTACCCGAACCTAATTTCACTCCTGAGGAACACATTAACCTATAATAATATTAAGTTTGCAGGGTATCTGGGATTAGTGGCTGTGGATTTTATGTTAATTTTCATTATTTTAAGTATTAAGGGTTAGTTTTGAGTTATTATTGGGATAAAGATAAGGCCCAAAAGAGTTTATAAAAACTAACAATCTTCACGCCGGTTTTGTAAGGATAGGTTAGACCCAATAGTCTTGTGCGTGGGAGAGTGTACTGGGAATAGAGTTTATAAAAGGTGGATTCAACTAGTTTAACGGTGGTCTCTTGACTTTGTATTTGCTCAATCTTGGCACTCCTTGTGTTAATTCATTTTGTCTTTTCTAAAAATTAATTAATTAATCTGTATTATTTTACCACTTAAATTGTAATGCAGGACTGTCTACAGTTTGTCCGCCCAAAGGCCTCCTCATGACTATGGCTTAGAATTATACGACAAGTACAAGGAAACATGTGAAGAGTACATTGTATCAAAAGTTAGTAACACTCTCATTTGGCTATCATATTCATGAATCATACTCTTAAGTGTTTAACTAAACTAGCTTGAAATTATATATTACATACTATTATTTTGGGATGACAATCTATAGCTTTATATTTAATTCAATGACAGACTTTATTTTCATCCTCCATAGCCTTTTAAGCTTTGTAAACTTGTAACAAGCGATGAAGAACTGACACTGACATGTATACACACCGGTTATTATTCGAGAAAGTAAATTTGATTAAATGCAATCAAATGTGTCAGTATCCGCCACCAAACATAACTATATCTGAAGTGTCAGCGCTACATATCTAACTTACATTGTGAATCTGAATCATCTGATATGATAAATATTTCCCTTTCCCATATAGTTTTACATGGTCTTAAAGTGGGTATCTAGACCTGTTTATGAATTGTGTATATATACAAGTAAAGAAAATTCAAATCTACTGTCTGTCCAGTATACAATGGTCTTTGAAGAATATATTAATTCCTCGTTAAGCCTAATTTCTAATACTAAACCATAGTTGTTTGCTTGCTCACATGCATAAACCATTTGGATTTTGCTAAACATGGAAGGTCAAGAACTAATAGTATAGTTATTACATTAACATGGTTAAAACTAATACATCTTTCTTATTAATAGGTTCTGCCATCTTTGGGAGAAAAGAAGGATGACCTTTTGTTGAGAGAACTGCTTAGAAGATGGTCAGATTACATAGTTATGACCAGGCGTCTCTCAAAATTCTTTTGGTATCTTGAACGACGCAACATCTCAAGATATAAACTTCCTTCTCTTGAAGAAACCAGTTTCATATCCTTTTACCACCTGGTTAGGGATGAGATTCTTTAGAAATGTTGCAGCAATGGTTTTCTAATAATATTTATTTTGCATCTCCCTTTTCCCCTTTTTTAACTCTTAGTTTACTTCATTTTAATCATCTCAGGTATATGAAGAGATGAATAAAGAAATATTGGATGCCATAATTGCTATGGTATTCTCTAATTCCCATTTCTATATGTTTGATACTTCTAAATTTAGAGCAAGTAACATATTTCTTAGTTCAATTTTTTGAACAATTATATAAACATAATTGTATTAGAAACAGAGCACAGAGGAATACTCCAACCTAAATAAAGTGTAACTCACATTAAAAACAACATAAACTAAAGGCACTTGGGCCGATGGCCGACACCCTGCCAAGGATGGTAAAAATACCCGTGCCCGTTATATAATTGGAACTTATACAGTGGCTACTTATTTGGATTGACAAACCAAGAGATGCTTGACTTCATTCGTCAACTATTTAATGGTGTTACATTTGCATTTGAAAAAAAGGTTTCTATATATGTGAATTTCTATATTTTTTTTGTGGCGAAAAAAAAAATCACATGTATGTGAATTTCTTTAATGATGCCTTACGTGTCCTGACCAAATTATGTAGTTTTTTTTTTGTATAAGAACTGTGTAGTTTTTAAGGAAATAAAATATGAATTGTGCAGTTGAATGGTGGTAATTTAATTATCTTTCTAATGCTGCTATATTCAATCCAAATTAGGCCTTATGTTTTAATCTTTGTTATTTTCATTTGATATTTGCCTGTAATAGCTCTTTTGTCTTCATTTCTTGGTATCCAGATTGATCCGAAACGGACAGAAGAGAAGATTGATCAAACACTTGCAATTAAAGCATTGGATTTATACTTAGAGTTAAACGATTGCTCAAGAATACACAAGGCAAAGGTGATTTCAGTAAAACTTAGTTCTTATTTGTAGATAGATTTAAAATTTCCATATCTAGCATGGAATTATTTTGAAACATGTTTTGGGCGACCTTGTGCGTCTTTAGGAAAATTGTATTGAGGTCAAATCTGAAAACAGTTTAAAACCAAACTAGAGTCTTATACAGAAATAGTCAAATAGTTACCTTCATGTTTTGAAGTGTTAAATCTTGAAAAACGAAGTTTTACTGTAAAAGATTTATATATGACTATTTCAGGAATTTTATTATTTTTTGTATCCCAATTACTAAGCAATGATTCCAATTTAAAAAAACTAGACTAAGATATTAATGGTAATTGCAGGAAGAGAAAATGGATCGCAGTCCTGATGTTTTATCAGAGAAAGTCAACTTGGTAAGCTCGGACAGGGTTGTGTTTGAAGTTGATTTGGGTTTGGCACTTATGTCAAAAAAGATTTGAGGACATTATCGATATTGAGACCATTCCGATTGGTGATGTTGATACCATTTCTGTTGATGAAGTGAATAGCAAAATGTTGAGCATGGTCGTTGAATACTGCAAGAAGCACGACAAAAGACAGAAGTATGTTGATATCAAGGACTGGGATGCTCAATTTGTAGACGTTGACCCTAGAACTCTGGATGATCTTCAAACATATGGAAGGTACTTGAAAATCGAGAGACTAGGGGACCTTGCATTTTATAAAGAATTTGACTTGATAAAAGACAAGACACCAGAGGAACTCGTCCAGTTCTATGCCGCTCAAGAAGACTCAAACTTCAAGTCATTAGAAGAGAAGAGAACCACGAGAAGAGTCTTTAGATTTTGCAACATGCTGTTAAAAAGTCTAGGAAAATGCAAACTTCTTTTTACTTTTACTCAATGATCCTGTTTAGAGTTTAGATGAACATGATTGCCGTACCAAAGTTCAACCGATGCTGCGCAATGCATAATAGTTTTTTTTTTTTTTTTTTATTTCAACCGAGCGTCTTAATCTTCTTTGAAATCACCTAGTATTAACTATTTACTTACATCTAAATCTTGAAATTTTCATACGAAAGTAGTGTGGAAATTCAATTAAATTACTATACATTTCAAAAGCGTCATGATTTTTCTTTTTTTATTGATTATTTTTATAGAAAATTAACTTCTGATGACCAACAAAATCAGTAATTTTTAAAGGTATTCATTCGGGTTGTGGATTATCTCTTTAAGACGTTTCGTGACACTTTTTAGAAACTATGCAAGACATACTATCAACCACGCCGTCTTTAAGATAAAAACAAGTTCAACTATAATTGTTCGATTAACTATTGCACCATAGAAAATCGTTCGAGAATTACACATTCAATATGATACTAAGATCACTCATACTTTAATACCGAAACCAATCAACTATGGTATTATAGTCACTCAAATATAGCGTTACCACCATTCTAATTTTTAGCATCTCCAAATATAAATATGATATTTCAACCTCTCAAATATGGTGTTACCACCATTCTAACATATAACTTCTCCAAGGAAATAAAATATAAAAAGGACTATACTTAATTCCGAATGACATTATTCTTAAAAATGGACTATGATCTTAAAAATATTCTTTAATCTAAAGGGACATAAATTATTCGGGGATTATGCTCTTAATATCATTCTTAATTTTGAAGAGGGAGAGAGAATAAAATGATCGAAATTTCAGATTATTTTTCGGTGTGTAGAATGAAGTACATGAGATCTCTATTTATTGAGAAAATTCACAATATGTGTGAAACTTTAGAAACAAGTAATTCACATATTACTTTGCGAATAATCAATTAACATATTAGATCTAGTTTAAAAACATTTCAAATTGAGTACCAAAATATATTACAAAATTATATTATATTATGTACCAAAATATATTTCATATCAAGTACCAAAATATATTATATTGCATACAAAATTATATTTCAGATCAAGAACCAAAATATATTAGATTGCATGCAAAAATATATTTTATATCAAATACCAAAATATATTAGATTGCATATCAAAATATTTAGATTATGCACCTGAATATTTCAGACCGCGTTCCAAAATATTTTAACAAAACTTGGGGACTAAGAAAACACTTTCTAATATAATAATTAAATTAATTATTTAATTCAACAAAAACACTTTCTAATAATGATTAAATTAACTATTTAATTAAATATTTTCATAATTTAACATTTCCAAATAAAATATATAGATTCTTTCAAAAAAAAAATATAGATATATTTTTCCGCAAGAGCTTACTCCGTTCTCATAATTATGCAACCCGTTAGAGGTACACCCTCCACTATATAAGCACTACTAATATATGTGATTTATCTAATATGAGACTTTCATTTTTTTCAATTCACACAACACTGGTTCTACCAAATGTAAAAATATGTGTTTAATCTTTAACTCAATTTACATCCATGTTCCTACAGAGATATTAAAACGGCAATTGAGTCTCCACTTTCTAGCTATGTTTTTGAAACAAAATATAAATGCCTCTATAACCAGTCATGAGTCTGCTCCTTGAACTATCTTTTTATAATTAAATTATATTGTAGCACAAGGTATAGGTTGTGTGTATTGTCTAAGTTTCAATCACAACGATACTTTTGTGTCATCCAGATATGTCTTATGAGATATAAAAACATTTCAGGGCCTCCACCTATATAACTTAATCTTTTAGGATATGTGGTCTTTATCAGAATCAGAAGAGATGTTAACTTAGCTTAGTTTTTAGCTTCCCTTGCAAGAATTCATTTCCATTTGCATTACCTTTCAGTTAGTTCTTTCATTTTGCTTAGTTGTCATTGCGTTGGCTAGGATAGTTATTAAGTCTTCTTGTATATGAAGCTTGACATTGTATTTTTCCATTTCATTCACAGAATCGCTGGTTTAACATCGAAAATTTTGTTACGATGCATTTGAGAATGCTCTGTTGGTAGCAGTGTGGGTTCATCACACTTTGCTTCTGCTTCGTGAAATTGCATAGATTTACTCCAATTTTCTTTCGTTATTTCTCGTTAATCGCATCCGTGACGATAAACAACAACGGTTCAAATTCAAACAATTAAAATCAAGATCAAAGTCTTGATCTATGCTATAATCAATTCATCCTTCTGAAAACCATACCACAATGTGTGTGGCGCCGCATTAATGGAAGTAGAGTGGGGGGTTTGTACTCGACCGTCTACGGACTTTCACAGGACAGGCCAACATAAATACTATTGGTTACATGTGACCACATGAATACTATTGGAATAAAATATTTCAATTGTTTGTGCATCTTAGAGTTTTTTTTTTTTTTTTTAATGGCAAAATATATTATATAGAAATAGGGGATTAGATCCCAAGTAATACACCAAAATAAAAATAAAAATACCCAGCGAAAAACCAACAACAGTCAATTTTCCATCACCACCAACGGAGATCAAAAAAGCAGCCGACAATGAATTGTTGCATCAAACGATCATATGCGCCCACCACTCAACTTCCGATGTGTCGGAGGAGCCACCAAAAAGCCTAAAAGAACTTGCGTCAAAACAAACTAGCTCCCGATCTCGAATCATAATTGACCGGCCCACCAGACTCCTGACATAAATCAATAAGGCACCCCTCAACTCACGACCCGCCAGAGCAGACACTTAAACCTATCCAAACTCGGCCCACCAATATCCCAATGCCAAATTCAAAGACGGAGAAAAGGTGGAGCAGTAGCGCAAATCGAACCAGATCGAACATAAACAAACCAAAACAAGCCACAAACTCAACCACCACAAGCACCGTCCCGAACACCTATTCAGCGCCACCCACATGCCCACTGTACCGTCTTTCTTCGCGGAGGAGAAAAATCTCAAATCATCCAGATAATGGACCCACTGCAACTGCACGACCTTTTGCAGACCTAAAGGACGCCGCCGACCAAAAACCGACGACGAGGTGAGGTTGGGAAAGCGCATAGAAGCTTGGACACGACTAGAGAGAAGGAATAGTAACCAAAACACTAGCACAAGGTAACTCGACAACGACAACCAACCCCCCACTAACACCACCAGCGATCCAGCCACAACAAACCACCAACAATGCCAGAAGCAACTGCAGCAGGAACAGTCCCGTAGGTACAATAAGCAACTACTACCGTCAACACGGAGCATCTATGTACCTAACCTTTTCAGGCAACATCCGGAACACCACCACCCAACAACTACCCAACAAAAAAAGCAACTAAAACATAAAATCAAAGTCGGAGACCTGCGAAAACAAACCTCCTGCCGACGGAAAAAACCGACGAACCCCAAACAAAACAAACGAAGAGACTAAACAAACAGAACAACACACCCAGTAAAAAAACACAAAACCACCGAGAAGAGTCAGCTGCCAAACCTAATCGACATCAACCAATTGCAGACATCCAACGACCAGTGTTGAACCACCCTCAACCACCATGAACCTTGCGACGACCGAGCAACAAAGAAAGTCCGACGAAGGAGGTTTAATCGTGTTGGGAGGAGAGATTACAACAACCGATAACGAACCCATAACAAAAAAATCTGTCGGAAGGACTGGATCTGCTGAAACCGCAACCGGCGACACAATCGGCGGCGCCTCCACCTAGCACTGCACCACCACCTTAAACCTGAAACAAACAGACAGTCGAGGGAACCGCAAGATCTGACAAAACGAACCATAAGAGCTTGGATCCGAAGGAAGCATGTTGATCTGGAAAAAAAGAAACGAAGGCCAGGAAAAGGGCCGTCGGCGGTGCGGGGAAGAAAAGCCCATCGCACCACCACCCAAGTTCTTCTACATGGTAAATATTTAGTTTGGATTTGAGGAGGAGGAAGAAATGCAGAGGCGGTGTGTTTAGTTAGCTCGAGAGAAGGGAGAGACCGCTTGTTTAGTGAGAGAAAGTATTATGAATAATCGTGACCATAATTATCTTAGAGCTTTAAAGTCGTAAGACTCTATATGAATTCTTAAAAGCTACTTCCAATGATTTTAAATTCGAGAAAATGTTAGATCAACAAAAATTGACTTTTTTTCTCAAAACAAAAAAAAAGTTGATATATTTCGTTTCAATTTGAACCTAATAAATCAATTTTTGTTCGCCCAACTTTCTTGTATATTTAGGATCGGAGGTAGTAAAGAAAAAAAATGAATGAGATGCTTTAAGATGATGTAGTGGTATAGATCCCACTTAAGATACCAATATTGGGTTGCAACATATACCCTTGTTCACTTTAAAAAGCTTGTACATAATATAAAATAACACTTAACTTAAGTCTAGCCATATATTCAGGAATGATATGACCGTCGGATCAAGATCAGATGATTCAAATTTAAATTGATTTAAATTTAAATAATAAAAAATGCTTCAAATTAAGACAGAAGGAATCTTGATCGGACGACTAAATACTCGTCATTTCTTGTAAAAAATAGTCATGTATTATATATAGTAGATATGTTTTTTTGAAGAAGTTAAATTGACACTATGGTGAATTGAACCTAAGACATTGAAAGAATCACACTTTATAGTTCAAAGCCAAAACCAACATCACTTGACCAACCCAAATTGGTATCGTCTATAATGGATATTGATTTATCATTTATAACAAATAGTAAAATATCATTAAAAATATATATATATATAGTAAAATATATTCATTAGTTTGAATAAGGGAGAGACTATTTTGTGAAGGAATTTAATAATTTCAATTGGTGATTTATTTAAATTTTAAAAGATCGTAAATATGTACACAATAACCGATAAGAATGAAAAGTAATTTGCTCAAAAAAAAAAAAAGTAATAACAGATACGATATTTTTTTGATAGAGATATGATATCAAAAAATGCTTCAAAAAAAAGATACGATATTAATAAAATAAAAAAAGATACGATAAAGAAAAAACGTAAAATTAAAAGGTGTTAAAACACAAAAATATATAATGTCTGCATCAAAATACGTGTAACACAGTCATATATACCTAATTAGCATTAGTAATCACTCTTGAAAACCAAATTGGATAAACATTGTGATCCAAATAACACATACATCCCAGCCATAATTCCCGCGTTATAAATTCACCAAAAACTCTTGTACAAGGCACCCATGTTATAAATAACACCAAAAACTCTAACATAACGCACATAAACTTTGGTTGTCTCAATTTCAATCAATTTTTCCAATGGAGCACACTGATCTTTCCACTAATAATGGAAGTAACAGAACTTCATCCCTTCAAATTGAGGAGGCTGTAGAACGGAAGCCCTGCCCTCTCCGTAAGATGATTGCCGTGGCATCCATTGCCGCCGGCATACAATTTGGGTGGGCCCTACAGCTCTCCCTTCTCACACCATACATCCAGCTTCTCGGTGTACCTCACAAGTGGGCTGCCAACATCTGGCTATGTGGCCCCATATCAGGCATGATCGTCCAGCCGATCGTTGGCTACTACAGTGACCGAAGCCATTCTCGTTTTGGTCGCCGCCGCCCTTTCATCTTCTCTGGTGCATTAGCCGTTGCTATCGCTGTCTTTTTCATCGGCTACGCTGCAGATCTTGGCCACTCCTTCGGTGATGACCTGTCAAAGAAAACGCGTCCCCGTGCTGTTGTCATATTTATTTTAGGTTTTTGGGTACTAGATGTCGCCAACAATATGCTTCAAGGACCTTGTCGTGCCTTCCTTGGTGACCTTGCTGCCGGTGATCACCGTCGAATGAGAATGGGCAATGCTATGTTCTCTTTCTTCATGGCCATGGGAAATATCCTTGGTTATGCGGCCGGCTCTTTCAGCAAACTCTATCACATGTTCCCTTTCACCGAAACCAAAGCTTGCGATGTCTTTTGTGCTAATCTCAAAACATGTTTCTTCTTATCAATATTCCTTCTCGCTGTCGTTTCTTCCTTCGCTCTATATTATGTAGAAGACATTCCGCTCGAATCAAAATCACAATCAAAGGTAATTAACTTGTGTCCCTTCCAGTTTTTTGTTTTTGCTTTTTACAATAGTCAATGTTAATATTGTTAGAAATTTATAGGATGACGTCGGCTGCTTCGGGGAGTTGTTAAGTGCTTTTGGTGGATTAAAGAAACCAATGTGGATGCTAATGATAGTAACCGCTATTAATTGGGTAGCATGGTTCCCATTTTTCTTGTTTGATACCGATTGGATGGGTCGTGAAGTGTACGGTGGCAATGTTGGAGATAATACTTATGCCGCTGGTGTGCGCGCCGGAGCATTGGGACTAATGATTAATGCATTTGTGCTTGCTATAATGTCGTTGGGGGTTGAACCGTTGGGGCGTTTCATTGGCGGAGCTAAGAGGCTATGGGGGATTGTGAATATTATTTTGGCTATTGCACTTGCTATGACGGTTGTTATCACCAAAGCGGCGGAACATGAACGCCGCGTCAGCCCCGGTGGAACACCGCTGCCTTCTGGCCATGTTAAGGCTGCCGCATTCAGTTTCTTTGGCGTCCTTGGAATTCCTCTTGCGGTAATTTTTTTTTTTTTTAATTTTACTATTTGATTCTATATTATTTTGTTTGTTATTTCTTATTCCGCTATTTTGACTACAATATTTGCATAATCAGATTTCGGAAAAGGATTCGATTTTTACAATATTTGGATTAATGTTTTTTTTTTTTGAGCAATTGGAATAATGTTATTAACATGGTCTGTTGAGATTCTTTTTTAATTATGGCATAAGATAATATCTTACTATACTTGGTACATGTACATTGACTTTCTTAGAAACGTATTAATGTAAAAATGAATAAACGTATACTAAAATAAAAATTAATGTAAAAATAATTTACATCTCATACCACTTTAACACTGGTATTTAATTGGGTTTAATTTTTAAAACAAAAACTATTTAATTGAGTTTAATAAGCGTATATATACTCTTAAATGTAAATCAGTTTTATATGGAAATTTTTATACAAACATCTCTGATTTTATCCGATCACCATTATGTCATTCAATGATACTGTAAATCTGTAAATATCAACTTTGTTTTCTATTAGCTACTATTTTTATCTACTTTTTGAGACATTGCCAAAAAAAATAAATAGCTACATACTGCAAATCATAAACTAACATTTTTTAATGACCTATGCAGATTAATTTCAGTGTTCCGTTTGCTTTAGCATCTATTTACTCCACCTCATCAGGGGCCGGGCAAGGTAAAACAACTCTGATATTCCACATATTTTTAAAAGTACTAGATTTAACCTCTTTTTTTTCCTTCTAATAATGCTTCAAAAATTTCAGGTTTATCTTTGGGAGTCCTTAATATTGCAATCGTCGTTCCACAGGTTAATCTTAATATATTCTCATAGATATAGATATATTATGGTCATAAATATACCACTTTTTTTTTTTTACAAGTATATCACTTTTTTTTTTGTTTATAAATCTTTTGTCTTGTTTATAAACTTACACATGTTCCACCTTTACTTTTAATTCTTGTTTTATTCTAGTTCTTCAACATTTTTTTGAGGTTCCCATAAACGATTTGTCCATGCATGGTAGAATTGGTCTATGTAATATGTGCATCATATTTGAATGACTAAAATTAATTGATCCACAAATTGCATTCATCAATTTAGAAATAAATATTACTTAAAAAGTGATTACATGTAATTTCGTGTCCAAGATCTAGTTAACTTAGGGATAATGAAGAACTAGTAGAATATTATGGAAAACTAATTTGTGCTAATTTTATTTATTTAATTTATTTGGTATTTGTACACACTTTCAGATGATAGTATCATCATTAAGTGGACCGTGGGATGCTTTGTTTGGTGGCGGCAACTTGCCGGCGTTTGTGGTTGGTGCTGTGGCTGCAGTCATCAGCGCTATATTGGCGGTAATTATTCTACCTACTCCAAAGTCCGTTGATACGGCCAAGCTTTCGATTGCCACCTCTGGTGGTCATCATTGATGATCAGAGTTTAAATGTTTGTTTTTTATTTTTTGTGGAAAATCATTGAACATTTTGATTTTAGTTTGTTTTGTATTGGGCATATTACGTCCCACTAAATCTCATTTTGTTGCATGCACTAGCAACCATCGTATTTTAATTGTAATGGTTGGTGTGGTCGTACAAAGCCTTTTGTGCCTTTTGTTTAGACAGATTATTATGTGGATGAAGTATAAGAGTTTGGTATTTTTCTTAAAAGTTTTGGTGTATGACGTTGTTTCTATCAAGTTATCATTCACTGTGTCTTTTAATTTTTGGTGCATGCAAGTTATTCTTGTGGTTATACCATATTCTGTCTTTCACTTTTATCACGCTGCGACGTATCAATTTTTGCACAAGTCTTTTTGTTAATTCTTTTTTGAATGACAAAGGTAAATATATAAATAAAACAAGAGTAAAAGAGATGCTCAAATCCATTAAGAAAACCAAAGAAACCAAAGGAGTGCATAGAAAACCCAACTACCTTGAGAAAAAAGAGAACAACAAAAAATGTTAGTGAAACACCTAAACCAAACATCACAACACCTAAAACAACCAAGAAGGCAATAAGTAACAAAAGAATACCATCAGAAAACCAAAGAGAAAAATGATGAACACGTGACCACTGACCATCAGGAAACTTCTGCAAAGTCATACAGTGAGAGGATGTCAATAACCATTCATACAAGTGTATCTATTCACCACTTTCTCCACAAACAGAACTTTTTTCGAAGAAAATAACATCATTCCGCGACTTCCAAAGACCCTCAACCACTAAATATCATACTAGTGTTAGGTGATGTTGGGTGGGTCTATTCTATTGGTCAATATCAAAGAAGTGAAAAACCGAGATGAACTCAAACAAGTTTTGACCGAATTGCTTAAGACAAATTCTTAAAATATGACATTTTTAACGACTTTTTTTTAGTCTTTTGATAATGTAAAATTCAACAGAGTTGACTTTAGCGGAAGATGTTGAATTATTACACCGTAACAAATCAATGTTCTTATCAAATGTCAAATTGATGTTTCATTCTCTAATTATCACAATAAAGTAAGGATTGACATTTAAATAGTACGAAAATGAATTTGGGTTTTTTTTGTTTAACTATATAGTTTCATTCATGTAACATTGATGTTTCATTCTCTGATCAATAAAATATATAGTTTGGTTAAATTCAATTTTTTTGTCAAATAGTGTATTAGCTAGAAATTTATCTCATAAAATAAATAAATAAGTAATTTAATGTTCAAATCTCGGCTTGTGCATATTACATGTGACGTTCCTATCAATTGAACTATATTTACGGAGATGTTTGGTAAATTCAATCTAATATTAAATCTATGTGATCTAAGAAAACGTATGTAAGGGTAAATTAAAACCGGGTACACATGAATTGGGTTCTGATGGTTAAAATGTTAAATTAGTTCATGTGAAGTCATTTAAGTTCAAGTATAGATAAATTTACATACACCCCTCCAAAATAATTTTATTTTTTATTAAATTTACATACACCTAGCTGAATTGAGTTTGTTTACCACCTAAATTCTATACGTAAAAGTTAACGTATGTGTTGAAAATCATTTTTAAAAGTAGAAAATGACACGATGTCATGTCACCTATATATACAATGGTTTGATAATGGAAGAACTTTTCCTTCTATCTTAATATTTCACCAAATCTGGTCACCTTTAATGGTTGTTTGTGAGTGAGGTGATGATTTAGAGTTAGAGATGAAAAAACATTTTTTAAAACTTTTATGCTCAAAGACATTTTTGGTATTACGATCAAATGTTAAGTAAAGAATCTAGAGTTGAAATTAGGATCCCTACATAATATTGTGTTTGCAACTATCAACTGAATTGTGTTCACATGACATAACAAATTAATCTTTATATCAGTGAATAACAAAATAAATTTGTCAAAAATAAAAAATCAAAATAATTAATTTTATGTAATAAATTTAATCGAGCTGGTCTGGTAATATTTTAAGACTTTATGTTTCTCTTAAAGATATGTTTGATTTTGATGGTGTAATTTTGGTTTCTTAAAAAATGTTTTTTTTTTTATGGTAGTGTTACAAAGTAACGAAGAAAAAGAAAAAAGAGGGAGAAAAAATTAAGTTCCAAGCTTGTCTCTCAGAATGAGAGATTCCATCCCAGACGGAGGGCAGTTCCAGCAAACAGAACACCTTGTATGTGATCCTTCCTTAGCCATAAAATCTACACACATATTTTGCTCCCTAAGAACATGCATCAAAGTTGTATTTCCATTTCAATGTAAAACATCTCTAATATGAAGGATGTCAGTAGCATAAGTGTGCAAGGTATGATCACGACCAGCAGTAATCAGGTCAACTGCTTCCAAACAATCACTCTCACAAATAATGTTGACATAGCCTTTTATACTACAAAAATTAAGACCGATCTGGATAGCACGTAACTCAGCTAATAACGCATCACCTCCAGCTTCATAGTGAGAGAAACCAGCTATCCAATCTCCATCATGGTTGCGAACAACACCACATGCACCTAAACAACCAAAACCTTCTAAAAAGCTGCCATCAACATTGAGTTTAAGTGTACCCTCCGGAGGGGGGATCCAATGAGTTAAGAGGCGTGATGAGTGTGGGTCCAAATCTAGATTGGGATAGTAAGAAATGCATTCATCATGTAACAAAAAGGTCTTTCGCACCACTTCTTGAATACGCCAATGTTGATCCTCAAAAATGGTATTGTTTCTCCAACGCCAGGCATACCATACTTCTGTAATAAACAATATAGCGGAAGTACCCTTCGTCATCTCACGAAGCCAAACCTTGACATCAAATTCAGAGAAAAAATTATTATAGCGCCTCATATTCAAGAGGAGCCAAAGCTCTCTAGAGTGCTGGCAATCACGTAAACAGTGAAGAATATCCTCTATGGGTGAAGAGCAACGGGTGTAGCTTGGAGAATCTACCATGTTGCAATGATGCCGACGGGCATTAATAGGGAGGGCATTATGAAAACAAAGCCATAGAAAGTGTTGGAGTTTTGCTGGTACTTTAAAACGCCAAAGCCAATTCATGTTACAATTCACATTCCAATCTCTATTTTGTTGAAGAAGCCAATAGTATCCACTCGAGCAAGTATATACACCTTTCTTTGCATGCCTCCAAGTCCACGCATTTGGAATTCGTACATCCAAGTTATTAGGAGCTGGAATCAGATGAATATATTGAACAATATCGGTCGGTATCATAGTAGCAAGGCCTTGCAAGTTCCATCTACCATCCTCCCACACATCCTTCAAACATATAGCTGAATCACTAATGTTAACAAATGGGACCAATTGACAGAAGGGAACAAGTTGTGTCCAGTCAATATTCCAAATCGACGAGTCTCCGGAGCCTACACGAAAACTGTACCCTGCAGCAAAATTTGTAATGGCATGTTGAATATCGCGCCAAGTGATTGATGGTATATTATGTTTCTTATTCATCCATAAAGACGTGTTGCCCATGTATTTATGGGAAAGAACTTTCACCCACAATTTATCTTTATTATGAAGCATGTTCCACACTAACTTACCAAGCAAAGATAAATTAGTAAGTCTAGCTTCACGAATACCTAGGCCGCCAAAGCGTTTAGGGGTTGTAACCATATTCCAATTAACATGATTCCAAGTTCGAGAGAGC
>Ga0315913_1003667_pt1 | contig 18452 bp, 11 predicted proteins | sample MpolsnodulesMG_FD_207736 | JGI IMG/M metagenome (GOLD analysis project Ga0315913, IMG submission 207736) | Medicago polymorpha root nodule microbial communities from Los Angeles, California, United States - small nodules | ecosystem: Host-associated > Plants > Roots > Nodule | place: USA... | reverse complement strand
TTTTTCTTTAGATATATTGAATATTGTATGTTCTATAAATTGTATTGAAAGTTTTATGAATTTTTTATGCTTAACGGTAAAACTTTGTCCACAACATTAAACAACAAATTGAGTAAAAAAAAATTATTTAAAATAAAAAACGCTATATTTTGACAAAGAAAAAATGTTATATTAATATTGTCAAATCAGATAATAAATTATGGATTTGAGATTTTCAATTCAAGGAATTTAGGGATGATATTTAAGGATTTGAGATTTAGAGATTTTAGATTCAAGTTGAGGATATTGATTTTTGGTTCAGGGACTAAAGTGATAATTTTATACTTTCAGTGACACATTTAACAGAATTATTTAACGTCAGGGACTGAAGTGATAACGGAAGTGCAGAGTCAGGGACTTCTTTGTATTTAATCCGGAGTCAGGGACCTATGTGACAGCGAGGTGCAGAGTCAGGGACTAAAGTGACTATTTACTCGTTTTTAATAAATTAAAAACTATTAAAACAAAACGCACTAAACCTTCTCTACCGTCGCCGCCACGCCGAGCCTTGCCGCGACCACCACCTACAACCTTCTCTGGTTTTTCGATTCGAAGTAGAAGAATCGCTATCTCGCAGTTGTCACCATTAGTGAGTAAATTTCCTCTTCCTCTTCTTATTTGATTTCGTGATTTTGATTCTGTAACCTGTGTTGTGGATTTTGAGATTTTGGCAACATTCATTCAATAAATTCACATTATTATAGACTCTGGTTTACATTCGTTTATTTGATTTGTTGCTGGTTGAACATAAACTGTTTGATAAATGTTCTTGGTAAGGGAATGACTTCAATGTGTTAGTCATGTTTGGTAAATTTGACAAACTTTTCATTCATGTTGATTTTCATGATTTCATTAGTACAATATTGTTGGCATGAAGGGTGAATTTACTGCATCTGTCTCGAATTTTAGTAATAGACTCCGTCATTCCAGAATCACTTATAAATTTCATATTCTAGAGGGTTGGCTTATATGTATGTATTGGTTATCCTCAAAACTCGTCACCTTTTCTTACATGAACATGTGCATTATAAATTACTACATTGAAATTCTAAGAGGCACTATTTGATTATTAGCCAGCCAAAATGCAAGGAGGATTGCGATCATTTTTGTCAAACAGGATCGTCATTAAAAATGATGTTTTGCAACAAGTCCGCATGGTGAATCCCCTGTTGCAGCCAATTGCCTTTTCACGGTTTGAGTCTGCTACACCTGCTCGTATTGAGGAGCATGGTTTCGAGAGCACCACAATTTCAGACATCTTGCAAGGAAAAGGTAAAGGTGCTGATGGTTCCTGGCTTTGGTGCACCACAGATGACACTGTTTATGATGCTGTCAAATCGGTAATGCATTTTGTTGGAACTGTTTTTGCAATTAATTTATAAGTGTTTACGTGAAATTGATGTAGCTCACTAAAAATGACATCAATTGCAGATGACACAAAACAATGTTGGTGCTTTGGTGGTCGTGAAACCCGCAAAATCTCACATTTTGGGTTTTAATCCCTCTCTGCAAAACCCGCAAAATCCTTCACCATCAACAATGAAACATTTTTGGAGATTCACTTCGAAAGCATCAAAATCTTCCAAATGCAACGAATTGCATACCCTTTCAAATCCCACATTCATCAAACGATATTCGAATACGCCGCAAAATCCAAACAAGGTCTTAGACCTAGTTTCATTTCTCAAACCTTCAACATCCATTCCAAATCCAGAATCCACCGAACAAATACCAAACCACGTCTTAGACCTTGTTTCATTGTTCAAACCTCCAAATCAAGAGGACAAAGTCGCAATTTTGACGAAAGATTTGATTCGTGTAGCTTCTGATTCTGTTAGGGTTTCATCTATTTTGGATCAGAATTCTGAATATTTGATTGGATCTCACCCTGTTTATATTCAACTTTTGAATCAATTGAATTCAAAACCTTCCCTTTTACTTGAGGTATTATCGTCATTCCAATTTATTAGATTCTTAGTTTCAAAGCAATGCAATTGTATTTTGTTCTAATTCCATTATTATACATTGCAATACTTAGGCCTGTTTGATTAACTTATTTTAGACCGTTTGGATTGGCTGATTATGTTCATAAGCTGTTTTCAGCTTATTTTCATTGGATCTCCAAGTTAGCTTATTAAAACAGTTTATTGCTTATACCAAAATAATTTAGTTTTATATTTTGTTATTGAAACTATAAGGGCTGAACATGATAAGGGCTTATGCTATAAGCTGCAAAATAAGCCATTTATTCAAACTGGGTTTTAATACTAAGGGCTTGTATGTATTGGCTTATTGGCTTATTTGGCCTTATCTACTGGCATAAGTTTTGTGAGACTGTTTGGAAGAATTTTTTAAAACAACTAATTACATTTTTCAGCTTATTTTTATATGTTCTCCAAGATAACTTGTGAAAACAGCTTATTGCATATACAAAAACAATTCAACTTTATTTTATCAGGTGCTATAAAAATAGTTTATGTAAGTGTATACATAAGGGCTTATCATGATAAGTGCTTGTGCTATAAGCTGCAAATAAGTTGTTTATCCAAACATGCCCTGAATAGGAACCGATAGCGATTTGTTTAAATTCTGGTAAAATAGCCCTATAGCTTCTATTTAACAACATTGAATTAAAGTAAATAAATGTTACTTACGCTTTGTGTTGTTAAAAAAAATCAACTTTCAGGTGATTAATTGGAGAAGGAAGCGAAAGCTATCTTTTTCTGATGCTTGCAGGAATTCCATGCATGCACATGAGTATTCAAAGGGCATTAAAGCGGCAGGAAGATCTAGGAATATTGATCTTGCTGTTGCGCTATTTAAGGAGGCAGAATTTAAGGGTTTGAAGGTAACCAGCACTTACAATGCACTAATGGGTGCTTATATGTTCAATGGTCTTTCTGATAAATGCTACTCTTTGTTTCTCGACATGAAAAAGGATCCAACTTTCTATCCTTCTGTTGCTACGTACAATATTGTTATATCTGTTTTTGGTCGCTTGATGCTCACTGATCACATGGAAGCAACATTTAAGGAGATGAACGAGTTACCCCTTGCACCTAATATATCCACTTATAATTCTTTAATTGGTGGATATATCTCCACTTGGATGTGGGGTGATATGGAGAGAGTTTTTCAAGTGTTAAATTCAGGCCCTGTTGAGCCTAATGTGAAAACTTACCTGTTAATGATTCGTGGTTATGCACACTTGGGTAATCTGGAGAAGATGGAAAAGATATATTTGCTGGTAAAGGATAATGTAAACGACATGCCAATTATCAGGGTTATGATATGTGCCTATTGTAAAAGTTCTGATGCAGATAAAATGAATAAAGTAAAGGCGTTGTTAAAGTTGATCCCTGAAAAAGAATACAAGCCATGGTTAAATGTGTTGTTGATTAAGCTTTATGCTGAGGAAAACTGTTTGGAGGAAATGGATAATGCAATAAATGAGGCATTTAAGCGCAGAACCGCTGTAACGACCATGGGTATTATGAGGTGCATAATTACAGCTTATTTTCGGAACAATGCGATAGAAAGCCTTGAAAAATTCACCAGGCGTTCTGTACTTGCAGGGTGGAGAATGTGCTACTCCTTGTATCATTCTAAGCTGGTCATGTATGGTTCACAAAAGAACCTTAGAGAAATGCAAAATGTCCTTGAGGAAATGGATAGCGTCAACATGCATCGCACCAAGAAAACACTGTGGATAATGTACAAAGCTTACTGGAGTTGTGGTCAGAGATCCTTGGTTTTGAAAATCTTGGGACAAATGTTTAAGCATGGTCATGAAGTTCCCGTTGATGCATTTCCATCATAATTTATATTGCTGAGGTGCATCGCATATGTCGTTACCGTATCTATAGACATGTTCTGTAGATAACACGAAGATGTTCCTGAATTTGTCTACAGTTTTAGGAAAAATGGCATGGAACTCGTTGAATATATTTGATGATTGGATTGGATTGGATTGCATTCAAAGGAATTTCTGTAAATATGGTTATACATGATCTTTCTATTAGATATTTTTCTTGCCAAATGGACTTCTTCAACGGGGGTTACCATCTCAAATAATATGTAGGTATGCATCAATTTGCTGCTGGTAATAAAAGCAATCCTTGTAAGGGTGAATTTGCAGTTTTGAGGTCTAATTGTTCTGAAATGAACGCACCACTCACCAAATACCATCAAGATTGAATGAGAACATGGCCTCTGTTGTGATGGAATATGATAGTGAAAATGGAGGTAAATTAGACAGTCCTGATCCAAAACCATTTGCTAGCTGCAGTTCATGAGATGTCGGAGAAGCAAACATGTACAACAAATTTATTCATTCCATCTTCTTAGAGTGTGATGGCTTCATATGTCGTCAATGACTGCCACTGCCAGAGACATCATTCAATTTTGATTGAGGTGATGGAAGCTGCAGAATCAAGTTTGTCTGAAAAGAATGTGGAAAAGACAACTGGCTGTACCGGTTGCTTTTGAAAATTGGAAAATGAGATTGGAGGAGTTCATGCAGGTAATGGTCAAGAGTACTGAAGAAACTCGTGCTTGAGATTATTTTTAGTGTCAAGGTCCGTAGGTATGCCTTTATTGAATTTTTTTGAATTATCAATTCTGAATCTTTAGATTTTGATAAGCATAAATTTTTTCTAATCAAATCTAATATATAAATTATAATGATGTAGTGACTCTATAAATTGTGTGTTGATATAATATTATTCCTTGATATAATGTTTTCATATAACGTTATCTTTTGTTGACAAATCAGTTTGGTTAATTTTTTTTTTTTCCTTTGGTAATGTTTCTGATATAATTTGTCCTGGTTTTTGTGCTGAATTCAGATTAATATAAAGGTCAGATAATCATAAACATGTTACTAAAATACACACCCATACAAATGTTTGTGTGTGTGTGTATTTTGGAAAAAGCGAACTCATTAAATTAAAACACAATTAGTGCTCTATCAGAACAATGTTTGGATAAAATACCCAAAACAAAAATGTCATAGACCTTCCAGATAGAGATCCTCATCTTTCATTAAATTAAACATGTTCTGCCCCTTGGTCTCAAACGCTATATCTTCCATACGCTTCAACTCTGCAAATTGCAGAGGTTAAAAATTTCTGTCACAATTTTTTTATATTGTCAGTGCTTAGTAATTAGATTATATATTTTAATGTATATATAAAGATGTTACAGTTTTCTTATTTACTTATATGCCTATTAAGAATGATATTTTGGATGAATTATACTTGATACATATCTTAGCCAAATTTGTTGTTAAACAAGTCAGGATTAATGTGGAGCATCCCATAAATTTTTCAATGTCCCCTATATTATTCTCTCCTTTACTGACCCAAGCTTAGTGTGTTTACATAATGCTTATCGTCCATATTAAGTTTCTTGTTAATCTTTGTTGAAGTGTAACCTGGTTTCTTGTCCACCATCAGGAGATAGATACTTGAAACCATGGATAATTCCACTACCCAAAGTCAGTAAAGGAAAGGTGCCATATTCTAGCCGGTGATCGTTTATGGGATGTGATGACAAATGAAAAACTTGTGATGTTACTCAAAAATGAATCCTCTGGCGTTTAGAAAAATGACAATGATTTATCAACAGGACTAGGCAATGTAATCGATCCTGCTGCTCAGTATGCTAGAGTTCTACCAAAATTTGCCTTTCAAAGAGGAGGCAAAGATTCGGACTTGAAGGCTCAGACAATTCAAGAGAAAAGCATATTTACAGCCATACTACATTTTTTCTTCTTCAAGTATCAGGCAAAGATAATACTCTTCTTTAGGAATGTTTATGGCTATACTACATTTTTTCTTCAAGTGTTTCTCAGTTGCAGCATATTATTTAGCCCTTCAGTTTTTCATGGGTTCTAATCCATTTTACAACTTTTACATACAGTACTGGAATACCTCAGCTTAAGATGAGAATGTTAATTACTTAATGATGTTAAATTTTTATGTTATCTAGACAAATAATAAAAACAGCATAGATTATTCATTCCTTTTTTCTTTTTTTTTTAATTTGTACTGTTTCTATGTTCTTTAAGGAACAAGAAGTGCTTCCTTGTATACGGAGTGCTAGACTGACCAGTAACAGGTATACTGCTTATTTTGCAGCTGATTTTTTACATTATTGTAGAGTGGTATAATTCAATAATCTTATTCCAGAAAAAGATGGATTGTTCTCGTTACTCATAAAGAAGTGATTCTTATGAAAAACACATTTCAGTAGATTTGATTCTTATGAATGTTGGTGTAAAATCAGATTATATGAAAATAAAGAAAAAGAGACAAAAAGTTATTAAAATTCATGAATCTAGTCTCTTCTAGGGTCTATTTGGCAAGGTCAAGAAGCGAGCTTATAGCTTATAAGCTCATCTAGCTAAAAAATAAAAACGTTTGGTAACAGTCTTTTCAGAACGAGCTTATAACTTATTTTCAGACACTATTTCAAATGTTTGAACCTATACCTTATCATTTTTTATACCGTATTTACCCCTTTTTTTAATCTAAAATCCATTTATATCCTTTATAACTTAATAAAATAAATATGCATTAAATGACGACATTACTCCAATTATATTATTCTGGGAACATATATAATTGTTACGATTTTTATATTTTGTGGGGTATATAATTATTACGAGTATCTTACTTTAATTTTTTTTGTTTTATCAACAAAAAAAACTTAGTTTTTTAAGATTATCTTTTGATATTATTATATATAACCATAGTTTTAAAAATCAGACCGATCATCGACCCAACAAGGTTATGGGGTCAAGAATTTATTGGTCGAACCGTATGATCACTAGTTAAACCGCATAAAATTGGATGACTTGGTCGCATAATAACTTGGTATCTATAACAAAATTGTGTAGGTATTAGGTTGGGTTGAACCCGATAATCCAGTCACTAAAACACTTCATGACCTAAAAATGACAAAAATTCAAATTACCATAGTTTTACAGGAATCTAAGTTATTGAGAAATGCAAATAGTAGTTATAATGGAAAAGATTATCTCATGAGAGTCATGAGCAGTTCAAGCCATTGATTTAGTAAGAGAGAATATAAAAGTTAGAGAAATTGAAATTAAAAATGAGGATAAACTGGTTTAAGGTGGAGATCTCTTCTTCATATCAATCTCATGGTTAACAAAAAAATAAAAATAACACCAAAGAGAACATCTTAATGGCCATCCAACAAACAATCTATTAATTAAAGGGTACGATTAAAAAAGAAGACATAACAAACTTCATGGTTTTTAGCCGGTCAAACTAGAACAGATCCAACGAAAATAATCTCAAATTTGGCCTAAACACAAGCAGCCAAATTTGATACTCTAAAATACAGAAATGTAAACCAAAAGTTCAAGTAAATAAGTGCAAAAGACTTTTAATTTTTTCATAATTCTATAAAACCATAGCAAATCTACCTAGATCTTAAGATCCAAATCAAGCTCTTCATTGTCACCATATTGTCTACTTGTACTCCCTCCATCTTTCTCTTTTCCTTTCCCTTTTGCTTTCTCTTCTGGTTGATTCATATCTCCTCTCATTACACTGCTGCTTGAAGGAAAAGACTCTTGAGGAATAGGACCAGATTCTGATGACATGGAATGTTTCAACATAGGAAATGGTCCCATAGGATTCACCTGACCAAGCTTCATCTGCAAGTCACTATAACCATTTATAGGAAAAGTGCTAAAGTGTTGCTGGGCTTGGAATACTCCCTTCTCATTAGTTTGATTGAAGGAAACTATTGATGGACTCGCAAATCCTTGAAATATTCCATGTTGATTTGTTGGAGAGGTGAAAGAGGTGTTTGGATTAGCCTTTCTTGCATAGTTTGCATCTTGTAATGGAAAAATTCCTATCTGACTTGAACCTGCACTATCACCAACTACATCCTTTGAACTTGAAGCCACAATTTTGTCCACAAATATTGGTATCAAAGCCGAGGTGTTGTGTTGTCTCCGACCACCTAATTTCAAGACACATTTTTCAGGTTCAAAAGGCCATTGCAGAAAAGACAAATTAATATTTGATGAAACAATATCACACTTGGAGGGACTGTCCCTCCAAGTGTTTATGGTTTCATATAAGTTAGGACTTAGGATTTGGAATATTACCGTTTGTGTTGCTTTCTCTGTTGTCTTGGTAGCTTAAAAGTGAAGTAACATGAGTCAAGTTTTCTTGCGTAGAAAGAAAACTTCCTGATGCTTGTGCATAAGGTTGAGTGTCGGAAACATTGTTAGAGGCGTATGATGATGAATCGCCCAAACAAAGCAGCAAACATTGTTCATTATCAAGTTTTGTGGCTGCCTCTGTTAGAGATGGTCCAAGTACTTGAGGAGTGATCCTCGGTTTTGGAACATCTGGAATGATGTTTGTTGTTGGACCTTCAAGTTCTGTGTTAGGAGTGCCATTGTTGTTTTCTGTATTAAGGAAGAATGGAAAAAATAATAGTACTTACAAAAAATCATTTCAATCGTCACTACTAGAAAATATTTAATTATCGATAAAATTTATAGACAAAACAAATGAATTTGATCTCCAATTTTGAGTTTTCCAACTGTGAGAAAGAATTAGAGACAAGTTTCATGTTCCATGAATTCAGATTTTTATCTATCATACTTGTGTAATTTTTGAAACTATGTAATATAAGTGGTTAAGGTCCATTAAATTTGTGTGGTTAGTAAAGTAGTTAAATGGTTAACAACGAACATTTTTTTGTTAATGCAGTAGTAAAATTGATTAATGATACGACTCAAATTTTGTATCACAAAATTCCTCTTCTATATTAAAAAAAAAAATTGCTAAAAAGAACATATAGTGAACACAACACACGGTGTCATATTTATGTCCAAATAACATAGATGATTGCATGATGGATGGCATATAGATAGAACTATGTTTATCAAAACATGGGTTGTATTAAGATACGGTTTCCCCTTTTTTAAATCATTTTTTCTCTCCTCGAGCTACATCAACACTTATGCAGGTTGCATGGTACACGGTGTTTATATATGTTGTCTTTTTTTGCGTGTTTAAATAATACAACTCTAAGTTTAAATATGATATGGATCTCCTACCGCCGCTGCACTGTGTAGTAGCCCTAGGGATCTCCTACCTGGATGAAAAATGTGACGAAACCTTGCATGGCCTAAGATTGTAGGTGGTTCTTCTTGAGGTATTCTACTTGATGCTGCTAATGGTGCATTTGAGGGTAAAGATTCCAAATGAAAACGTTGAAGTCCAGCAACACTTATATCTTCAAAAACCCTTATTGCAAGACCTTGTATAGCTTCAGCCTGAAAGAGTGAAAGAATGTACAAAATAGTATACATTATTTTAATTGAAGCTTATAAGCAGGACGTCCCTATGAAATAGGTGGTTCGGCTCTCTTTTTAAAATAGACCCCTAGTAAAATAAAAACGTATTTTTTTTTATTTAGATAAACTTCATTAAAAAAATCAGAATAAGAACTTCTAAACATGAAATAAAATAAAATAAAAAATTAAGTGAAAGAGAGATGAAATTTACCTAACAGTGTCGTTTGGATTTGTCACTCCTTCGTTGTGGGAAGGGAAAACGAATAGTTCATGTGGAAAAAAATGATTGTTGTGATTCTTTCAATGAAATAGCTTTTCAAAATGACTAATTAAGTGATTTTAAAAATTGGGGTGGTTTGATAGTATCAGATTTATGTACTGAAGAAAGAAAAAGAAGTAACATATTTTTTTTTTATTTAAATGGGATGGGTATTAGACATAATTTTTTTTGAGGCCCGTTACATTTGGATCGGAGAATGCGATTGCATGGCCTGATAGAGCACCTTGCACTCCCTCAAGGCCGGGCCTGCTTATAAGTAAACTAAAATTCTCAAAATATGGCTTGATATTAATTTGGTCATACCACTTGGTAAGGTCTTGAGTCTTTGTCATTAGCATACATAGCGTTGAAGCACAGTAGATACACATCAAACTACACATCATTCAAAGAGATGAAGATTCAGTTCAAAGTATTTTACAAATCAATATTAATGAGATGGTGAGAAATATATATGTATGATACATATTTATTGGAAGAAGTTCCCAATATAAATATGTAATACTATATTATAAGGACATTATATATTACAAACAATAGAGAGTTAAACAATTAGTAGGCGAGAGCATAAGATAAAAAAATTGAAAATATACAAGGCTAGAATAACTCTCTAAGAATGAGATATCTTGTTCTATTTTATACATTTTTTTAAAAAAAGTATTAAGTTTTTAAAGTGGAAATTAAAAAAAAAGTTTGATTATCCTTCAAAAAAAAAAAGTTTGATTTGCTTTTTTATAAATATGTTCAATAAAACTGTTTCAAACTTTCTTATTTTAAAAGATTATTTGCTATATATTTCAAATTTCAGTGCCAACCCAATATGTATATGTGGAGTCCTATAGCCAACTCAAAATAAATAAAGATAACACTTGCACTTTAGTTTTTGTTTTGAATTATGCATGATCTGAACGACACCACAATCTTCTTTTAAACATGTATCTATCTGGTCATTATTATAAATAAAAATCAACATTTTAGATTCATTTATTAAATGATGTATGTAGTCTATAATAAAAACTATATACATCATTTAATGAATGAATCTAAAATGTTAATTTATGCTTATAATAATGACCGAAAAGTGTATACTTTTAAAATGATTTTAGGGAATGGAAAACGTTCTTTCATATATAACCATAAATTGTTCACAATTTCTCTTAACCATCAAACCCTTTCTAGAAGAGACCTAAGACAATTAGTAGCCTAACCCTCATGCTAACCCTTTCAAAATTAACCCATATTATATAAAGGCTAATTCTATATGATACACAGGTTTTGCTAACGAGTGTCCTAATAACACTCTTTAAAGATTTTAAATAAGAAAATTATTCACTTAAAAATCAAACAATTCAATTTCATATGCATTGAATTCATAAATTTTAAGAAAAAGTTACTCCCTCCGTCCTTAATTATAAACCCTTTGAAAAAAAGTTTAATCCATAAATATTAAATAATATAAGTTATATACAAATTACTTGGTGCATTTATTATTTTTTTTCTTAAACATACTCCTAATTAATACTACTCACTTGTATTGTAATCTGAAAAATTAAATTAAATACACATACAAACAAATGACAATTTATTAAAATTTACATACAAACTTGACACATTAACTACACTACCAACTTTTCTTAATAGTATGTATGAAATTAGGCAAATGAGTTTATAATAAGGGACGAAGGGAGTACTATTTAAGGTTTTTAAAGAGTGTTTTGGAACACTCATTAAGATTTTCCATAACATAATAATGGTGTAATGTGCACAAGTTTTTTTTGCCCTTTTATCATTGAATTAATACATTTATCTCACATGTGCACTATACAACCATTCTTATAGATATATGGAAACTCTAAGTGTTTAAAATGAACAATGCTATCAATAAAACCAACACGAACAATACTATACTATAACATTCATTATGTATGACAGAAAAATAATGGAATTGCAATTATATTAATTTCTTAATTAACCTTAAAGGCTTCTAAGCTTATATAACGTTCCTCGTTGATTTTGGCCCTTATTCCTACAAAATCCAATGGTGTATTGGCAACCTTGTAATAATCCTCTATCCCCTGTCAAAAATAAAACATCTACCTTTAAAAAAAATCTAACATTATTAACAAAGTTCCATAATCAAATAACAAGAAATAATACAAAAGGCAAAAAACTTACATTAGGGTTATTAACAGGTTTAGCAAATAACTCATCCGGGTCATTCCTACATGTTTAAAACCAATCAATAATTATATTTTTGGGAGTATAAGATTTTGTTTGGTAATGACTCACTAATTTCCTTACATGTAAAAAGAAATAATAGTGATATATTGATCATATAGTTTTCACCTTTGTAGGACATCAAGGACTGATTCAAGTATGTGCTTTTCGGGCATAACATATGACACTGCATGATACAAACTTCTCTACATTAGTGGTTACTATACATTGATTAATTAATTACCAACCAAAAGAAATGTAATTATGTGAAAAGTGTACAATTTATGTGAGATAATTAAACTAAGTTTACCATATGCTTGTGAAGTACTTCCACTCTGAGGATAGTATTGTCCGTCCTGCGTAAGTTTTAGGATATGAAAGAGAATGTCAATAGACAAATAAAATATAAAGAGTTTATGTTTATGTTTTATTATTCAATCGTAAACTAGATGTGAGACTCCACCCTATCATGAGAAGGCTGTAAATACTAATATTTCAACTTAAGAATCTTACTTGAGCTCATCTTCTTCATATTTGTTAGGAAAGAAAAATAGTTTTGGACTAATATTTTAGTTTTAGAAAAGAATTACAGTAGATAAATTGAAGCTAGATAAACGAGAGAGTCACCATTTTCTTCTTCAACATTGTAAAATAGACCAATTTGTCCTCTTCATTTTTAAAATAAAAAATTAGATTAAATAATATAGATTGCAAATCAATTTGTCATTTTTGTCAATCAATTCAATCAACTTTGATGAATTTAGAGTATGTTTGGATAAGGTAATTGAAAATTTTAATGAATTTAGAATTTTAAGCAAATCAAATTATTCAACTGAATTATCTTCATTTTAAAATATTTTTGCTTGGATAGGTCTATAAATAAATTCATTGTTAAGATTCTTAGGTTAACGAAAGGGAATGGGTAAATGGTAGTAAGTAAGTTAGAACTTATTTACCACTTTCCCGTTACTCCATTAATTTCAAGACTTGAATGGTCATGGGATTTTTTGAAAATGAAAATATATACATACTCCTTCGTTCTCTAATAAGTGACCATTTTGCATATATCACATAAATTAAATAAAATGTATAATAAAAGATAAAAAAATTGCTTTTATAAATTACCATTATCAAGTATTGGATTATTTACCATGACCATAAATGTAAAATGAAATATATTGAATTATGAGTGGTTTAAGTAGTATTAATTAAAAAATGAAATTGAAAAATGTTATTAATATTGCATTGAAAATTAAAATAGATAATTTATTTTAGGACAATTTTTTTTATCTAAATAGATCACTCGTTATGAGACAAGGATGTAGTGTTAAAAATTAACAAATATTATTTAAATTTTAGTTCTTAATTTAATAATAAAAAACAAATAAATTCAAAGGAGCACATTAAATTATGTGAATTTCACATAAATTTATGAGTGAACACAAATTTTGTGAATTTCACAAATGAGTCAAACTCAATTTTTTCATTTATATATGTAAGTTTTTAATAGCTATGATTATTTTTGTTCTCTATAAAAAAAAAACATAGTTCATCGTGTTAACATTCATGTATGATAAAGACAAGAATGAGAGTAATAACCTGAATTGATGAGGTCATTTGTAGATGAGGTGAGCTGTAATTGGAGTCTTTTTTTCTTTTTGATTCCCCATTTTCCTTTTTTTCCTCGAAAGCTATGATTCTTTTACTTCTCCTCCTTTTTTCTTGTTGCTTTCTTTCATCTTCAAACTCCTCCATTGTTTTTGCTCCTTCAGACCCTGATATTAATGTATAATAAAGACACAACTTAACACACATCATTGTAATACGCATTCTATATGACACATTTAGTCAATTTCTTGCTTTGCATATCATAAAAAATTACATTGTAAAATAATGCATAAATCGATAAGAAAATTAAAATTACACTTTAAGAATCAAAACTACATTAATATTCATAGATGTACAAAGATGAAGAAAACTTGACTAAACAACTCATAACTCAATCAATTGTAGAATCATTGACCGGACTACTAACACGATAAATAGTTCATGATTCAGTCAATTGGTAGAATCACCGGCTCAACTACATAATACAAAGTTTATTCCTCAATTAATTGATGAATCATCAGCTCGACTACATAATATACAGTTCATGACTCAATCAATTGGTAGAATCATTAGCTCGACTACATAATAAACAATTCATGACTCAATCAATTGGTAGAATCATCAGCTCGACTACTTAATAAACAGTTCATGACTCAATCAATTGTTAGAATCATCTGCTCGACTACTAAAGTGATTGGTCCAATCAACTTAGTTGGACTATAACCAAGCTGAGCCGACTTCTACAACACGAATATTTTATATACCTCGCTTGGAATTATACGTTTATCGACCGTTAATGCGACCCCACTTAATTAATGTTTGACGCGAAAATAGTAATATAAAATCTAACATATGCGAGGTTCTATTCTTGAGATTTGGCGTGCACTCATTATTAAAATAGTTTTTCCGTTATCTTCGATCCCTTAAATGCGCAACTTTTACAAAAATAATCGAGGCACAATTTTAATGAATAGAGTTGTGTGTGACAATTATCTATGAAAGACAATCATATACTTGTTGTGTTTTACGCTGTTTTTTTTTTTTTAGATTCAAATTGTTGTTTATAATAGTGATAGATGAAATGAGATTAGATAATCAGATCTAGTAGATGAAATGAAAACGGAAGTTTTTAATAGGAAAAACATTTAATAAGAGGATTTATTATAAAACAATAACAACATCAAAGTGAACTGTTAAACAAAAAAAAAATCAAAGTGAATTGAGCAACTAAAATTTGTAAAATCACTCACATAAGGATGAATTGATATAACAAAATTCAAAAGTAGTTGATGAAGACATACATACCCATGTGAAGTAGGCAAGATCAGCAAGCTGGATAAACAAGTGAACAAGAAACTGTCAACCATGCATAAGGCACAAAATATATCATTTGAAGAGAGTAAGAAAATGTACCAAGTTTACCACTCAAAATAATGAGAGAACAAGAACCACCTCTTCTAAACAAGTGCAATTTCTCAAGACTAATAAAATTCCTTTACTATTTAATAAACAAAATAATATAAGATTGTAACCTATAATTCCTTCTTTGTGGAGTTAAGTGAGATGCCAGATGTGATTACCAAAGATAAGTTCAAATTAATGTATATCAGCCAAAAAAATTAACAAATATTATTTAAATTTTAGTTCTTAATATATATGTCAAAAACGTTACCTTAATTTGGCATGAATATAATGAGTTTGTTGTTGTCATTATGGATACGACAAAAATTCCTTCACATATTCCAATATTTTCTTTTAACCATCTTAATCTTGAGGCACACTTGGTTGGGCACAAGCCCAAATTAAAATATTTGGACACACACAAAACCAAGAAAAAATATTTTATTGATGTTGTGTGTTCAAATATTTTAATTTTAAATATTTGGGCACAAGCACAAAAATATATTTTCTATTTTTTTTTAAATAAATAAATCAATACATGACCACTAGTGGTCGCTAACCACCACTGACCACAATTGATCATCACTTTTGCCCACTACTTTAACGTCACTACGACCATTGTGACCACATATCTATTGATCAGCAATTCAATACCACTGTCGACTATCACTCCAACCAGTTCTAGTCACCATTATGGCCACCTCCGACTACCACACCAACCACCACTTTGATGCCACCTCCAACCATTGCAGCTACTTGTCCACCTGTCACCACCCTGACCATCACTCCGGCCATCTCTGACACCACTTGGACCACCACTTCGACCGTTGCAACCACCCGGCCGCTGACCATTACTCCAACCATCTCTGACTGCCAATTCCGTCAACTATTGATGGCCACCTATCCATTGATCGCCACACTAACAATTGTGGCTTGTCTGTCTGTTGATCATCATTTAGATAGTTGTCTGCCAACACCTCAAACAACCATCGATTTTCAAACACTGTTGTTAAAATTGTTACTAAATAAATAAATTATAAATTTTATATACTGTGTGAGTTTATACTGAAAAGAGATTAAAAGAAGTGATTTAAATTTAAAAAAACAAAAAAACTTAGATGATTTTCGTCATCAGGTAGATGCACTAATAAATTTTCAGTACATGGTTCCCTAGATGTTTAAAATTGTATACAATTTTATTTTACTTAGTTCATTTGTTTCATCTCTAAATTTTATCGATAATTAATCTTTTTTCTAGTAGTGATGATTTAAAGTAACTATTCGTTTTCCCATTTCTTGATAAAGAAAATAGCATTGGCACTCCTTCCATATATAGAACTTGAAAGAGAAAAGAGAGACAAACAATTACCAGTTTTAAGCTATGAAAGTCCAACAACAAACATCATTCCAGATGTTCCAGAACCAAGGATCACTCCTCTAAGTAGTTGGACCATCTCTAGAAGAGGCAGCCACAAGACTTGATAATGAACAATGCTTGATGCTTTGTTTCGGCGATTCATCATCATACGCCTCTAACAATGTTTCAGGCACTCAACCTAATACACATGCATCAAGAAGTTATCTTCCTAAGCAAGAAAACTCGATTCTTTAAGCTACCAAGACAAAAGAGAAAGTGACACTAACGGTAATTTTCCAAAACCCTAACTTATTCTAAATCATAAACACTGGTAGGGACATTCCCTCCAAGTGAGATACAGTTTCGTCAAATGCTAAGTTAATTTGCCTTTTCTCCAACGGCCTTTTGAACCCAAAAATGTGTTTTGTAATTAGGTGGTGGAAGACAACACAACACCTCGGCTTTGATACCGCAATTTGTGGACAAAAATGTGGCATCAAGTTCAAAGGATGTTTTTGGTGTTAGTGCAGGTTCAAGCCAAATAGAATTCTTGATGCAATTGGTGTAATTGGATTACAAATTGTATATAGAGCATGATTCTTGATTGAACATCCTACATCCTCCTAAAAGGATTTGTATCTTGGAGATGTGGACCTAAAAGACTAGTGAATACACTATTAAAATGCCTAAGCATCATGAAAGAGAAATCCTAAAAATGATGTTTGATGTCATTAAAAGCTAAAATTATTATGTTTTGGTATGCTACAATTTGTTGCCTCAGTGTTCTGGGTACATAACAACTTTATTAATCTGTTTTGACTTGTATTGTATCAAATGTGCATGCATGTATTATGGAGTGTTGTTGATCCTGTGGCTGGTGTACTTTGGTCGAAGCATGTAGCTCTATTGGAGTTGTTATGTACTAAAGACTTTGTGAGATCTTTAAGTCCAACTTCCAAGTAGCAAATGATAATGTGAAGTGTTTGCAACCTTTCATAGAAGGTGGATAGGGTTTTCTCAATGTGATGCTGAGTTTGGATATTATTAATAAAATTTCTAGTTATATAAAAAAAAACCTTCAAAAAGGATAGGGCAATGTAATACTACCTTATTGAAAAAGGGTATAAAACTAAGCACTAACAAGACGAGGCAGATTGAAGAACTACCACCTTCCACAAGGGATGACAAACACGCTTCTTATTGACACGGAAAGCAATGTGACATCATCGTAATATGGTTTAAATTGAATGAACTGCTGACTTTGAGAAAACATTTTATTTGTTTGTAATATGGTTGGTTCCTATGAATGAATTAAATACTTCATTTTTTAAGCGTTTTTTATATATAAAAAAAAGATCATGTTAACTTGTGCCCTAAGGACACAAGATAAGAAACTAAATATAGAAATATAATCTTGGAAATTGTTGCATTCATAATATTAAAAGCTTAAAAAGTTATCTTTTCGTGGAACATTTAATTTTTAATTCTATTTTTAGATCCTTATCTTGTGCACTTAGGGCACAAGTTAGCATTTTCCATAAAAAAAAGGGTCTGTATATAAGGAGTGCCCCTAGGGCACTCTTAAAGCATCTTAAATTTAACAATTTTTCTTTTAAAAAGTCAACTATTACAATTTCCAATGCATTCAATACACAACTTTTTTATAAAACTTACCATTTAAAGAGTGTCCTAGGGTCACTCGTTAACATTTCCCTAAAAAAAATTATGCTCCTTCTACTTTATGATAATTTTTAAATAAAAAAAAGTAGTTTTTATAAAATGTTAACTAATGTCTATGAGACACTAGTTAAAACAACCAATATAAAAATATTGTATTGGAAATGTCAAAAAGTTGTATATTTAACTTTTTGAAAGTAAAACGTTTATTTTTTTTTTTTTTTAAAAATAATCTAATTTTAACTTTTTTAACTAACATTTCAGGAACACTAGTTAGCATGACCTTTAGTTTTTTATATTAAAAAAATTCATTCATTCAAATTGGTAATATATATAAAAAAATGACACGTTCAACGTCGTTAAAACTGAAAAACGATGAATATTGTTAGTTAATGATAAAAAAATGTTACACTCATATGATCCTTCTAAATTTTATGTTAACAATTTTAGTTCTTGACTTTTTACAAAAGTTCACTTTGCATGTTCCAAGTGACTTTTTTATGACACGTATTGAAAAGATC
>Ga0315913_1003663_pt1 | contig 18459 bp, 14 predicted proteins | sample MpolsnodulesMG_FD_207736 | JGI IMG/M metagenome (GOLD analysis project Ga0315913, IMG submission 207736) | Medicago polymorpha root nodule microbial communities from Los Angeles, California, United States - small nodules | ecosystem: Host-associated > Plants > Roots > Nodule | place: USA... | reverse complement strand
TCATGAAAAACCAAAGTTTGTGTAATAGGTTCTGAAACGGAATTGATAATCCAAGAATGTAATAGATGATTGCATCGTTCCCACGTGTTTATATTCAAATCAAGCATGTAAGGTACCGGTAATGATCCATCAATGAAGCAAAGCTTGTTCTTTGCACCTAAAGCACGCGTCATAGAACGACTCCAAGCAAGGTAATTTGAGCCATTAAGCGGAGGAGTAACAAGAACAGATTTCGGACCTTCACTTGGACGAACAAAATACATTGAATCCTGATTAGTTTGTTTAATCTGAACAATTGGAGCTAAACGAGGAGGCATGATTATCTCATAAAGGAGTGAAAATCACGCAAAGAAGAAGGAGAAATGCAATGAATCAGAGAAAACACGAAGAAAAGTAGAAGAAGAAAGGGAGAAGAAAAAGCTTGAAGCTCAAGCATCAATGGGGGAATTGTGTAACTGAATCATAACTAACTCTCTTAACTAGAGAGAAAAGGAAACTGATACCATTTTATGAGTTTAGAAATAGAATGGAAAATAGAATTCTCATTGATTGAATAAGCTTGTACAACAAGTGTTTATAAGTTATTATATCCACATGCTAACTAACATATACCTAGAAGCCTAGGATAGTTGCTCAGTAACCAACTAAACTAACTAAAGCTAGTTATTTGCAAGGCAAGGTATTACACTTGGTGCTTTGATTCTCTTGATTATCTTTGTGATCCAATAGTTGAGAAAAGGAAATTTGAATATTGAAATTGAGAGAATTAGATTGATGAAGTAACAATGTGAGATTAGTAAGAGTAATTTTGAATTGTCACTTTTTTTTTTGACAGAATTGTCATTTGTATGTGGTTTTCCCAAATATATAATTGATATGAATTAAATAAAAATTTGCATTAAATAATTGTATTATCTTCAATTTATTAACTTAAGTTAAATTTTTGTTGCAGATACAATCACCATTATCCGGATAGGTGAGTTCTTTAACCTTTCCTAAAAAATATTTACAAGCATTATTTAATTTTGTCCAAAATATATATTTTTTACACTAAATTTTTTTTCTCATTGTTATTGACTGAATGACAGTTGATTTATCTTTTTTTACTTGGGATATATGGGTTTTTGAGTGAAGAAGAGATGAAGATTAAGTTTTTACAAAAATGAATTAGAATTTTTAGATTTCTTGGGTTTGAAGATGGATGAATGTGTATGGAGATAATGGTGAAGATGAAGATGAAAGATGATGAACAAAAGTAAAAATAAAATTGGGTGTTAGTGACTCTTTTTGACAAAAAGATATAATAGTTAAAACTATAAAATTAATGAGGTCTTTGCTAAGAAAATATAAAAAATGAATGAGGTCTATTGTAGATCACTTACGACGATGATCAACCTTAAATATTTGAGGTTAAAATTAACGGTGCGACACCGAATTGACTAATGAAAGCATATTTGAGGGACCAAATCATAACAAACTGTAGTAATAAGTACCAAAATAAAATTAGTTATGGATCAAATATCTATTGTAGTTTTTTTTTTTTTTTGAAAAGGATACTATCTTACTAGAGTATTAACATATGATATTTGAATTGTCTTGTATCCGATAAAATTATTTGCTCAAAAAACGCAGCCTTTTCATTGTGTGTACAATTTTCAATAACAATTTTTAAGTCATTAATGAGATAATAAGTTTAGGAAACTCACATTAATCTTGTTGGTATCACATTACAGGACTGGTTGAATTAATAAAAGGATCAAACTCACAATATGATAGGGGATATATTTACCGAAATAAAGTAAGATTCGCCATAGGACACTATATTCTACCATCCTTATTGGCAGCAAGACTTGTTTTTGGAATAACATTTTTCATTGCACTGCTGATATACAAATGGACAAAAAGACATTGGTCAATGTATGAATGTATTGAAATATATCTACAACAAAACAACCTCATGCCCATTGGATATTCATACAGAGAAATTAAGAAAATGACTAGAGGTTTCAAAGACAAATTAGGTGAAGGAGGCTTTGGCACTGTGTTTAAGGGAAAACTACGTAGCGGTCCTTGTGTGGCAATAAAGATGTTGGGTAAGTCGAAAAGTAATGGGCAAGACTTTATTAATGAAGTTACAACCATTGGAAGAATACATCATTTGAACGTGGTTAAATTTACTTGGATTTTGTATCGAGGAATCGAAGCGAGCTCTTCTTTATGAATTCATGCCCAATGGATCACTTGATAAAAAAATTTTTCTAGAGAGGGTAGTATGAATTTAAGCTACAACCAAATACATGACATTTCAATTGGAATAGCGCATGGGATTTCTTATCTCCACCATGGATGTGAAATGTAGATTTTGCATTTTGATATCAAACCCCACAATATCCTGCTTGATGAGAACTTAATCCCTAAGATATCTGACTTTGGGATGGCAAAGTTACATCCGATAGACAATAGCGTGGTCACAATGACTGGAATAAGAGGTACAGTTGGATATATGGCTCCAGAACTGGTATACAAAAATATTGGTGGAGTGTCCTATAAAGCTGATGTTTATAGTTTTGGGATGCTTTTGATGGAGATGGCAAGCAAGAGAAAAAACCATAATACCAATGCACAACATTCAAGCCAGATATATTTTCCCTTTTGGATTTATGATAAAATTAGAAAAGAGGAAGAAATCGAGATGGAAAATATCTCAGAGGAGGATATGAAAATTGTAGAGAAGATGACCATTGTTGCTCTTTGGTCTATACAATTCAAGCCAAATGATCGTCCTTCGATGAGTAAAGTAGTGGAGATGCTTGAAGGAGATATTGAAAACATTGAAATTCCTCCCGAACCCACCATGTATCCAGACGAAACAATTTCAAGAGATGAAACAACCAGCTTTGACCAAACATCGTGTGATCTCATTAGTTCTAGCGATTCAGGGGAAAACATGACTAATCCTCTATTAGAGAATACTTCTTGACTTCTTGACACTTGTTAGAATCCATCATATCTAAAACACTTGTTCTTTTAAAATTCTACTCTTCCATTTTGTTCAGTGTCCCTAACAATATCATAAGCTTAATAGCACACTCTACTTGAATCTATATGTAAATATTAACAGTTTTTAACATCTTCCTATTATATTAGGTTTAATTAATCATCATTTTAGGAGTAAGTATTTTTTAAACTAGACTTTAATAATTTGATCTAATTTAAAAGTATAAAATTTATTGTTTTTATTCCTTCATGTGGCTGTGTTTGAGCTAAAGGTTAATTTTAGGATTGAGCGCATGTTCAAAGAAAAGAAATCAATTTAACATAAAGAAATTGTTCTGCTTAATCTAAGATGATTATCTTTCCCTTATTTTTGAATCACTTCCATTAGAAAAGGTCGTCCTGTTAAAGAGCCTTCACTAATGGTAAATGGTAATGGAATTGGTGGAATGAAATGGATTAGGTGGAATATTCAAATGGTTGTGATCTCTTGTTTCCAACATTTGTGTGACAGTTTTTATGGAAGGAAGATTCATTGGTTGCCATTATTGAATGCACCAATGTTTGGCAATTGCGAGTTTCTTTGCAAGTTTAACATCACCTTCAGATTCAATATTTATTTATATGTCTCCTTCCAATAAGTTGCGAATCCCGTAACTGTAAAAATCAAACACTTCTAAAATTTCGTGACAAACTACAATATAGATAAGTGTACAAGATAAGGCTAAGGTACAACAATGTTCCTTGTGCTGCATCCTATGAGATGCACGTTGTGGGCCATTGTTTCCTCGTTCCATTTTCCAACGTCGACAATGGATTAGTTTATTTGTAAATTGCTTGAATAGCTAGAAACTAGTTAAATGTTTCTCAAGTACTCGGTGGTACTGGTACGTGAGTACTCTGTTTTCTGCAAATTATGCAAGAATTCAAGAGTACCAATTCGAAAAAGTACTAGGAACCGGTACCGACTAATTGGTTCGCGGTTCCGAGGTTTTTGACCGAATTCTATGACTATGGTTCCATCTACATGTCATGTCTTTTGCTTCGCAAACAGCACAATTTGTTTTGGGCCAACTTAAAATGAGGAAATTAGTCATAGGCGATTTGCACCAATAAAAGCACACAAGTGATCATATCTTGTGAATCATCGTATATCTGATCTTGGTTTCTCAAGTGTCGTTTCTGAACCGAAGAGCAATTGAAAATGGACATCATTGTTTCTAATTCTGAATCAAATTGGTAATAAGGTAGAAATGAAGAACGGTTAAGTTTCTGTTCCAGTTACATTTTCAGAACTCAATTGTTTGGGTCGAAAAAGTACATGTTTAGTGATCATAGCTAATTTAAACAATCATCACAAAATGATAATTCTGTTGAACAATCGTCATGATCACTGCTATTGATAAGCAGGATTCAGTAGCGTAATCAAAGCACTATGTGCTCCAGCCATCTAAAAATATAATGCAAGGTCTAATTTGTTCTAACAAAAGAAATGATGAAACTTATAGCAATATATGATTAAATGGATTGGTCAAAAGCAATATATGATTAAAGTCAAAAGAAGTATTTATTTAATTTTCACATATCAATAAAGACAGGACAAATTCATAGAGAGCTCCAATAGTTTGATGTAGTTGTTAAAAGATAAAAAAACATGTCATAGATTCGAAGGTTCTGAGTTCAAACTTCAATAGTACTTATGAAGGGAGATAAATATAAATGTTATAGTGATATTCTTTGTTTCCTAGTGTTTTCTCAGTCTTGAATTCAATCATCATTCTCTCATCTTTAAATTTTTCGATAAAATTAAATTATTCTTACAATTACATGCCTATATGGATCATGAATATACTTTCCCAATGATTGACTCAGTTGGAAAAAAAATATTATACCGTAATCAATGTCACTTTGAAAAGAAAAAAAGTTATACCCTAATCACTTAAATTATCGAACTTACGGTACACACTTAAATAAACTATTAGTACTAATTCTTCTTTTGATTTGGTGTTTGTTTCATCAAAACATTACCAGTTGAAATTGTATGACAAAAATATTCCAATTTTTATGTATCCTTACTACTTGGCTCATATTCAAATTTTCTAGGCTCAAATATCTATCCACGCATTCTTAAAATGTCATATTAGGATTAGTGGAATATGTCATCATGCATCAATTTTCCTCTTAAGGATTATATGACATAAATATTTAACATGGTCAATCGTGATAATATGTCTATCAATTTTCAAATGATATATGTGTATAATTTGTTATTTTTCTTATAGTTGCACTTTCTCATTCATGATTTTCAAATAGTCACCTTTATGATGTTTTTGCGCATGTTTTCAAAAACGTAGTCTGCAGGTGGTACTTCGGTGATCAAAGCTCTATTTATGCGATCTCGAGCATGGATTTTTATATTATCTTATGGGACTCTTTGGAATCTTGTTTCCTTGCAATAAATGTTAGAGTTTGATGTTGCATCCAATATTCATCACCTGACTGTATTTTCCTAGTTCCCTAGTATTGTATTTTGAGAAAAGAAAGTGAGAAAGCTTCATTCTTTTGAAAAGTGGACCTGTTAAGATTTATAAAGAATTTGAAAGAAAAAAAAAATAGAAAATTAGTCATCTCGTTAAAAATATCAGTTTTAACAAATCGATCCGACTAATATAAAACATTATGAATGATTCACAGAATGCATAAATCTACATAAGATTGATATTTCAAAGCAATGAATCGATTCACATGTAAAGGTTGAATTGATATATAATAAAATCAATATGAATCGATTCATAAATCGATTAACAAACATTCGAAACCTTATTTAGATAATTTTCAAAGAAGTGAATTGATTCATAACAATAGCATGATTTACAAAGTGGAGAAAACTTTAAACATGGTTATAGAACCATGAGGGAGACTCTTATACATTCAATTCTAATTAATCCTAATTTTGGTATGTAATCAAAACAATGCTAAACTAACTAGTGGAAGGAAAGAGATAAAATTACACATGAGAAGGATGAATTGAATCTTCACCTCTTGTTTCTAAAGTGAAAATCTTTAATTTCTATTCTAAGCCTCAAAAAGGTTTCCAACGATTCCTTTAGGTATACAAAGTGTTCCCCAAGTGTTAACCCTAATTTTTTTTTCGAAACTAGGCTTTTATAATAGTAATTTTCATACAGAGACGCATAGCATTTCAGTTTAAAGGCTAGGCGAATGAGGCTGTGCGCAAATGGTGCGTTTTTCAATCATAGAAGTGTGGGCACTTGAAACTGTCTGCGTAGTGCATGAGACAACATTTTGGCATTTCGCGGCTTTGCATTTCCGATCAGAGATGGATTTTGGTGTCTTCATAAAAGTTGTTCTAAAGCTAGACCAAATAAGCTGATACACCTTTCATAAAAATCGACCCCATCCAACCACAAATCAAGCCAAAAAGTATGCATGATTCCAATTTCCTATAGTTTATTTGAAAAGCAATTCCCACACTACCAGACCCCTTATTCAAAACGCATTTATATAAATATTTAATTGCTACTAATTAAAAAAATATAACAACTTTTTAATAAATGACCACTTAACAATTGATCTAAATTAAATAACAAGAGGTCCTCATGAGCTTAACTCAGTTGGTATAAAGATGCATATATAATATATGCAAAGTCTGGATTCAAACCTCGGCCACCAAACAAAAAATTTAAATAACAAGGATGCCAAAAGCTTTCATTATCATACAACATTAAGGTAAAAATTATATATCATAAAAAGAATTCAATGTGTTTCTCCGAAGGAAATAATCAATTAATGAGCCAATATAATATTCTCAATTTCATACTGAGATAAGATTTGAGTTCACACTAACTTGTTTTCGTAAAATGTATGATTTCTATTTAATAAATGATAAGGTTTTGATAAGGTATATACTGCATTAAATGATAAGGTTTTGATAAGGTATATACTGCATTCAAAACATGGACTATAGGAAATCAATTAACAACTTAATATATACAAGTGCAACACTTTTTTTAGGACACCACTTGTGTAGCATTAGACCATCCACAACTGAGCACACCCCGAATTAGGTGCTTAAATGGGTCCCCTCACTTATTTTACCGTAGTACTTAATAACCACTAATTTTCTCCAATCCAGCACCTCAAAAAAAATTATTAAATAGGTCCCGCAATAAATTTTATATCATTACATTTCAACAAAAAAATATATTTTTTTTAAGAATTATTAAATAGGACCTGCGAAAAATTGAGAGAGGGTGCTTCTATAGCCACTTTTCTCTATAAACACCCATATATTATACTCTACAATGGAGATGCTTATTAATGTGATGTTAAATAGGTGAAACACCCACCATTGTGGATGGTCTTAGGATACCAGTGTTATATAACATTGACTAATGAAGGTGTGCCACATAGTACTTTACATACATATCTTTTCTCTTTCCTCTTTAGATCTTCCTATGTGTCACACCTTCATTGATCAATGTTATAGAACATTGGTATTCAAATGGTACACAAGTGGTGTCCCTTTTTTCTTTATTTTGTTGGGTTTGTACACTATAAATAAGGAAACTTTGATCATCAAAATTCACTCTAACACGTTGCTTCGTATGGATTTCGTGCATTCCTCTTATGTAACAGAAGAATCAGCATTTTCTTAATCTAAACTGCATAGCATAAAATAATGGGTTTACACATAACAACGAGTTTTTAGAATTTCTTTATCATCGGTAAAAAAAAGATTTTTTTTTATTAAAGCACTAAAATAAAAGACTGGAGAGGTCTGAACTAATACATCAGAGTTATAAAGTGGATAACCTAGGAAAAAAAACAACCAATTATATCCCTAGAAAGAAAAGGTCATAAGAAAAGAGGTGTCAAAGACCACCAATGTACAATTATGACCATTCTTGGCCAAAACAACTACTACAAAACTATGATAATACCCTTCGGATTATGAAATCCGAAAAAATACGAAATTTAATTCAGATTATAGAATCCGGACAGATTCGATATATATAAGGAAAATCAACCCTTCCCAAAGTTACAGTTTTACAGTTTTAACTTTTCACTTTCTCTCTCTCTTCCTTATCCCAAAATCCGAACCAAACAAATTTGTCCAAAGTTAGATTTTTTTTGCTCAAAATCATCACATTCGAAGGTTTAACAAAAATCATATTGAAGGTAAGTATTGATTCCTTATGCATGCAAGTTAATTTGATCAATATTTTTTTTCTTGAACACTGAAGTTGTTCGGATTTTATAACCCGAACTATATTGTTGTTGTTCTTATTGTAAAATCCGAATTGTACTAGTGCGTTTTCCCGTGTTGTGCATTTTATGCTGATTGTGCGGTACCCTAATATGCATGTTACAGGTATCGATCATGTTGATCGTAGAATGGGTGATAACTTTGTTATGCATGCTTCCATTAGGAGAGACCGTCGACAGAAGGTGGAGGCGGAGGGTCTAGTTCCAGGTCCCAAGCATAGGGTTGGCAAAGGAATGTCGTGTTGATGCTGACGACAAGCCTCAGCCTCAAGCTGGTCCAGAGTATGATCAGATGGACATGGAGCATCAGGTGGAGGATGATGTTGAGATTGAGGAGGATGTGGGTGATGTTGAGGCTGAGGAGGATGTGGATGTGGGTGATAGCCAGCAACAGCGGCGGTGGAAGTGTGTACCGGAGGCTCAGCCTCTTGATCACTATCCTGGTGGCCCACACAACACTACCCTGCTGACGAGGTACCATGTTCATGTGGCCAAGAAGGCGGCTGATGGAGAGGTACCTATTAATGTGATACTTTAATGATTATCAACTATTGTTAATCTTTGTGAAATTAATGTTAATGTTTTGTTTTTAATTTTTGCAGTGGCAAGGATATTTAAAATGCATCAACAACGGGAAGAAGATTGATGCGATACATGAGGATAAGGACATGGCTATTATGACTGCACGATGGTGGCGTGATGGACTGAGTTTCACCGGTCTTTCTTGGCTTCAGGATACCCTATGCAGAGTTAAAAGACCAGAGAGGTCTGAACTAATACATCAGAGTTATAAAGTGGATAACCTATGCAAAAAAACAATCAATTATATCCCTAGAAAGAAAAGGTCATAAGAAAAGAGATGTCAAAGACCACCAATGTACAATTATGACCATTCTTGGCCAAAACAACTACTACAAAACTATGATAGTACCCTTCGGATTATGAAATCCGAAAAAATACGAAATTTAATACAGATTATAGAATCCGGACAGATTCGATATATAAAAGGAAAATCAACCCTCCCCAAAGTTACAGTTTCAACTTTTCACTTTCTCTCTCTCTTCCTTATCCCAAAATCCGAACCAAACAAATTTGTCCAAAGTTAGATTTTTTTTGCTCAAAATCATCACATTCGAAGGTTGAACAAAAATCATATTGAAGGTAAGTACTGATTCCTTATGCATGCAAGTTAATTTGATCAATATTTTTTTTCCTCAACACTGAAGTTGTTCGGATTTTATAACCCGAACTATATTGTTGTTGTTCGGGTTGTAAAATCCGAATTGTACTAGTGTGTTTTCCCGTGTTGTGCATTTTATGCTGATTTTGCGGTACCCTAATATGCATGTTACAGGTATGGATCATGTTGATCGTAGAATGGATGATAACTTTGTTATGAATGCTTCCATTTGGAGAGACCGTCGACAGAAGGTGGAGGCGAAGGGTCTAGTTCTAGGTCCCAAGCATAGGGCTAGCAAAGGAACGTTGTGCTGATGTTGACGACGAGCCTCATCCTCAAGCTGGTCCAGAGTATGATCAGATGGACATGGAGCATCAGGTGGAGGATGATGCTGAGGTTGAGGAGGATGTGGTTGATGTTGAGGCTGAGGAGAATGTTGATGTGGATGATGGCCAGCAGCAGCGGCGGGGGAAGTGTGTGCCAGAGCCTCAGCCTCTTGATCACTATCCTGGTGGCCCACACAACACTACCCTGCTGACGAGGTACCATGTTCATGTGGCCAAGAAGGCGGCTGAGGGAGAGGTACCTATTAATGTGATACTTTAATGATTGTCAACTATTGTTAATCTTTGTGAAACTAATGTTAATGTTTTGTTTTTAATTTTTGCAGTGGCGAGGATATTTAAAATGCATCAACAACGAGAAGAAGATTGATGCGATACATGGGGATGAGGACAGGGCTATCATGACTGCACGATGGTGGCGTGATGGACTGAGTGTCATCGGTCTTTCTTGGCTTCAGGATACCAGATACAACTAGATTGACCATGGCTTGTGTTCTGCATTTGTTGAGAAGTGGCACAAGGAGACTTCGAGCTTCCATATTCTGTTTGGGGAGATGAGAGTGACACTTGATGTGTCCTGTTTGCTGCATCTCCCCATTGATGGCATGCTTTTGGGCCACGAGGAATTGACAAGGGACGAGGCCGTGGAGATTATGATTCGATATTTGGGCTCTAATCCGGGATATGCTATTGAGGAGGTGATTAACACCAGAGGTTCACATGCCCGATTCGTCTACTTGAGGAGGATTGTCAAGGAGCGTCTTTTAGAGAAGTTGGAGTTGATAATGAGGGTGATATGGAGGAGGAGGAGTAGAATTTGCAGGAGCAGGCTATCCACATGTATTTGTTATACTTGGCGGGGATCACGGTCTTCACTGACGAGAGCGCCTACTATGTGGATGTTGCCTATCTGAAGTACTTTAGAGACTTGGAAGTTGTTGTTGATTATTCATGGGGAGTTGTTGCACTATCATACTTGTATAGGGAGGTTAACAATGCTTCCCATTACAACACCAAGCATTTATCAAGATACTTGACTTTGTTCCAAGTATAAATAAATAATTATGTTTGTTTTTTCATCTATAATTGTTGATTGTTTGAATAATTATATAGGATTTTCTTTGTTTCAGGCTTAGGTGTATCATTATTTTAGGGGTACAGGCAACAAGGATGCGTGGGGTGGATATCGAGAACGTCAACATCCACGCACCGTGCTTTTTGTACCATGGGTATGTTTGTTTGCACCAGACGAGTACAAAGGGCATCTGGATTAGTTGGATCTAGCGGGAGTTATCATGGCCACATATGGAGAGCACCATGTTGCATGTCCATTTGAGCGTGCAGCCTTTACTCTGGATGGCTCAGATACGGTAACAACAAGGTAAGATATCTTCTGGAGCGGGTGCTTCATCAGTTTGGGTACTAACAGACCGTCCCCAGACATCCATATGAAAATGCACCTCCCCAGGAGACCTTAGTGGACCTACTGCTTTCAGCACCATATTGATCATGCGCTGACACCTCAACAGTTGGGTCACTGTGCACTGCAGTGTGTGGAGGGGGAAGAAGGATACATCAAATGGTATTACAACATCTCACATCCACGCATGATTCATTCACTGGAGGATGTTCAGGTCCCAAGACCAGCAAATCAAGAGGCCTTTGATGAAATTGCGATTGAGGAGGATGGAGAGCATGGGTTCTTAGAGCTGGGTGGAAGGTTGGGCCATATTGGAGAGCATATATATGTTTTTATGTCCACTGATGTGGTGTTGTAAGGGTCTGAGGCATGACAATATTTGGAGGAAGTCTTGAGAGAAGTTCATAGAGGGAAGGTTTATCGTTGTAGGCGTAATGTTGAGGGTGGCAGGGGTGTAACCATTGGATTATTTTAATTTTTGATTATGTTATGTTTGAATATTCAGTGATGTAACATTTGAATTATTTTTATTTTTATATTTTATTAATGTTTTGTTTTGAAAATTATGTTGTGTTGTTAATTGTTGTTTTGAATTAAGTTATGTTATGTTTGAATATTCGGTGATGTAACATTTGAATTATTTTTATTTTTATTTTTTATTAATGTTTTGTTTTGAAAATTATGTTGTGTTGTTAATTGTTGTTTTGAATTAAATTTTATGTTTGAACATATGGTCAAATGCATGGTTATATCATTGAGAAGCAATCTAATGCGCCAAATGCATGTTTCAGCCCAAAACAGTCAATACTGTCTCTCTTCTGATGTAGTTCGGATTATATATTCTGGACTGGTTTTACACATTCCGGATTATATCCGGAAACCTCATTTTTTACCCCAGATGTTGACATTTTACGTGGTGTTTGACACATTTATTATATAATCCGAATGTCCAAAGTCAGTCCATATTATATAATCCAAACCCAATCAATGCACTTTAGCATCAAGATCCCTCATGGTGCTACAAGCTCCAAAAGGCTCAAAAAGTTTCGGATTTATATAATCCAAAATTAGTTCGGATTATATAATCCAGACGATTGGTATTTTTGGAAAAAAAAATAGGGTGCGCTAGAAACAAACAGGTCGAAAAAGTAATAGTCTTATTTCAAATATACTCTAATCATCAATGATCCTAGTCGGCCCTGATTTTTTATAATAACCCTCTCATTTTCTCTAAGTTTTATATTCTTCATCTATTGAAAATGAGCGATTCACCCCATCTTGTTTTCCCCTTTTAATCAAAATAAATGATTTTTTATAAAGATCATAGTTTTCTTTCTTGTTTCTCTTCATGATTTCATTATCTCAATGTTTTGTTTTTAGCTACTGCGTTGTTTGATTTCTCATCATAGTGTTTTGTTCGTTTGGTTGAAATTATAAAATAAAACAACAAGTGCATTTGAAAATAAGTTTCTTTTTCTTATAACAAGTAACACGAAAATACACCAAAATATTTCTTATACAATTGAAGAAAAAAATTATGCCAATGAAGGTTGGTTAGGAGTTGGGCCCATGTCTCGTAAGGACATGAGTTCAATGTCCGCTACCAATCAAACGAAGAAGACTTACTTGAACACAAATACAAATAAAAAAAGATTTGGGCACACTCATACAAATAGAGCAAAATAAATGAAAAAGAAATTAGGCACATCATTCAATTATTTTTTTCTTTAATTTTGTTCGATTATGTGTGTCTAAAAACTTTTTGCTCTTCTTAAAAAAAAACTTTTTGCTTGTGTTTTTGACTAAAAAAGAATTTCTCCCAACTTAAGTTGAGGAGATCTTGGCGCACTTAGCCTCTTTTACATTAAAAAAACCATTCATTTGACCGGAAAAATGAAAATTCATTAATAATTTTGGAATAATTTTGTATAAATAAATTTTAAAAATCAGAACCAGGGGTAAAAACACAAATCAATACCATTTGATGAGTTGAAACTGTATATTTACTTACTCATTTTTTTACTCATGTGATTATGATCCTGGAACTGTCATCATCGCGCAATTTCAAGAATGCAGGGAATTTTTCTTGTACGTCAATTAATTAAAGATGTACTATTGTTATAATATGAAGTTGATGAATTTATTAAGTTGAAAACACTCATCATAATATGAAAAAAGATGTGTCAAAGATGTACTACTGTCTAATTTAAGTAGCATAATGTGATAACACATTAACCACTCTAAAAATTCAAACAACACAATAATAACTCCAAGTACATAAATTTGCAATGGATCCACCACATTCCATGATCTCAAATTCTATCCACATGAAATCTCCACTCTCAATCTCATTAATCCCATTGGCCACAAGATTACTCAAATCATAGAGCAACATGGATCCAAAATAAAAATCAATCAATCAATAAAGAATCTAAATCCTCTCGATTTCAATTAGCCCTATTAGGAAATTAATCAAGCCTGTTAATAAAAAGAAAAACCTATATGCGTGACTTTTTCAGTATAATAAGTTTACACCCACACTCGATGACGAAGGACTTGTAGGGCTACTAGTACAACCATTATATCTTGAGCGCTGCTATATCCAGCGAAATGATCTTTCACAGAAATTCACGAACCACACACAGCGTACATCTTTTATAGAATGTCAACATTTTGTTTTAATATCTTAGAAATTCACGAACCAAAATGCAGTTTTTGTGATTTAACTCCTGAATTAGCAGAATACATCTCGTGGTGGTGTTAATTAGTCAATGAACTGTATTCTTGAAGATTTCGGGATGATTTTGTTCGCTAGACTTAGCTTTATCCTTATATTTAAGCATCATATGTATTCTTATAAATTCATTTAATATCTTATTATATTTCTATTTGTTAGAGTTTCGTGTCGGATAAGAGATGACTCTAACAACTGTTATAGTGGGGCAATCAACATCTCATAAGTCGATTTTGTGAGGTTGTATTAAATCCAACCATGATTTATAAAATGATATCGGAGTCTTCTCTAATATCCATTGAGACACTTGCTATCAAGTTTCTCGCTATCAGGCTACCCGCCATTTATATCCACAATCCAAATGTCTAGCTTTGGTCATGAGAGGGTGTGTTAAAGAGTCTCACATCAGATAAGAGATGACATGAACAAGTGTTTTTAAATTGGGATAATCCTCACGTCACAATTCGGTTTTGTAACGTTGTGTTAGATCCAACGACGATTTCTAAGACTATCTCTTACTTTCAATCATATCACTAATCTATCATATATAATGCATCACTTTCTTTAATCTCTTTCTCACCTAAGATGTATATATTATTTATTTACATTAGACATTTTCCAAAACTTATTAACCGATAACATAATATTAGATTGTGTACTTTTGTGATCGAAGAAACATTAATAGTAGTAAAGGACACTAAACTGAGTCAAATACATTTCAAATTTTATAATTCAAAAAACATTAAATATAATTCAGTTTATGAAATTTGAAGAGGGAAAAATAGTTAAAATGAAGAGTCCACAAGAGATGAAGAACGTGGAAAAAGAAATTACATAGTTTTAATTAAATATTTTTATTTAAGGGGCTCGTAAACCTTGATAAAACATTAATCTTTATAGCGAAGGTCTCGCGAATTAAATTTGCTCCAATTAAAGTTTGTTATTTGCTGGGGATGGCATTTTTTGTTTAAAATGTCATATTTTTTATTTTTTTGGTTACAAAATGTCTAAATAAAATTGATTTGGGTTGTGAATATTTAAAAGCTACTCTTATTTGTGAAATGGTGCCTTACCGGTTCACACCGCCTACATTCGGCTAAAACAAAACATGTACAATGGTTTATCACTACATACAGTCAGCACAGTCCCAAAGTGGGGTCCTCTTCTTTTGACTGTAACCATGGTGGGTTGATATTTTTTGACCTTATGGTAACTTAAATCTTTCTTTCCACCCAGCCAGCAATGAAACCTTGTAAACTTAAAATGTCACATATATATAAACACAATGCAAGGAACTTGTCAATTGAAACAAATAAACACAATGAAACAAAACACAAAGTTCACACAACTATGCTAAATTTTAATGGTAACAGCAATAACCATGGTAACAGTAGTATTTGGATCCAATGAATCCTTTTCTTCATCCTTACCCGGATGCAAAAACACATGTGGAAATGTCAAAAATATTCCATTTCCATTTGGAATATCAAATTCATCAATACCAAATAAAGGTCCCTGTTACCTAGAGTCCAAATTTCAACTCATGTGTAAAAACAACAAAGAATTACTCTGGGACAATGTACGAGTTACCAACATAAATTTCCTCCAAGGTCAACTAAAAGTGTTAAATTATGTCTCAGTTTATTGTAATTACAAAGATAACATTTCCAGTATTCTGCCATTTTTAGACACTACTGGCACGTTCAGCATATCACGCAAAGAAAACAAGTTCTTAACAGTTGGTTGTGATAGTTACGGTTATCTCAACAGCATTTTCGACAACGAAACATATTCCACCGGTTGCTTAACAAGATGTAACGGTAATCGAAAGAGAATTGAAAACGGAACATGTTCGGGTATTGGTTGTTGTGAAGTTGATATTCCACCAAAGATGAGGAATATAAGTATAGAAGCTTCTGGTTTTTTTGATTCCAATGAATCTTTGAGATGAAGCTATTCTTTTGTTGTTAAAAATGGAGATTATAAGTTTAATGTTTCTCATTTGGACAAATTTCCTTACCAGGAGCTTCCTTTGATTCTTGATTGGAGTGTTGGAAATAAAAACTGTACGGCTTCAAAGGGTGAACATGATTATGCTTGCAAGAATAATAGTGTTTGTGATGATGAAGATATTGATTTTGGTTACCGATGCAAATGTAGGGATGGTTTTAAAGGAAACCCGTATCTTCCAGATGGCTGCATAGGTATTTTAATTCATCCTCTACATCTAATTTTTTTTTGTCTACAAAATCATCCTCTGACAATTAATCTGTTAGTTTAAAAACAAACTTTTTTGATTCCACTAATTATATATATATTTTCTTCTCTAACACGAAACTGAACTGGCCGGCAAATGCTAGTTTAGCTTACTGTACGGTTGTACGACATCATTTTTCTTATGTCACAACTTTCTCTTCCTCATCCCGTTTGGTGTAGCTAGGTTTTCATCTTCTTAACATGATTATTTGTTTTTTATTTTAAATTTTATAGCTTTATAATTTTAGATGAATACATGAATATTTCAATTTGGTTCTAACTTCTCTGTTGAAATTGATTTAATCTTTTTTTGTCTTGAAAAAATTCATCACCTCACTGTTATTTTATATGTGTCTTGGTTACTTTTTCTTTTATGTCATGTATTTTGTTCCTTCGTAAATTGAAACGCACGATGTAAGAATCATGAATTTTGTATGCATTATGTATGATTTATAAATTTGAATGGATTATGTATAGATGTTTAAAAGTTGAAGTTTTCTTAATAATCCATTGGTACCATGAATACCTCAATACCTACGGGTTGCCCGTATAGTGGGTACCCATGCAGGTACGAGATGGACATGAGTATTTTATTTATCCAACGGGACGGGGATGGGTATCATACTATCCGTACCCATGGATACTCATTGACATTCCTACTTCGTAGCGTGCTACTTCATCTATAGATTGAAAAAATATAAAAAATAAGTGTTTATTTTTTAGGGATAAAATAGTGTATATGTTTATATTTTATCTGTTTTCTTCTTCTAGGCGTTGTTTTTTTGTTATTAGTCCGTCAAACTTTCGAAGGTTGATGTTAGAATTAGTTTCTATGCGGTTTCTATTTCATAAGCAAAAATCACCAATAATTTTTTTTTAAAGAAAAAGCATAAATCATTGTTTATAGTTATTTCATTTATTTTACCTAACTGATTTAATTTTTCACTTTAATATAGGTATTTCGTTTTTGATAATACAGTGCATTAATGATTTATATTCCTTTGAAAAAATATGAATTAAGGAAAATGCTAACATGTGTTTTAAAGGCACATGTTTTTTTTTCGACAAACATTAAAGGCACATGTTAGAAAACTTAAAGTGGAAATTTTGTTTATTTTTTAAAAAAGTTGAAAATTAATGTTTCATAATAAATAGTTACCATTTAGAAAATCCTTAACATATGTAACACATTTTAGCATGACCCAATTAATTATTTCTCTTATATACACGTGCAGACATTGACGAATGTAAGACATCGAATAACACATGCATAGATGAAAATCACTGTCGCAATAAGGATGGAAGTCACGAATGTTTTTGTCCGAAGGGGCAATCTGGAAATGGAACAAAACAAGGAGGGTGTCATACACAAGATGTAGTTACCAAGGTTGTCATTGGTAAGCCTCTAAGAATATCCCAAATTTTCAATTAGATACTTGTTTTTAATTAAGATTGAATTAATACAGAGTTCCATTACTGAAACCAATACAATTTTTATTCAAATTTTCTTAACTTAAAGTCGAAATTCTACTTATCAGAATTTTTTTATCTGAAGAATTTAAGGGTTATGAGATAAATGTGATAAAACCAGTTAGCTTTTGATATTTGATTTGTAGTATAGTTTAAGAATTGGCTTTTACACATTTCAAATGCAGGATCAAGTGCTGGAATCATTATTCTATTTGTGGGGATTTCATCTCTATACTTGATATACCAAAAAAGAAAACTCATCAAACTAAAGCAAAAATTCTTTCAACAAAATGGTGGTTTCATTTTGCTACAAAAACTCTCTACAAGAGAAGACACGTCTCAATCTGCTCAGATATTCACAGAAAAGGAACTTAAAAAAGCTACCAACAACTACGACGAAAGCTTAATCATTGGCAAAGGAGGTTTTGGTACAGTTTTCAAAGGAGTTTTACCCGATAACAGAATCGTGGCTGTCAAAAAGTCCAGAATAATAGACGCAAATCAAATCGAGCAATTCATTAACGAGGTAGTTATTCTGTCCCAAATAAATCATAGGAATGTTGTCAAACTTTTAGGGTGTTGTTTAGAGACAGAAGTTCCTTCCTTGGTCTATGAATTCGTTAGCCACGGAACACTTTTCGAGTACATACACTATACTAAGGATAAAATAAATAATCCAACATGGGAAACACGTTTAAGGATAGCAGCAGAGACAGCGGAATCTTTATCTTATCTACATTCATCTGCATCAATTCCAATTATCCATAGAGAT
>Ga0315913_1003660_pt1 | contig 18486 bp, 7 predicted proteins | sample MpolsnodulesMG_FD_207736 | JGI IMG/M metagenome (GOLD analysis project Ga0315913, IMG submission 207736) | Medicago polymorpha root nodule microbial communities from Los Angeles, California, United States - small nodules | ecosystem: Host-associated > Plants > Roots > Nodule | place: USA... | reverse complement strand
CCTTATTGTGTTTTTCTCACCTTCACTGTTGAGCTAGACCTAATGGGATCACAAACTCCCAACCCAACCACCTAGACACCTGATACCACACTGGAAGGATACAAGGGCACGAAAGGAACAAGTGCACCGAAGACTCAGACGGCGCCGCACTGAAAACACACCCTAAACCCCCGACCGAGAGCGGGACGCCACAATGACTAAGGTTGAGCCTAGTAGGAATCCTATCAAGGATAAGCTGCCAGGAGAAGACAACGACTTTCGAAGGGGCACCAGACTTCCAAACCCGAGAGACCGCCTACAGGACCATTCCATCCGAGCCATCAGCACCCGGCAAACTAGCTAAGAGATGAGAATAGGCCGATTTCACCGAGTACCGACCATCAGAACTGAGGGTCCACGACCACTCATCCTCACTGTCGGAACGGGAGAGCCTGGTCACCACTACCAGTAAATCATTCAGTAAATCATTCTATCATATCTGTTTGAAAAAAACCAATAAGCTTATAACTTATAAACTCATAATTAAAAAAAGGATTGTTTTGTTATTGTCATTTTATCATGAACTTTTAGCTTATTTCAGTAATTTATAGCTTATTTTACAGGTGCTCCTTCAAAATAGTGTTAAATAAACTTATCATTTTCTCTTCCATTTATACCCTTATTATTTTATATAAATCATTCTCCATCGTTACAACTTCCACCACCATTTTTTCACCTTAGAGGATGCAAACTGCCATCAACTAGACTGATTTGTTGTCGTTCACATCTCCATGTCTCTACCTCGAGTTAGAAGTCCCTCGTTTTGATGGAACAGAAGCACTGGGGTGGATCTTCAAGATATCCTAATTCTTTACTTACCATGATAAGAATGGGCAGATCATATCCTAGCCCTGATTTCTACATGCTTTGGAATCTCGTTTCGCACCACCCGTGTATGATGACGGCCTTGAGGTAATATGTTCAAGCTCAATCAAACATCTTGTGTTGTTATGTATTTGAGTGTGTTTGAGTCATTGGCTAACCAAATTGTGGGCTTATCTTCTCTGGGTCTGTTGAGTTCTTTCGTTTTCAGCCTCAAGGTGGAAATTCGACGAACGGTTTTGGTGCTACAATTTACCTCACGATCCCAAAGCAGCTAGTCTATCTAGGTTGCAGGAGAATAAATTATAAAACCGACGCAATGTTGTATGCCCTCAATCATTGAAAAGTTGTGGGTCCTCACAATGCCCTTCTTCCGTCGTCGAATTCATCCACACCATCACCTTATATGTTGCCTACATCTTTCAAGCCTCTCTTTCATCAACTGAATGATACCCAAATGGAGGACCTTCAGGAGAAGGTATTATGTTATAATTATGACCATAAGTTTCATTGGAACCATCATTGTTATGGTTGTGTGTTCCTTCTGCTAGCTGACAACGACAACTCAATAACTTGACGTCGATTCCAATGTCATTTTAGATCACTTGGGAGATTCGTCTGAGTCTCATGTTGTTTTTGGGTTAGGTTCTGACAAAATTCATCCCAACTCAATGATATGTCTGATTTACCACATTCATAGACCTTTCGGGTTACGGGCCAAATCTCTTCACACCATGTCAACATCTTTGTTGATAGTGTGAGTTGATGGTAATCGTTTAGCAAGTAATAAGTGTAAATAGAGTATCATATATACGGAGATTGTTATTTCACTAGGAAATTTACATTATTTATTTAAGAATATAAAATAAATAAATAAACAAATAAATAAATAAAAGTAAATGGAGGAGTTTGTGCAGTTTGATCTGTTTGCTCAGAGCGAGGGTTTAGAAACCTGTTTTTTATTGCAGAATTTTAGCGGCGGTTAGGATTCCTCGAATCCCCTCTATTCATTTGTTGGAATTAAATAAAATAATAGTTAAGTTTATTTAGGGATTGGTTAAATGTCTTCCATTTAAGTGATGAGTTTGTGGGTTTTATTTCCCTCCAGCTGCCAAGTTGCAACCTTACACTTGAATTTCTACATGCGTCAATTCTTAAGGTCGTGAATCTTATAGGGGGATTCACATTCGCATGTAGATTTATATGGAGTTTTTACTGTCTCTGAGGTAATTGAAGCATAGATTTAAATTAGAGTTCCTGAATTCGCAATGGTCCTAAAGGTTCCCTCATTTATGAATCTTAGAAGTATATCAAAATACTCTCCCTCTTGATAGTTCTACAAACGGGTAGCCATATCTAATCTACCTTACCAAAGGATGTAAGAAGAGTAAAATTAGTATGCTAGTTCCTAGGTTGGTTAACATTGTTATCTTAGTTACTTTCTGGTTTTTCACCAAACATTAGGTATATCATTTCCCTAATTACGGTTATCTCAGGGTTGTCTCACTTTCGGTAAAATCATTATGAATTTGCATAATAAAATTAAACAAAATTCATAACATAACTGAATAAAAAGACTTAAATTAAATAGATACAACAAATAAAATAGAGCTTCATCTTAGAACTTTGTTATAATAGGGTTTAGTTACTCATGGTAACTAAAGGCAAATTGCAAAAGAAATAAAACGTACCATATAGACTTAGAGTGAGGAGAGACTCGTCCCTTGAGGCTCATAGTGCTTACCTTTCTCTTGAAACGCTTGAATTTTCACTTGGATTGTTAATGTTTGTAGCTTTAAGTTCTTGTTCCGATTAATTATGCTCTTGTATAATGCACTATTACCATTTAATAAGTTGGATAGCGTATATATTATTAAGACTAGTGAAAAGACGGGCACTCACGTGCACGTCTTTCCGCTCTTTTTATTGAGCTAACTTTTGAAAATTATGAACGGTATTTTTTTTTTATTGAAATTTTGGTTTTGATTAAAAGTAAAAAAAAATAGATGATTTTTTCTTTCACATTATAACAAATAAACTAACTATGATCAACTATTTCAAAGACACCAACAATATAACAAAAAAATATAATCTAAATTTTTATTTTTTTAATGACACCAACAACAATCTTTATTATATAAAAAATTGTTTAAGGGTATAATTAAAATAAAAAAGAGTATAAATATACTCATCTAATTTGTTACATTTTTTTTTCTTTAAAAAAATTAGTTTGTTACATTTTTTTAAAGGATAAAGAAATAAAAATTAGACACATATTTATAAATATACTCATTGTATTTGTTACATTTTTTTAATATTTAAATTTATTCTTATCTATTTGTAACATGTGTTATTTTTTGTATTAAAAATTGAGGGCATTTTTGAAAAGGGAAAAAGACAGTCCAAAATAGCTGAAAGGGTTTATTTTCTATTTATATAGTATAGAATAGATAAAAACCTTTATAAAATAAATGAAAACAATTAGAAATTCTGGGGGTATTACACTTAGGTAAAATTATCTTCCATCAATATATAAATGATAACTAATTAATTAATAACCCTTAAAAAAACCTAATTAATTAATATGTAATATAAAATAAACAAATAAATGATATCAATATTTAAAAAATTAGATGAGACTATTTTACAATTGTTTTATATGATATTTAAGTTGCTATGTAAGGTTCCCAAGTTCATCTATTACTATGTTGTCACTTCAAACAAGCAATTATTATGTGAAAAACTATTATATACCAACGCCAACATGAGAACTAGTGTTTTCGTCTCTCTGTTTTTATTGACGTGGAACAATAAAAATTGTTACTAAATAAGTGAGTGGTGATATTGAAAGAAAAAATGTTTCATCAAAATATAACTTTTTTTATATAAGGTAAGTCTATAGTTGTGGATTGTTCTTTTTATTATCATTGATAGTTTCTATTTTAATGAAATTTAACTATTTTTTTAATTAAAATTGTATTATAAAAATTGTTAAAATAATTTAAATTAATGGTGAATTAGAAAAATACAAACAAAACAAATCCAACCAAAAGGATATATCCCATTTGTATATCGTTATAGAATAGATATGATGGAGTGAACACGACATAAGACAATTGAAGGGGACGTTAACCAATTAATATAGAGATGTCAATGCATATGACTAATTTAAAATATATACCACATACTAGGTTATAAATATAAATAAAGTATCTTGACCAAAAAATATATATAAATAAAGTATAATTAAACCAATAAACTAGCTGAATTTGAGTGTTGTTCACACATGATGGAGTCGATGTTAACCAATTAATATAGAGATGTCAACGCATATGACTAATTTTAAAATACATGCCACATGCTAGGTTACAAATATAAAGTATAATTAAACCAATAAACTAGATGAATTTTGTAACCGTCCGATTTTAGTTAGGATTATTTTAATTATTTATTGTGTGTATTTATGTGTGTTTATATGTGCTTATTTGCTTAAGTGTATAATTGTGTGGGGATTAGATGATTTTTAGCCTAGAAGGGTATTTATGTGAGTTTCCTTGGTCATGTTATATCACAGGGTGGTATAGCAGTAGATCCGTCTAAGTTTGATGGGGAGTTGCAGTGGGAGACTCTGAAGACTGTTTTTAAGATCAAAAGTTTTCTTGGTTTGACGGGTTATTATCGGAGGTTCATCAAAGGATTTTCTAAGTTGACTTTACCGTTGACGCAGTTGACTCGGAAAGGACAAGCGTTTGTTTGGGATTCTAAGTGCGAAGAGAGTTTTCAAGAGTTGAAGAGGAGGTTGACTTCAGCGCCAGTGTTGATTTTGCCAAATCCTAAGGAATCTTATGTTGTGTATTGTGACGCTTCTAAGATGGGTTTGGGAGGTGTGTTGATGCAGACTCGTCAGGTTGTGGCTTATGCGTCGAGGCAGTTGAAAGTGCATGAGAATAATTATCCGACTCATGATTTGGAATTGGCGGCTGTTGTGTTTGTGTTGAATATTTGGCAGCACTATTTGTATGGGTCCAAGTTTGAAGTGTTCAGTGATCATAAGAGTTTGAAGTACTTGTTTGACCAAAATGAGTTGAATATGAGGCAGAGAAGGTGGTTGGAATTTCTTAAGGATTATGATTTTCAGTTGATTTATCATCCAGGAAAGGCGAATGTTGTGGCGAATGCTTTGAGTAGGAAGTTGTTGCATATGTCTGCATTGATGGTGAAATATTTGGAGTTGATCGAGCATTTTTTAGATTTGAGTTTGGTAAGTGAATTGACTCCGAATGGTGTGAAGTTGAGAATGTTGAAGTTAACAAGTAATATTTTGGAGGAAATCAAGGAAGGTCAGAAGGCGGATTTGGAACTTGTGGATCGTGTGGTGTTGGTTAATCGATGTAAAGGAGTGGACTTCAGATTGGATGAGAATGGTGTTTTGATGTTTCGTGATAGAGTTTGTGTATCGGATGTACCTGAACTTAAGAAGCGGATTTTGGACGAAGGTCACAGGAGTAGTCTGAGTATTTATCCAGGAGCCACGGCGATGTATCAGGATTTCAATAGATTCTTTTGGTGGCTTGGAATGAAGAAGGATATAGCAGATTTTATATATGCTTGTTTGATTTGCCATAAGTCTAAGATTGAACATTAGAAGCCGTCGTGTTTGATGCAATGCAACCTTTGTTTGTACCGGAGTGGAAGTATGATAGTATATCTATGGGTTTTGTTGGAGCATTGTCTAAGACTGTGAAGGGAAGCGATTCCATTTGGATGATTGTTGATCGGTTGACGAAATCAGCACATTTTATTCCTATCAAGACCGGTATGTCTATGGCGAGGTTGGCGGAGATCTACAGTGAACACATTATCAGATTGCATGGTATTAAGCAAAAAAAATCTCCAACCCGCCACGAATTAAAAAAAGTTAATAAAAATAATACATACGAAAATTTTGGAGGGTTGACAATAGAATGTCACATAGGCTAGAATTGCTGAGATTGTTTGCATTGAATAGCTAACGTAACTTGTAAATAAAATTCCTTTTTGTTAATAGTTTAGATTTTTTTTTTTAAGGAATGTTAATAGTTTAGATCTTATCGAAGATGAAGTGTACATGAAATAAGGCATATAGAATGGATGTTATCCAAGTAATATAGAGATGTCCACGCATAGGACTAATTTTAAAATATATGCCACATGCTAGGTTACAAATATAAATTATAATTAAACCAATAAACTAGAGGAATTTGATTTTTTTTATTTTTTTTTATTTTGAGGGAAGTGTTGTTCACTTCTTTACTACTATATCTATATATTGAGAGGCATAGAGTATCCACCAAAACATACAAATAATATATATATGCTCATTAAGGGAAATAAAATGAATTCTGTTTGTTCTCTTATCACACTTTCCCTTTCCTTCCTCCTCTTTGTTTTCATCACAAATATTTCACTAGTTTTCTCAAATGACAATGTTGAGATAGTAGTGGACAAAAATGGTATCCCCCTTATCCCAGGTATCAGTTACTACATTTCTCCAGCAATTAATAGTGGACGAATAACACTAGGTAAAACTGTTGATTCGGATTGTTCTTTTCTTGTGTTACAAGATGATGAGAAAATGATTTTCGGTCGACAAGTGAAATTCAGCTTATTCGCCGGAATAATCCCGGCTAGTTTAATCTTCACGAATACCGCGCTAGAGATTGAGTTCGTATATAAAGATAGTTGTGTTGAATCATCAAAATGGTTGATATTTGTTGATAATGTTAATAAGATCAAAGCATTTGTTGGTATTGGTGGTCCTGAAAACTATCCTCAAGGTACACAAATATTGAATGGAACATTTAATATTAAGAAATCTGGATCTGAAAATGCTTATAAGTTTGGATTTTGTACTAAGGAACCTCCTAGTTGTTTGGATATTGGGAGGTATATGAGTATAGCTGAAGAAGGTGGAAAACGTTTGACTTTTAATGCTACTGAAGATTTTGAGGTCGTGTTTGTTGCTATTGCTACTTGAATTTTAACTAGATTATGTTACTTTAAATTTTTTTTATGAATTATGTTCTTGCACAATTTAAGCTGGCATTTAATCAGTCGAATAATATATTGTTTCGTGTTCCTTTTGCGCACTTTTTTTTAACCAAAAAAGATATTTATTTGTTCAAATTGGTAAAATACATCGAAAACAATGTAAATTTAATGTAGCTAAAAATGAACATGATGAATCTATGAACAACAAAAGTTGAATATTTCAGTCAGCAAATATAATCATATTGATACACCATTTGAGACAAATACATGACAGAGAATCAAGTAAAAGTGTGCCTTGTTAGCTATGAAGCACGGATACGGACACTGCTAATATTTGAGAAAAGTACATAAATTAGTGTAATTATATGTGTCGGTGTCGGACACCGGGACACCTCTAATCTGAGGAGCGTTCGTGCTTCATACCTTGTTAGTAGTTCATATCACAATTACCTTGCAAGTTTACAAAGCAGGGGGAAATCATTAGCTGCTGAAAGCAAGTTGATATGATGCAGAAAGTGGCCAACCAGTTACAAAAAGAATCTAATGAATGAAACCAAAATGAATAAACATATCCAAAAATAAGGCTCTAGTTGGAATACTTCATACTAGTTCTGCATCAAAGACATCATTATATAGATATGTCCTTCAGCAAAGGGAATCTGGATCAGAAGTTTCTGTTTTTCTCTCTTAAACTTCATTTTCTCTGTGAATGTCACCAAACAAAACATAAATTATATTGCTCGGAATTAACTTCATTACAAGGACCACTCTTTTTAAATTACGCTCGCAGCCACAATTGCGATTGCAATATAAAAGATTTTGTAGTCTCCCCAACGGCATCACAATTACAATGTCGACCATATCAGCTACATTTTCCTGCAATACAAAGGTTTGCAGTGTAACCACAGACACAATTTAGAAACATGCTTCAAACAATTAAGTGCCACCATAAGAATCATTGGTCTTGTGAGTGTGTTAGTATGTACCAGCGATCAACAGCAAGCTCAGCATTTGATTTTGTGATCTATTTTCGTATTGTATTCTCTAACCTACATAGCCTCTTCCTCTTCCTTTGTTTAGATCTTCCAAAACTATGAAGGTGAATTTATAAAAGTCTTACGATCAAATGATTAAGGGTTACATTTCAACGATGACTTCACTTCCATAACCAAACATACTTTCCAAAATATTGTACAACTCTTCTGTCTTTGGATTAGATTGATCAAGTGAAAAGAATTGATGAACTTTATCATCAACCTCAATCCAGCTACATCCTGGAATCTTATAAGACTTTTGTTGCTTCAATTTGCACCACACATTCCTCATTTCATCCCACTTACCTAGTTGACCATATATATTAGCCAACATTGTACCATAACCTCCATTATCTGGATCAATTTCAACTAACTTTTTGGCTGCAAATTCCGCCAAATCGGTACGGCCATGAACTTTACATCCATTGAGCAAAGAACCCCAAACTACTTCGTCAGGTTCCATGCTCATTCCCTTCACAACATCCATCGCCTCATCAAACCGACCCGCCCGACCAAGAAGGTCAATCAAACACCCATAATGCGCAATCTGTGGCTCTATCCCATACTCCTTAATCATCATTTCAAAATAGCTACAACCTTGTTCAACCAAACCACCATGAGTACAAGCATTCAACAACCCAATAAAAGTTACCTCATCGGGTCTCACACGACCACCACACTCCACCATCTTCTCAAAAACCGCAATTGCATCCTCACATTTTCCATGCAACGCATAACAATTTATCATTGAATTCCATGAAGTCAACCCTTTACATCGGTCCATATCAAAAACCTTCCTTGCCAACTCCAAACTCCCACACTTCCCATACATATCCACAAGCGCGTTCGACACAAACGAATCAACCACAAACCCATGTCTATAAACATAACCATGTATCCATTTCCCAAGCTGAAGCATACCACCATGACCACAAGCCGAAAGCACACAAACCACCGTAACCTGATTCGGTTTATTCCCCTTACAAAACCCTCCCTCACCCAAACCAGCCTCAAAAACCATTTCTCTAAACAGCCTAATCCCCTCTGAAAAAAACCCATTCTGAGTACACCCACTAATCACCGCATTCCAAGCCGGAACATCCCGATCAACCATTTCATCAAAAACCATCAACCCCATCTCAACATCACCCACTCTCAAATACCCAGAAACCAAAACAGTAAAAACCACAACATTTCTCTCAGACATTTTATCAAACACCTTATGTGCATCCCTTAAACCCCCAAAAACCTTCGAATATGAATCAACAAGCGACGTTTCAACAACCGGGTAATTCAAAAAACCACTTTTTACAATCTGGGCATGCACCAAATCAACTAAAAATCGTTCCTTTACTGATTTCAACACATGGGGGTATATAAAATTATTAGGTCTAATATTACTATTGAGCATGGTTTTGAAGAGTTTGAAAGCTGTGTGTTGGTGAGATGAAAATGCAGTGATGATGGCAGTGAAGAGGTAGATATTGGGAGAATGAATGTGGTTGAAGATTTGATGAGCATAGTGAAGATTTGAGAGATTGAGGGAACAAAAACGAATGAGTTTGAAAGCATAGAAATGGGTTTGGGAATGACCAAGTGTTGTTAAGTGTGATTGAAGTTGTTTTAATTGGTTTATGTGATTGATTTTGGTTAGGATTGTTGTTACTAATTCGTTTAGGTTTCGTTTCATTTGATTTGGTTTATGTTAGAGTATGGTTTTTCAAATTTTATATGATTGTTGCAATTGTAAAGAAAACAACGAAAGTGAAGAAAGAGCACGTGTTGAAAAATAATCATAATTTAAGATAATATCAACTAATCCTAATCACTCAATATATCAAAATTTTAAGATTGTTTTTGATTTGTGTTAATCAAAATACTTATTTATCATTATATCTGTTAATGTTAGCATTGAAAAACTATTTTAACGGCAAAGATTATTTTGATTAACGAGGTACACAATCGAAGAATATTTTAGAATTTCAATACATTGAAAGATTATTGTGACTATTCGTTACATATTCAATAAACAAAATGACTATTACAATTTTTTTTACAGATATCATCTTGCGCGCAAAACTACATCAATTAAGATTTAACACTAGAGTAGTCTCAAAGTTGCATTCTTAGACTAATTAATTCGAACTTAGAAATTCTAATTAAGTTGGAATAGATCTCTACCATTTCATTCAAGTGTCGTTGAGTGAAGAATAAGAGAAAATCTTATATAGTCACAACCTCAAATCAAAAAGATTTGAACATATTCACATAAAATAGAAAAAATTAAAAGAGAATAAAGTTCAATTATATAAATTGATGTGATTAAATGTTTTTTGTTTTTATTTTTATTTTATTTTATGTGAGTGTGTTTAAATCCTTTTGATTTGAGATTACGACCATGGTATACTTTCTTAAAAAATAATTGTTACGTGACATATGTTTTCTTTACACAAACAAAAAAAAAACAGAGAGAAAAAAATAGAATAATTACTCTCACCATTTTTTTATGTTATTTTTATTTTTTTACATATATTAAGAAAGTTAATTTTGTATGGAAATAGAAATCATAAATGATTTTGCAAAATTAGCTCTCACACTTAATCTTCTCATTCATGACCACCATAGTCCAGCCTTATTAGGAAAAACTTGGACAAGACTGACCTAAGAACTGTTTGAGATACAATAAATGAAACCAACTTATAGTTGAACTTCATCATAACTTTGTGCATAACTTATAGTTCAAGTTATACTAACTTATATAGTTTTTTTTTTTTAAGAAGTTAAACTAATCCCTTCAAATTGACACCAGAAAGAATCGAACCTGAAACCTTGAGGAGGAGCACACTCTCAGGTTCCAAGCCAATACCACTAGGCCAACCCAAGTGAATTTACTAACTTATATAGTTGTACACTTGTACCGTAAGTTATACTATCACCACTTCTTTTCTGATCACCTCTTTGGTTGAGTCTTATTTGAGGTTATACTAACTTATATATAGTTGTACTTCATCATAACTTGGTGCATGCAAAATGTAGGCATTATGCCCTTCAAGTCTTCAACGGACCACTTTGTGGGAGGATTGGATTAAACCACAAACAAAAGTGAAGACATGATTCAAGTGATGAATTGATGGCACACTCAAGGGTAACAAAAGAGAAAATACTGCAATAATAATGGATCATTATTAACAGGTGAGGTGGAATAAGAAAAATCTTCATCTCACCTGAAAAAAAAAATTAATAAGAAAAATGACATTTTATTTAAACTTGATTTTAAAAGAAATCAGCACACTTATTGACCTTTTATGTTTAGGGTCAAGTGGAAGTCCAAAAATTTGTCATAATCGAAACTTGGCATTCACTAAAAGAAACATTTTTTGATAAAATCTTACTTTTGATAACACCATAAATAAAATAAACATTTTTTAGATGGACTAAACGACAATAGTCATTCAAAAATCACACACAATAAAACAATCGAGGTTTAGATTTCAGCCACAATATTTGATTTATCAATTTCAATATATATTTTCAATTGAGCTAGGATTTCTTTGTCTTATCATTTGTCAAATAGTATCACTTGAGTCAAAACAATCGAGGTTTGAATTTTAGCCACAATATTTGATTTATCAATTTCATATATTTTCAATTGAGCTTGGATTTCTTTGTCTTATCATTTATCAAATAGTATCCCTTGAGTCAAAAATAATCAAATGGTAAGCACTACCACGTGGATTTTATAGCTTATGCCACATGGTACATGTGAGTCAAGATTTGAGAGAGCACATATCTACCTTGACCTTTACTTCAACGATATCCGTAGGCATTTTCTACTAAAGCCTTATAGAGACAACACCTTCATGATTTTGTATGGTACACAAAAAGTTTCACATGTGTTAAGGGTTGAACATACTACAATGATGTTTTTTTTTTCTGAGGTGATAGTGATACTATGATGAAGATAACCACAACCTCTTTGTGCATACCAATAAAAGTGGTGAATAATAACAATTCACCAAGGGATACGAGGAAGACAGCATTGGGTGGTGCAACGAGATAGGGATGATTCCAAATTTCAATCTGTCAACATTTCTAAGGAGAGATAGAAAGTATTTAATGAAAGATTTTGATATGTTAAATGCATCTTTGAACCTCAAAATATTAGTCTATGACCTCCTACATAAGATACCCTAATTAACAACAAAATCCAGCAACTAATCATTTTCATTTATTATTAATAATATTGAATTAATTGAAAATCAATTACTTACATTAAGAGTATCTCCATTGGCGCTCTTATTAAGAGGTAGCTTAAGTAGTCTCTGTTTTTAATTGTCTAATAAACACTAATTTACTCCAACCCAACAACTAATCCCTTCAATTTTAACATTGAATTCATGCATTAATTTTTTATTTGAAATATGATGAAAGAGATTGAATAAAAATGCAATGAAACCACATTTCTGCAAAAGAGAGGCAATGCTTTTACAAGTCTTGCATCTCAAAAGCAATCCTTCTTATTTCTTCTCCAATGGAAGTAGCTAGTAAGCTCTATGTGCTATATTAGACAAAACATCTCTCATTGGAGATGCGCTTGCAGTAAAATGTGTGGTAAAGTGCATAATTTCTACCAACCGATAAAAAAAATTGTCACTTATTACAATCTTATCCGGCTCAAAGCATTAGTCTCTACAGTTGCGTGTAGAGAATACTCGGTTCACAAGAAAAACTTTAAAAATTCATTTAATATATCAAACACAACCAACAAATTTAAACAATCCTTCAAAAAAAAAAAACAAGGGCACTACTTTTCACACCCCATATTTCACCCAAAAAAAAAAACTATAAAAAAAAATACACATTTTCTAAAGGTAAACCTTCAGACAGCATAATTTCTTCAGAAATACACTTCCATAAAACACAAAATTTGTTTTATCCAAATATGTACTTTCAAAGTCATGCTTTGCCTTTTCACCATCAAACATTCATATATATTACCTACATGTAACATGCTTGAAATTAAAAGAAAAACTATAGAAGCAACAAGGATCAACTTTGTAAGGTCAAAGTACTGGTATAAATCATTAACTGTGCTAAATTTCTTACAAACACATGGGCAACAATTGGAAAACATGCCACTAAATTGGATTTACAGTGCCAAAATTGAGTAAGAAACCTATAAAGTAATAAATGTAAAATAAAATAAAATTTAAACCAGAGCCAGACCCTTATGCAAATTGCAGAGTTCGGCTTCTGACAAAGTTCAAATATAGAACAATTTGCAGAAGGTAATAGTCTCATCATCCCAATACTAACTTTTGGTATGACATGAGGCTAAACCAATCAACTTCAACAGTTGAAAACAGCAATTGCAATGTCAGATTGGGAATGAAATCTTCCCTTTTTGGTTCACAGTAACACTACACAGCTAGAAAAAATTTGACAAAACTCACCTGTATTCAATGGTGATTATTGGATAAAGAAAGAAATCAGAACTTCTCATCTATCCAAGAAAGAATCAAAATGTTAACCAATTTTGAATCCTATTTTGTCAAATTAATTCTGGCTATTGAGCACTTTCTGGGTCCTTGCTAGAAGCCTTTGCATATCCTCTTCCCTCTGTCCTCTTCTGGAGTTATTCTACGGATAACTTTCTTCATTCCCTCCTTTGTTCCCCCAAGTTTTCCCGTATCAACTTCCTTCATTACCTCCTTCGCTCCCCCAAGTTTTTCAGTATCAACGATCATTTCCTCACGATTAGTTTCCTTTACAACACTATCCACATTGTTCACCATGTTTTCCTCCTCTGCAACTTTTATTACCTCGAGAAGTTCACATGGAGTAGCAGCTGGGTCCAGAACCCTGCAACCCTTTGGGGCATTAGGAGCTTCTTCGCCGGCAAGTAAGCGTGAAGGTACCTGATGAGAGAATCGAAGCATCTCCTTCCTCGGAATGATCTTGATCTCTTTCTCATCTAAGTGGTGGTGAAATACTGCCTTGAACCCGGCAACCTTGACCAGAGGAATAACAGTTACGCCACGTTCTTCAACAAAATCCTCAAGTACTTCAACCATATCAAACTTGTGTATCACATCACCTGCTGTTCGCTCGTTCCAGTCAGGAGACCAATTCCTATAGACGGCCCATACCTCCCCTTTTTGAGGATATATACAAATGGCTCCATCATTACCTTTTTTCCACCTAACCTTCTGAGAGAAAAAATGGATCGAGTTAAAGATTTCCCGTCTGCCAATTCTGAATTCGCCACAAGTTTTTGGAAAGCCTAAAGCAATCCAATTTAAGGGGCCTGGTTCAATGTTGGTATTTGGGTAGAGCCAACTGAGCTGCAACTTGAATGGATTTAGAGAGATCACTCTGTGAATCATAGCATAACGTCGAGGCATCCCATCAGCAACATCATACGCAGCCCATACTTGCTTTTCACCAAAAGAAGTTTCAGTTCGATCCTTATAAATATCATTGAAATCAGGATCTGGAACATCTACTAGCATTGCATCCAAAATTTCCGTGCAATTGTAATCAATGGTAGGAGCTGCAACTGACTTGCAAGCCTGCAATCTATTCCCCACACCTTCTGACTTCCCAATTTTATTTTGACCGCAGATCTCAGAGTTTCTTGCGGAAAATTCTCCTTTCCAATTTGCTTTCTCAAAGCAGTCTCTACTCTTTTTCCCCACTGATTTACCAACAGTATTTGACTGAAACTCCTTGAGTTTCTTGGTAATTACTTTTCTAGCTTTCTCAACAAGAATATTCTGAAGTTCAACTGGGGAAAGATCTCTAGTACAGTTGAACTTCTTGCCTAAGTCAGATGCTCCATTCGCCTCCATGACCCCCCTTTTCCTCTTAGCCGGATTAAAGTAACCTTTTTTCGAAACATTCTGCTTCCTTCTTAAAGCCTCTTCCCTTTTGGTAGCTGCTTGTGCCTCCTCGCGATCTCGCTTCACCTTACCATATGCCTGCTGAACCACATTTGCAGCTTGAGCCACATTAGAAACAGAAGTTTTTGTGAATGGAGCCCATTGGAAACTGTTATTGTTAGACCCTGCACCAACATTTGGAGCTGCCATGTTGTTCTTTCCGGCATTAAATTTGCTCTTATTTGGTCCTTGGTTATCGGCCTTTTGCTTAAAATTCCACGAAGTTCCAGGTCTGATACCACTTTTGGGAGGCGGATTAGTTTCTACAGCCACAAATGCATCATGACAGTTAGGACAGACGAGTTTAAGGTTAAGATACTTTACAAGATACTCATACTGCATATGACATTGATGGCAGGTAGTCCAAAATGTGGGTTTTGATGTATTGGCAGAGGATGAAGTGGGTTCTTTAGCCGTATTCTTATGAGTCTTTCCACTTAAAGGCGTTTTCTTCTTACTATTAGCCCCATTAGCCGTTGCTTTTGTCGATGAACCACCAAAAATGGTTGAACCTTTCTGTGGTTTTGCTTTTATCTTCTCATTATAAGCTCCTCTTCTATCCTTATCGGACAGTATACTCCATGCCTCTGAAATAAGCCTAAAGGCCCCATCGGATCCGCTGGACTTGTTCTTGTCAGGGTGAAGCATGAGAGCTAGCTTCCTGTAATGCTTTCTAACTGTATCCTCATCGGCATGGGGGTTCACACCGAGTATACCATACCAATCTGCCTCTCCTTTCACTTTATTCTCAGCAGAAATATACACGTCGAGTGTAGCTATCATTTGAGGAATACCCTCAAGGGAAGGAAATAAATTATGGGCTTTCAAAGCAAACTTCTTTGCTCCCAAAAAGTCCTTTGCTTTAAACTTCTTCTCAGCGATTTCTTTAGCTCTGGAGGCCTCATCCTTATTGCACTCCATTTCACTCACCTGCCTTCTTGGCGTTCACGTCTATTTTCTATATAGACCGGTTTATAGATAGTTTGAGTTCACATACCGCTTCAGCAAGTGATCCGTCCTTGAAAATAAAAACCTGTTAAGTAAAAGTAGATTTTAGTTAATAAGGTAATAACTTGCATTGCAAATTGAATTCAATCAAATTCAAATAGAGAAAATACAAGGGCACTATCTTTTGAGGGATACTATAACACAATCAGATTTACAGAGGCATGTTGATTGGTCAGTAATTACTAAATAGTCAAGAGCAATACAGTTTAAACGAGACGAGTAGGTCCTGCACAACTTTTAGAAAAAATTGTCACAGCAGAACTCAAACATCAAAGTATACTTCTGCTTGTGTGTGTGCAGTGAATGCAACTGCAAACACACTAACGCTGTGTACTAAAACAAGATCACTTTTTTAATTGACAAATACCAATAAAAAGGGTATCATCAAGCAGTGTTGTTAAATAGCGTCTAAAACATAGCGGAATTCAAACAAAACCATATTGTTTTGCACTTCGCTATTTAATACAAAATATTGTAAAATAGCGGGGCGTCATAGCGTTGTTGCATACAAGAATTTGAACAAACTACTACTTTCCGCGATCCGCGAATGACAATACTGGTATCAAGAAGCCCAGATACATAATACAATAAAGGCACACTAAGATACAAGGATATCACATTTAAAAAAAGCAGCATACGACGCAGCCTAGATATGTTAACAAAATTTTATAAATATATGTAAAGAGATAGGCAAAATAGTAGAGAATGAAAGGAGTTAGAGCAGAAAAATAGGAACACATTAAGTCAGGAAAAGTGCAAACCAAACCAATGAAGTAGATGCATAAATTACAGCCTAGAGCATAATGCGATATCAACAACAGAAACAGAGCAAATAATGAGCAAGAGCTACAGAACAATGCAATTCAGAACTCTACAATTCTGCAACCAGATCAACTCCATAGTTGGACACAATAACATTTTTTGAGAAAAGAAGTCTGGCAGCATAATAAGAACACATTGGACCTTACCAATCGAACAGAAAGACGTTAAGTAGAAAATTCAAGAATTACAAACTTACAACGGTACAAAAAGTAGGTTAAAAATGGCGCTACAAATGAGTCGCGTCGTATCTGGGTGACAACCGTGTCATTAATTGGCTCGACGTATCGAAACTGTATTCGATAACTATCGGTGAACTAAAAAAAATATAAAATAAAGAATAATATACAAAAATATGGGATATTTTCTGAATAAGTAAATGGCGCGTGTCGGTATCGGTTACATGTCGGAGACAGATACATTTCCTTTTACGAAGTATCAAAGAATAAAGTTTTGGTCGGATCGAAAAGGAATGGTTGAAAACGAATTAATTTTTAGATACGTCAGCGTTCATTGAATTTGTACAATAACAAAACAGCATTTCATAACATTTCATTATATCAATGTTTTAAAACCCTAATCAAACCACCCGGTTCAACCGGTCAGTCAGACAGTGAATTGGCCGTATCTTCAGCCTCAACCATAAATTCAAACAATCAAACCATTAATTATAACTAGCAGCATGATGTGGGTTTAGATTTTTTTAAAACCCTAATCAGACCACCCGGTACAACCGGTCAGACCGTGAATTGGATTGGCGGTATCTCAAGTCAGATCACCCGTCAACCATAAATTCAAACAATCAAACCGTTGACTACCGGTATCAGCATGCTAGGGTTTTAAATTTTTCCAAACATGACATTAAATTCATACATTTCGCGCGTGAAAATGAAATCAAAATCATACATAAATAACACAATCAATCGCAACTAAATAACGATATAAACAAACAACCGCGCCAAAAAAATTATTACAAAATTGAACTTATTCATCAACTTGTTAATCCATCACAACACAAACAAGTTCATAGTTCAAAAATTCAAAATCAAAATCACTCATTTCAAGTAAAACATTAACAAGAAGAATCTTAACTTACCCAAATCACAATAACTTCAAAACCACCAAAAGCTTCTAGAAATCACAGCAAGTTCCTGAAGTTCAATGCAAATTCTGGTGAAACTCTGAAAGAAAAACGAACAAAACCCTAAAATTATAATAATATCATAAAAATGAAGAAAAAAATTGAAAAATGAAAATCTGGGTAACCCTAAAATCAGATAAAGTTGAGAAATTTAGCATGAAAAATGAGAATTATGAAGTAAATGATTAAAGGGTCATGAAAATGAAATTTTTTTGATTATTTTTTTATGATTATTATTGATTGTGAAGAAGAAAAATGGTGACTTACAATTGAAGGAATTAAGATCGTTGAATAAAAAGGATGAAATGAAGAATTTGGTGAGAAAGTGTTTGGAATTTTGGTGAGAAAGTGTTCTTCTTTGTCACCGATTGTTCTTCACGCTCACACAAAACGCACTTTTAGTCCTAAGCTATTTTTTTGTCTGAAATGAAATTTTACTTAGGTTATTTTGTTAGGGCATTTTTTTTGTGAAATTTATAGTTGAAATTTTGGACTTTGAGATAGTGGTGGTTATGGATTTGGGCCGACACGATTAGGGTTGGAAATCGGGTGGATTCGGCCCAAACCGAGGCCTCTGATTTGGATGATTGCTCAATACGCTCCCTAAAATGTGGTATTTTACTTTTGGTAGTGTATTTTGCTATATTTTACA
>Ga0315913_1003657_pt1 | contig 18489 bp, 9 predicted proteins | sample MpolsnodulesMG_FD_207736 | JGI IMG/M metagenome (GOLD analysis project Ga0315913, IMG submission 207736) | Medicago polymorpha root nodule microbial communities from Los Angeles, California, United States - small nodules | ecosystem: Host-associated > Plants > Roots > Nodule | place: USA... | reverse complement strand
ATCAAACACATCACATGTTAGCAATTATTTTATTTTTTTTGAATCGATCACATTTTAGCAAATGAAAAGTGAAAACAATAATAGAGATAAATATATTGGGGTCCCATATATTGGTTGTTTGATAATAAAAAAAATAATTTGACGATCATAAATTCTTGTACACAATATATATATTTTTTTTTTTTGACAAATGTACACAATATATATGTTACGGCTCTAATAAAATATATAGCATTTGATAATAATTAAAAAAAAAAAACATAATTGCTCCATCGGCATCTCAATTTCACTCCTGATCGGATCATAACTTTCAATTGATTATTTTTGTGTGTAAAATCTTATCAGGTTTTTTCAGCAAGATGAACAATTTTGAGGTGACTATTAAGCAATTAGCAAAAGAATAGATGGCACCTTTTTTGTTTTTTGTTTGGGCTGTTGATGGGTTATTGAAATGGCTAGTGAAGTGGTAATTTGGACGTCTTTATTGACACCTCTGTATTCGTCACAGCATTTAGATTAATTCAAGTTTTCTTTCAGACGGCATTTAGATTAATTCAAGTTTTCTTTCAGACGGCAAAGATTGTCTGAAAGTTTACTTTTAGATGATAAAATGAGTACTAAAAAAAATAGAGTTTCAGAAGATTTAGGTGTAGCAGCAGAAATTCGAAGAAACAATATAAATACTCATTTTTGTCAAAAAAAAAATATATAAGTACTCATTTTTAGGTTTTAATTTAGTCCTTATTTTTGTTTTGAAATATTTCCTTATTTTACAAAATTATACAACGTGTTTCCTCTTTTATTTTTTAATTTCAAAATAATCTCTTATTTGACTGATGTTGTATTAAAATAGTCCTTTCGTTAGATTTGTTAGAGACTCGCTTCCCAGTTGGTATTGCTGAGAATTTTGTTGTGCGACAAGTAGTGTGTCATCCTTCCTCCTTGGATTGTGTTGTGCTTAATGTTGATGGGAGCTTCCTCGTGGATTCTAGTAAAGCTGGATTCGGTGGTATCCTTGGGAAAGGAAATGGCTCTTGGGTTAGGGTTTTAGCCGCGGTCTCACCAATTCGAATGATACTTATGCAGAGATTGTTGCTATTCTTAAAGGATTGCAACTTGCTAGGAATTTGAACATCGCTCATGTGGTATGTTATTCTGATTCTAATGTAGCTCTCAACCTTATTGCCAACTCTGTAAATCCTTTGCATTGTCATGCAGCTGAAATTCTTACCATTTAAGATTTGTTGAAATTGAAATGGAATGTTCAATTGAGTCATATTTTAAGAGAGAGTAACGAGTGCGCTGATTTTCTAACCAAGATGGGTTCGGCTGGTGATGTCAACTATCATCTTTGAACGGATCCCCCCAAGACCTCTCTACCATCTTAAAAGTTGATACTTCAAGGATTGGTTATTTAAGAGTGTAGTGGTTGCTTTTTCTCTTTGTTTTTTCTCCTCTTTTCTCATTGTAAAAAATATAAAAATAGTCCTTTTGTTATTCCAAAATAATTCCTCCGGCATAAAAAATTCCTTATTTTATAAAAGTTATATCAAAGTAATACATTATAACTTAAACGAAAAGGACCAATGTTTGTTCTTCTATATATATCTCATTCATGTAAACGTGACGATTCCATCATCTAGTCACATGTAAAAACAAGTTAATAGTTGCAATCAAAGCATGAAAGATATTTTTGTGATAGGTCCTGTTTGGCATTTTCAATGAATAGTTCTGATTCATCTTGGGGAAAGTCCACCAATATAAGTGCTGGTTCTCTTTCAAACATCATTATCATTGTCTCAAGTTGCAATGCTATTTTTACCTTCACGGATTTTGCTGCTGTTGGTTATGGATTGTCTTTGTCCTAGTGACTATTCTTTCTTGAAATCTTGTCAAGAAAAGATATTTAAGAAGCTTCGAATCTCAACAAGCAAACTTCTCAAACATAATAACCATATAATTTTCTTTCAAAAAATAATAATAATAACCATATAACTAATTTAGCAAATATGAGTCATACTCCTACAAAACAATTTAAACTTTTTCGATATAAATTTCTCACCTCATTTTGCACATGTTAGAAAAACTCTTATATAATAAAAAAGCTTTTAGGATTGGGTTTTACCACAATAATAGTTTATTTTGTGATTCAAAATTGACTACCTCTTTACCAATGTTGAACCCTAGTTTAAGATGAATTAATCTAGTAGAAGTTAATATGCCCAATTCCTAAAGTCATGGTGTAATGAGTCAAAAAGAGTTGAAAAGGGATAATATAGGAATTAAGAATGTGGATCCTTATAAATAGGAGAAGGTCAAGAAAATAAGACATAAAATATGTGTGATGTAACTTCTCTTTCTCTCTCTGATTTTCTCTGGTCCCTTTGTTCATTTCTTCTTCTTGTTGGTTTTTCTTATTTACCTATTGTTATCTATCAACAAGATTGTAATTACCAAGTTGTAATGCTTCTTTGGATGAATCAATAGAATATTTGCATTTCCATTTCAATTGAGTAGAATCATTACACATGGTAAATGAAATTGAGTTGAACACATTAAAATTTGTGATTAATCATTCATTCCTCGAGAGACCAAACCTACTTTCATGATTCAAATCTCAATTCTAATTCTTATGGATCCAATAAATAAAAATTAGCTCTCCATTCTTCCCAAATTATCTATGACATGTAAATAAGTGGCCAACAAATTCACATGAATAAAAACTCAACAAAAATTGAACCAAAGGTTTTTTTTTTAAATGAAACTAGGTAAACAAGTTTAACTATATCATTATCAATTTTTTTAATCTCAAAAACACGGTGACTAACTTTAATAACATGAGACCCTCGCTAAGGTATGAACAACCATATTTGCTTGTAGCCGAATAAATTTCACCTTAAAACCAAAACTGTTCAACATCAATAAAAGGTAATAACAATCAATTTGTTCTCATAAACATATCAAGATTCTATTAAATAAGTGGAAGAACATTCAATACGTAAAAATAGAGAAGGAGAAGAGGAAAAAAAGTTTGATTCTAGCCTCCGAAGTATCAATTTCTGAACCCTAACTGAGCATTTCTTGGTCATATTTATACTAACTAAGAAGCCAAAGTGACACACCCTATAGTCGTGGACCTTACTGCCTTTTCGTTTTCATCCAGATTAGTTATGATTCAAACTCTAAATCATATCATCCAAGCCACTTTCCAGCACTAAAGTGCTCCTTTGCTACAAAACAAAAATACCAAATGCAATTATCCTAACTACATAAAACTAAACCAAAATAAAGAAATTATATCTTATTCAACTAAATATGCATGCACACAAAAAATGCAAATACGAATACATCAGTCTTCCTCCATTGTCCTTGGCAGTTAAGAATTCCTTCATTGTCCTTGGCAGTTAAGAAATAGCTGGATACAACCAGTGACGGACCCAAAAATTTTGTATAGTGAGGGTCATGTCTATATATGATATAATATATTATATCATATATGAAATATTTTTTTTAGTTTTTTTTCTCTTCCAAAAATAAGAAAAAATAAGTGTTTCAAATAATATATTAACTATAACTTATATAATTGTTAACCCAAGTTCATTTCCGATGAAGAATATTTTTGACTAGATTTTACTTAACTTTATCATAAACTCCAGATCATAAACTCCAGATTATCAATGTCTTATTCTCCAAGGAATGGGGGGTAAACACGGAAGACAAACAATTTTTTAAACATATTATTATTATTTATGGTATTCTTTTTTCTAAAAGTAAAAAAAAAACAAAAACAAAGAAATAGAGGGGAAAATTACTTTAAAATGTCCTACATATATTATTATATATTTTTTGATTGGGCATACATTATTATATATTTATAATGTTTTCAATTTTTCATGCGATCATCATATCATATATACTAGCATACTAGTAGCCTAGTACTACGACCTATAATATTACACTCATAATCTTATAAAACTGCAAAAGTTACATGTAGATAGGGTGCCAAGAAACTGAAATATAGTGAGGGCCCAGGCCTACACTGGAGGCAACGTGGGTCCGTCCCTGGATACAGCAATGAGATAATCAAATTCATGAACTTCTTTGTTACTCATATTTACTGTGAAGGCAATCATTATGCTAATGAAATTGTATCTTTAGGGTTAAATGTCACAAGAGGCTTAAATGTCCTAAGAAATTAGATTCCTTATTATAGATTTCATTAGGCTATGCCAACCATTTTATTATGTTCTTGCATTCTTTTTCAATTCATCATGTTTTATCCTTAAATGTATTTTTGGTAAGAGTTTTAACGAGGCATTGGATTGTCGGTCACATGATTGGTTCCTCGGATTTTAGCATAATCATCCAAACTATATTTTCCTTATTTTTATTTTAATATATATATCTTTGGGTGCTATAAATGATATGAGGTGATTTTGAGTGTTAACATAATTGCGATGTCATAATCATCAACAGATAATTTTGTCCTCTAATTTTCACTTTAAAAAACACACACGTTGGTTTAAAATAAAGATGAATCAATTCTTTAAAATATTTATTATATAGTTTTATTAAGATAATAATAATTATATATATTTCGTTATTAATTCAAATGAATTAGAAATTTAAAATAACTAAAATATGTATTAGTGTAATACAAAAATATACAAATCATATTAATTTTGGTGTTGACGAATCTAATTAGTCATTTCAAATCCATTATCTAATTAGTCATTTCAAATCCATTATGATGTAATCTTTGACCAATTATTAGGTATAGAAAAATCTAAGTTTTCTATTAATTTATTTATTTTCTTCCCCAACCCACTGAAAGAATCTAAGAGGTCAAAATAGACGAGTTGCCAATCGAGTCTTGCCGGCCCACCCCATGAACTTGTTGGACCACTGAAGTCACAAATGGTCCTCAATATTATCCTAAGTTCTATGAAAATTGCTCTTTTCTCTTTTAAAATTACTTATTCACTTAATTCAGTATGAGTTGTCTCATGTTAGACATTTTTTAACGGAAGTTAATTTACGCTTATATTTTTAAGATTGGTTGAATTAACTTAAAAAGTGATTAAAGCGATTTTAAAAATATCAGTGTGAATTAACTTTCGTTGAAAAATGTCGAATATATGTTAACTCACACTGAATTAAGGAAATGACCAATTTTTAAAGGGAGAAGAACAATTTTCAAGTCCCAAATTCACTTTTTTAATTTAATGGTGATGTATCACATCCCATATGTTAAAAAGTCATCAACCTCCCTTAAAGACTTCAATTGTTATTTAACGACTCCAATCACTTCAACTAAATTTGAGTCAATAGATGATTAATTTTCTATTAAGCTTTCACAACGTCGCTCAATTAGGTAATATTATTAGAAACACACCATCAAACACAAAATGTAAGACATGCCTTTTTTTTTTTGACAAAATGTAAGACATGACTTTTAATCATAAATTAAATATTGATTTGTCATATTGTGGGAATTATTTTTGTTGCTAACCCCAAGATATGTTGGTTTCTAACGCACTACTCAAGAAAATTAGTAGTGTAAAAATCAACTTTAAAAAAGAGAAATGATATTTTAACAATCATTTTTGACAATTTTTGTGACAATTTTCTCTCTCATACTCACATTATCTTTTTATTTTCTCTCTCTATTGCTTTGATTTTTTTGCTAATACCTCATTTCCTTTATAAAATTTTGGTTATCACAAAAATTGTCACATATATGGATGTTCAAATAACACAACTCTTTAAAAAATCATAAAATTAGGTACAAGACCACTCTGCATTGCCACAAATTATTTGCCAATTAAGTTAGGGCCAGCCTAAAGCAAAGCCTTTGGACCTCCAAAAAAAAAATCATGTATTAGAAGCCTAAAAAAGTTAATATATTAAAAACTTCAAAAAAAAAAAATTGAGTATAACAAGTAAAAGATCTTACAAGTACAGACAGATAAATAAATTGTCTATCTTAATTTTATTTTTTTTAAGCAACAATTGTCTATCTCAATTAAAATATTTTTAATCTCGCAAAATGATAAACATAGTTTTCGTGAGTATAGCGTAGTTGGCAAAGACGTTGTAGTTCGTCAGGATCAGGGTTCAAACTTTGGATCCTTATTTATTCACTTTAAAAGTGAATTTTTAGTCAATAAACTACTTAAAAAAATAAAGATAAATTAAAATGGCTTACAATAAAATGGTATCATTAACATTGAAACGCTTTTTTTTTTTTAATATTTTCCTTTAAAGTCTCTTTAGACCTCATGAAGCATTGGCTACCTTAAAAAGTATTTTTGTGAGCAAACTAGTATAGATGTACATTTATTTACCTGAATAAGATGTATTTAACTCTCTTACTTTTTCTAAAGGAGAACAATAGTGTTTTTTACTTCCCCCTTCATGATTCGATTCCACTATCCTTTGGGTGTAGGTGAAGCGTCTTACAACTAAGTTAGGTTTTGTTGTCATACTTCTCATCTCGGTAAGTACCTTAGATTTCTCATGTTGTTTGGTAGAGTTTATTTTATTTTATTTTATTTTAATTTCCATTCTGTTACATTCGAAACAAGATAACTGGGAGCTTGGAGGATTGGAAAGTGAACCTTTTGAGTAGATTAGAAAGAGTCACTTTAGTAAAAAGTGTTTTAATTGTCATGCCTAATTTATAATATGGAGAACACTTCCATCTGGTATTTGTGATAATATTGATGTTATTGTTAGTTCTTTTATATGGGGGAGGAACTCTTGTTATTGGTTTAATTGGAAGAACCAGGCTGTGTCGGAATATCATTGGGATCATTTCTTTACTTTGCAAACAAATTTGGGAAATTTTACGCAATCCACACAAGCTTTGAGTTCGGATGATGAGGAAAAAATATATGTCTGACTCTCGTATCATTGATATTGTTTTTAAGCTTGACTATTCGTGCATTTGGCATTTTATTGTGAAGGTAAGGGAAATCTTGGGGCCGAGCTTCATCTGCAAAATTGGGAGAAGCAAACTATCTGTTTGGTATGATGAATGGATAAATATATGTTTATCTTTGCAATGTTGTGACTTATGTTCATATTAGTGACACGAACATTCATCTTTGTGATTTGCATGAAAATGGAGATTGGAACTTCAACAAACTCTACACTCATCTTCCATCTTTTTACTAATATTGTATTTGTAGCATCACCATTGATCATGACACTGATGATAGACTCATTTGGAGTGGTTTCCCTAATGATATATACTTGGCTTGTCACGCATATAGGTGGTTGGATAGGAATCAAGCTCAACATTTGGCAACCACTAAGTGTTGGAGTTAGATTTGGCGGTTATCAATTTCTAAAATCTTGAGGCACTTTTATTGGTTGGTGATGCATGATAGTCTTCATAATAGTGCCTTTAGATGTTTAGGTCATCTTACCATTAACACTTTCTGTTATAGATGTGTTGTGGCTATTGAAAATGATATATATATATATATATATATATATATATATACACTCTTCATGATTGCCCTAGCGCAATGGCTATATGGAGTTACTTCCGTCCTAGATATCCTAAAATAAATTACATATAAGATTGTCAGATTTGGTTTAAACACCATGTTACTAGTGAGACATACACATTTTTCATTATAACCTGTTTTGAGATTTGGCGAAATAGAAACAAAGATATATTTCAAAATATGAAGAAAGATACTTAGGCTTCAACTAATAATATATTATCTTATCATTCTTCCATGGTTCATGTACTCATCCCACTAACAAGCGACGTGTGATTTGTCAGGTTCGCTGGAATCCCCCTGAAGGCTATATTAAAGTGAATGTGGATGGCTCTTCTTTTGGTAATCCTAGTAATGCAGGTTTTGAGGGCCTCTTGAAAAAGGATAGGGGGATTTGGATTCACGGTTTTTATGGATCTTGTGCCAGAGCTTCAAATTTATTAGCTAAACTTTCGGATAATTGGAGAGTCCTTCAGTTGGCTTAGGATATCGGTTATCGATATATTATCAAGAAATCTAACTTCCGCTAAGCTTTGAATATGGTTGTTGATACCAAGAAGAATGATTTTCATCCACACCCAAATTTATTTTCCCTTATTCGGAAGCTCTTTTTATTGGGTAGTTTCCTTTATTCATTCATTGAGATAAAGTAACAAATGTGTTGATTGGTTGACTAAATTTGATTATATTAATGTCCACTCTTTGAAGATGTGGACTTTTCATACTTCTCACTTTGATATATTTGAAAGAAATTATGCATCCTTTTTTTATATGAGTGTTGTTTTAAAATTGTTAAGACAACTATCTTAAAGAAAAAGATGCATAATTTCTTGCAAATAACTTAATTTTTCCTATGGAATAAGATATTGCTAATCTATTTAGTATATAGTCGACTATGGATAAATTTGACTCCATATCATCCAAGATCAACTTTTCTAAATAATTATTATGATTTTTTTACCGATTAAGTTTAATATAATATACATTTTAAAAAGTATTTTATTTTATTTACACAGGCCACGTCTAAAACTTACTCTAGCTCCACCACTTGTTGGACCAAACTTGAATTAAGTAACGACCTCATTCAACTCCATCCACATACACAAGTCTTGGTTGACTTTCAAGATTCAAAATATCCAATCGATATTAAAGATACGGCCAAGATAACATGTAATGTGATGTGATGCAAGCTCTGCAACTTGAAGTATGAATACATTCATGTATGGATCCTAAGACTTTATTAGCTTGCAAGTGGTGCTTCTTGCACTCTACATTAATGCTTCTATCTGCTTATTTTGGTGAATTTATTATTCTGTCGAGAAAGGAGCATATGATTCAAGTGGGATAAATCATAAAAGCAAAAGCTTAATTTATCTTTTTGGTCATTTATCGTTTTAGAATGGTCTCTCATGTTACATATGTTTAGAGAATATGATTCTTTTTTTTAATTAATCTCGTAATTGTTCATGTCATAAAATTTGACATTAATTATCTAGTATGATAAAAATTATGACGTAGTATGATCCACTTAGTCCTTGTATAGTGGAATAACGCTTAATTGTTGGTGTTGTAACTTCGTAAAGGTGTAAATTTTATCGTAATTTACAAAATATTCTTCTAAATGGAAAATGACCAACTATTTATGGTCTCTTGTCTTTGTTTCATTTTTCATTCTTAAAGGTCTCTCTCATATTACAAAATTTTGACATGTATATAGATCAAAGATTTGATGTTAGTCGCTTGTACAATAATTTCAAGAAGAAAAGAAACATTCTAAAAAACTTGAAAGAGTTGAAGTGGGAGGTTCATGGTGCACCGAGGTTGATAAGTATATGGTCTGACTGATGGGAATGAAAGAGATTTAAAGTCGGTGATGATGATTTTAAATATGAGATGTAAAAGAATTCGTGTTCGATTTTTAGGTGAAACAATCATCGATCAGACTATACTTATTTTTACAATCGAACTCTAAATTACCATAATCCTTACAATTTGAGTTGGATTTAACTTAATCCTATAAAGACGTCTTTTTAAGATGGGTATCAACCCTACTTATACACACTTCTTCAGATTTTATCTCATACAATATATGGCTCTTTAACCCTAAGCCCAAGACGGGACATCTAAAACATGATTTAGTTAAACCAACAATAGTAACCTCATAATAGACAACTTAATATATTTTAAATAAATTTTTGTATCATCTTAAAATTTGGGTTAAACTCAATTAAACCCTAAAAAGTTAGTTTTTAAAATGGAACTCCATCTACTTATAAACTTATAGTCCAACTTATACTATTAACGGTAACCATCTTTTGTTTTTGAAAAGGGTTACCATCATTAATAATTCGTAACCTCCTTCAAACAATTAATTTCAAAATATGAAACTAACGAATTAAAGTTTCATTTATCATCCATCTAATCTTTTCGATATTTCATATTTTTTTTATAATAAATTAATATTTTAATCATAATTCATCAAAAAGAATTTTATCTCCTTAGGGTATCATACTTTTTTAACCCATTTGCATGGGTTTGAAGATGTTGGTTTGATACCTTGAAGTTTGTTATTTCTTAAGATCTCGTATTTAATTCTTCCGATGTCAATTTAGATGAGCTAATTTGTAGTATTGTACTTTTTTTCTTTGAGATGTGTCTAATATAAACCTCTCAAAAATGGTTCAAAGAATAGACATTTAACATTTTTAGTAAAAACTTAATAACAAAAATAATAATTTATTAAAACTTACCAAAAATAGAATAATCTACCATTAGACCAAATCTAAATTATACAGTTATTTTTTCATTTAAAAATTAAATTATTATAACCATGGTCTCCAGTCAAAGGAGAGTTACATAGCAATAATTTAATTATCAATCAATTAATTTAATCTCTAAGGTTTGTATATATCTTTTTCTGTTGCATAATAAAATAAAAAATTTTGACATTTGCCAACCAAGAAAAAAAACAAAAACCAAACCAAACCAACTAAGATACAGACAATAACATGCAACAAAATTTCAACCTTAATTTGTCTCAAACATGACACCAACCACTTCTTCCATGTTCCTGTCTCTTCCAACTCTTTGCATGTTTCTTTCTCAATTTTCACCTTAATTCCCTCACAAATATTATTCCATCCATTTTTTCTTCTCCAAAATATTGTCTTCCAAGAAACATGGGTGGCTGTTGCAGCCACGATGTAGCTCTTAGAGGAGGAGGCAGAGTGGAAACCGAGGTGAATGATGGAGAATATGAATATGATGATAGTGAAGATAATAATATTAATAATAATGATGCTGTCACGTATCAAAATGATGGAGCTATGGTTAGATTAAGAGGTTTTTCTAAGCTTGTTTCAATGTATACACAACAGGGTATGAAAGGTGTTAACCAAGATTCAATGACTGTTTGGGAGGTAATTATAATTAAGATTATCTTAATCTTATTGTTTTCATTTTTTATTTTGTTTATGATTTGCTTATTTCCATTAATTTTGATGAATTTTTGTTTTTGGTTGGTTTTCTTGATTTTTCAATCAATTCTTGTGGGTTGCTAGTTTTCTTTGATCATGGATTTTTGTTCCATTTTAATTTGATTAATCATCAACTTTTGATGAATTTCAAGGATAATATTGTTGTTGGAACATTGCTTTTTTGCTTTAATAACAATAATTATCAATTATCAATTCGTGCAATTATAAATTAATTTGCCAATAATGTAATTGTCAAGATTTGCAAATAAATCAAATTCAACCATTGATAATACAAATTTGTCTCTTACCTTTAGGAATTACTGATAAAATTCTTCATTAAAAGCCTTCTCTTGGCATGGTAGATTTCCTTACCTGTATGGTTCTAGCAATAATGATAGAATTAGGTGATTTTATCTTATGGACTTTATTATTAGATTATGGTGATGCTTGTTAATTGATGAAATGTAATTTGTGGCCATGATTAATGTTGAATAAGCTTTATATTATTAGGACTATTGTGGAGAAGAAGGCATGGTCTTCTGCGGCGTGTTTGACGGTCATGGTCCTCTAGGCCACAAAGTTTCGCAATTTATTCGCGACAATCTACCCTCGAAACTATCTGCAGCTATCAAAATGGCACAACAGAAGGCCAACAAATACTATGATGCTAATGATGCAGATACCGACAATTTTGATGATGTCCAACACAATAATAACCGCATCAACAACATATCCCTTGCTTCATGGGAAGGATGTTTTCTGAAATCCTTTGACGAAATGGATGATCATCTTGCTCGGGAAGTTAACACTGATAGCTATTGCAGTGGTTGCACAGCTGTAGCTTTAATTAAACAGGTATGTAACCGTGTAACTAGATAATATTCGCAATTGCATAAGGTAAGAAATCACGGTCGCATCACATTTTCAATATCGAAGAGAATCATAGTCAAATGTATGCAATCACAGAGACATCATAAACATCTTTTCATAACTAAACTAATCGCTTTTACCCTATAAATTGCAGGGTGACCAGTTGATAGTTGGAAATTTGGGCGATTCTCGTGCAGTTCTTTGCACAAGGGATAGAGATCAACTTATTGCTGTTCAACTTACCGTTGACTTGAAACCGGATATTCCAAGTAAGTATTGGTCTATCGATATTGACATCAGTTCTCAAGTATTATACAAGCCTATCAAATCTAATTGTAATTTTATCAATGTTTTTCAGGTGAAGCTTCGAGAATCTTTAGCTGTGAAGGAAGGGTTTTCGCTGCAGACGAAGAACCAGATGTGTACAGAATATGGATGCCTGATGATGACTGTCCTGGATTAGCTATGTCAAGAGCCTTTGGAGACTTTTGTCTAAAAGATTATGGCCTCATTGCATCTCCAGATGTGTTTTATAGAAAAATTACCAAGCAAGATGAATTTGTTGTTTTGGCAACTGATGGGGTAAGCATTATCAGAATCTCAACTTTCAACCCTAGATATTTAATTCTAAGGTTGAAGTTAAATTATATTTACTTATCGAAATTGTATCTTTGAACTCTTATCCTTTCTTTCTTCGGATACACAATTGTTATGTCAGCTTTGAGATTTTGAACCGTGCATGGATCGGATCTCTTTCTAAAAACACCTTCGGTGTCTGTTAGCTCACAAAACCGGTGTCATTTTTTTAACAGATATGGGATGTGCTGACAAACAATGAAGTAATAAACATAGTTGCTTCAGCGCCAAGAAAGTCAATAGCAGCGAAGGTGTTAGTAAAGCGCGCTGTTAAAGCCTGGATGTATAAGTATCCTGGATCGAAAATAGACGATTGTGCAGCCGTATGCTTGTTTCTTGATGATCAACCTATTTTATCACATTCTCAATCAAGTTTCAAGCACTCTAAAAGTCGACATCGTCGCAGTAAGCACTCTAAATCCCATCGAAATGAAGACAATGAAACTGTTGCTGGAAAAGTTGGAATGGAACTGGATGAAGAATGGAAAGCTCTTGAAGGGTTAGCTAGGGCAAATTCAATATCAAAACTTCCAAGGCTTGCTAAAAATATGAGTAAAAGACAATCATCTAAGCACCTTAATGGAAGTTGAAGGCATTGTGATAAGCTCTAATAAGTGGTCATGTTTTTGAACCTAAAATGTTGTATATTTAGGTGCAAAAAAATGAGGTTGAAGAATTTAGAACTTATTGGGGTTGACTTAAAACATGGAGTGAAAAATTTGAATTTAATGATGAGGTATATTCAAAAACTCATCTAGTTTTTCACTCAAAAATTTAGGGGATACCAAAAATTTGCTTATACCTCAAAAGATGTAATGGCTATGCCTTCTTATCAGACATTAAGGGACCATCATTAACTAATTATTTACCATTATCAATGTTATCAATAGCAATATTTATGACTTATCTGCTATATAGAATGATGGTTTATTTGGAAAGTGAGTTTTAATGTAAGCTGAAGTAGCTGTAATTTGGTTCCAAATTCTCTGTGTTAGATTTGAAAATGTGCAGAATGGTATTTGAAAACATTTAAAATACCTCATGATTTTTAACAATTTATTTATTTTGTAGTAATCATTTTGCAAAACAGTCCTAGGTTTAAGAGTGCCGTGGCTCGTACAACACGTGTCAGACGGCAAATGAACTAAAAAAAAATTTAACTTCAATACACCTCTAACACTCCTGAAACACAACTACAGAAAATTGCACATCTAGTCACACATTGTGATAATCATTAATCTTTGATTAAAAATTTTGGATAAAAAAGCACACTTTTTTGTGTGGTGAATCAACTTTTTTTCCTTAAATCAGAATCATATTTTATGCTAATATGTAATAGACATAATAAAGAAGCTACAATTTATGCATAAGAAATATATGCTTACAGAGTTCTTTCACCTTGATGTGTTACAAGCTATTTTAACTCATTTTTATAAACTACTAGTAAATTAAACTAATGCTACCAAGTGCCTTGCAAACAAAGGAAAGAAGAAAAAAAAAGATGAACACTGTAACTTGATGCAAGTGTTGTTGTCTAATCTTCATGGTCCCAGATATCTTCTACACTCTTCAATGGCCCTTCACTCTTGTTCACAAAGAGGTCTTCACCATCCAAGACTCTCCTCTGCATGCATAAATAACCAATGAAAGTGGTCGAATTTCATTCAACCGAATGATGAGTTCTAATTAGTATTTTTCTATAGAGTGAAATTGCAAATCGGTCCTCAAAATGGTAAACATGACTCAAAATAGTCATGTAAGCAAGCTTTTATCATTAGGAATCATGATGTGACACGCTTAACGTTGATCCCACATAAATGTCATCACATTGCGAATTGACGTGTCTATGAAGTTTAGGTTTCTTACGGACTGATTTGCCAATAATTATCGACAAATTTGTTCCTAAGAAGACCTGAATTTCATAGGCACTAGTGGGATGACGTTAATGTGAGATCAACATGCAATGTAGCATATCCAGTTAACGTGGCATGTCATAGCTCCAATAGTAGAAGTCAACGGATGGACCATTTTGGATGAGATTAACAATTTTAAAGATCTATTTATCAATTCAGAACTATTTCGACCGATGCTTGGACCAATTTGCCTATTCACTCTTTCTACAAGACTAATGTGTTCTAATTATCATGCATACACAATTGCTATTACTGTGACCTACCTGATCTGGTATTTTGCTAAGTTTGTTGAAGTCATTATCTGGAAGTTCCCAATTGAAGACAACCACATTTTCTTTGATCCTATTTGGGTTGGTTGATTTGGGAATGACACTTGTCCCTCTCTGGATGGCCCACTTCACCAACACCTGCCCTGGACTCTTGTTCAGCTTCTTGGCTATCCTATCAACCGTTTGATCATGGATGAGATCTCTCCCACCATCTTGTGATCCAAGTGGTGAATAGGCCTAGATAGCAGCATTTTCACAATTCCAATCAATAACCTCAATCACAAAACCATATAAACAAATGAAGAAAATCAAATTAGGAGTGTAGTAATCAGGTTTTAAACAAGGTTTGTGTACGCGGTCTGAGCCACATAACACGGCAGCAATTGAAGTCACAACAATTTCATTTGACCGCAATTCTCTGCGGTACCAAAGATCACGACACAAGAGTTGCCATGACCTTTATTTAAAACCTTCATGTAAATTACCGTGACATGGATGCCATTCTTCTTGCAAGCCTCGAGCATCTTATCGTTTCTCCACCCAGGATGCATCTCCATCTATCAGAAAACACCATATACACAAACCATTGGAGTTGTTGTTTTTTCTAATCAATACATAAATTAATGTAACTTAGAATCTACTTAAGCTTAACTACTTTCATATGCAGCTATAATTGTTTGATTAAGTTGTTTATCCGAGCAAGAGCATAGAACTTAAGACATTAAATGAATCTTTGTAGAATAAATATAATTTTACCTGGCATACAGAAGGCATAACCTGAGCAATATTGACTAGCTTGTCAAGTTTAGTAAGAGTGAAGTTGCATATTCCAATGTCTCTAACAAGATTTTCCTTGACAAGCTTCTCCATTTCTCTCCAAACTCCTTCCATGTCAAACTCCGACACTTCTCCTGCTTTAGGAGGCCTGCTTGCCCCATCTTTCAACATAAATGGCCAGTGAATCTGCATAACGTTCATCATGAATGAAAGAAGTAGAAAAATAAAGATGGATTATTTTGAGATTAAAAGAAAGGTTAGTAATTAATTACCAAGTAAAGATCAAGGTAGTCAAGTTGGAGTTCTTGAAGGGTATTGTTGAGGGCAGGTCTTACCCTTTCAGGGGTCAAGTCAGTGCACCTAGCATAGCAGCCATAGAATTTCACACCAACAAATTCAATTGAATCAACATAAAGACCTAAAGAGTATAACTATTAACATCTATTGATTATGTAATTAGTTACATTATTACCATATCTTGGAGGTGATAAATAGATCCTTCCTTTCCACTCCTGCTTGCATGGCAGATTGAAGTGCATGTCCAACCTATTTAGTAGGACAAGTAAGAAGTGTTATATAAATAAATTAATCAATTGATTATGTGGGTTAGTATTCATTATTAATTAATTACTAAAAAATTTGTTTGTAAATGCATTAATTAGAGATTTGTTCACCCTCGTATATAGTACTACGATCAATCCTTCCTAAACTCTTGGTTGACATTTCTTATCTATCTCTTTTATTTTACCATGATATTGGCACAAATTTGCTAAGTGGAGGCGACTAATCTACGTCGGAGAATCTGTGAGACACACAAGATTGGTTCTCCCCTCTCAACCGAATTTTTTCAGTCCGCAAGAGCCAAGAATCGAACCCTGACCACCACATGGTAAGGGGCCAAGTCCCTTAGCACTTAGACTAGTTGGAACAATCCATTGTTGGTTCCTCATCTATCTCTCTATATGAAACTAAGGAGTTTAATAAATATACTATAATCTTGTATAATAGTATTAATTCAGATCTTTCTTTTTTGAATTTATATCTAGAATCAACAAATTAAAACTTATAAGAAACAGAAAGCATATGATATATACCTCTTCTTGAACTCCATATTGAGCAGCAGTGTCAATGTGTCTATAACCAGCCTGCACACAAAATTCACAATTTTCATTTTTCTCTACAAAAACTATATAAAATTCATGAATGAATTATACAATGATCTCAAAAAATTATCACAATATGTTATACTATTAGTTACCTCAACAATGGCTGTGAAGACAGAATTGACGGCTTGTGAACCAGATTTCCATGTACCTAATCCAATAGCAGGTATGCTATGTCCACTCAACAGATCAAATGACTTTGTCTTTGGTTCATGTGGCTTAACTGTTTGTGCCATCTTTAATAAATTCAATGCTTTCTAAGATATTGTTGATTTGTTTCATATGATATTGAAATGATAAAATTATAACCAAAGACTCTTTGTGGAATAAGCGGACATGTAGGAAGGAGTTCATTGAGTAACAAAACATGATACCTATTTGCATGCTAGATAGTAGACACGTTCCTTTCTATTTTGGTCTACGTGTTCTCTTCCTAACTCCTTTCTTCTCTTCATCTCACACATCACTTTTTTCTCAACTTTATAATATAACTTTCCACATGTCAATTTCATTATACTCCCTCCCAAACCAAACTTGCCTCTATGTTTATTTGAACAAAGTCTTGTTTGGATAAAAGTTCAATTGCTTCTTGTCTTGTAACTATTCTATCTATTCAAGTGTGGCCCTGGGCACGGCGAGGGACAGCTGCCCAGCGTACCATAATTTTAGGGGCATGAAAAAATATATTTTTACTATATATGTATGTATGTATACTCCCATAAAAAAATGTAAAATGTTAGTTGCTGATAAAATTACAGGGGTACTACAAAGTCAAAACTAATAAATAATGTGAATAAATGAAATTAAAATAAAATCAGTGAACTATATATACCAAAAATATTAATTACATCCATAATTTTAGTAGCTAAACCGATGAGTCATGAGTGAAAAGCAAGTGAATAATTTAATTGAGGCACTAAAATTAAAATAATGATATGGAGTGTTATGAATAATAAAGAGTCATATTTTTTGCTTTTGCATATTAAAAGTCATAATATTTTACTTAGTTTATGAGTTTCTTTTCTTTCTAATTCTTATTCTTATTCTTATTCTCTATGACTAATATCTCCATCTCAATTTGTAAACAAAAACAACTCTCCATCTCATTTATGCAACTATTAACACAACAATCAATTGCCAAAAGAATAAAAGAATAATTGTCCTATACCATTGATCATAACTTCATAAGATAGGAGTAGGTGTCAATTGCAATTGTCAAACAATTTATTTATTATTTAATAGTCAAACGAATTTTCACTTCTGAGGAATCAACATTGAATAATGAAATGTTGTGATGATATAAACATTGAATTATGATCCATGTATGTTGTTTTGATAAACATGTTGTCTTTATTTAATTAAACTAGTCGAGTGAAGTCTAGACTCTAGAACATGGATCCTAGCATAGAGCTAATTGGTTCACATTTCAAAGATTCATACTTATGTTCTTCTTGCACAATGTCAAATGACATGTTTAATAGTCTTTCCATTCATTTTTCTTAATCTTATCATTTTTTGTGGATTTTTTTTATAAGGGCATCACTCTTTTGATTCGCTCAGGCATCTAAATTTAAAGGGCGGGCCCTGTATCTATTCTATAACAAAGAAAGTATTTTTTTAGGAAAAAGTAAATATTTTATTGTATAAGTTATAATCTATTTTCATAAGTTATCTTGAAATGTTTATGAAAATAAGTTTTAAACAACTTTCCTTTAAAAAAAAAAAGTTTTAAACAACTTGTGAAATATCGTAAGGTATTTTTATAAACTCTTCAATACAATCTTGCATGTAGAAAAATCATCTTAAACTCAAATAAGTCAATCAACACACTTATAAAAAAAATAATCAAAACAACTTGTAAAATATAAATA
>Ga0315913_1003656_pt1 | contig 18489 bp, 12 predicted proteins | sample MpolsnodulesMG_FD_207736 | JGI IMG/M metagenome (GOLD analysis project Ga0315913, IMG submission 207736) | Medicago polymorpha root nodule microbial communities from Los Angeles, California, United States - small nodules | ecosystem: Host-associated > Plants > Roots > Nodule | place: USA... | reverse complement strand
TAAAAGCACGCAGGCTTTCCCCAAATCACCTAAGGTGACCCCACAAGATCCTAACAGAAAATAGTCAATGAATCCTTCATTCCTCTGACACAGTATATATAGCATCCTCATGCATTCTTTTCCACGTCACCCTTCACCCCTTTTGTCCTTTTCCTAGTGTAAACTTTCCACACCCTTGGTTGAGGCCCATAGTCTAAGCCCACTCAATTTGCTGCATTCCTATCAATTCCCTCCTCCTTAGAAACAGTCTTGTCCTCAAGACTAAAATCAGGAAACTGTCCACGCAGAAATTCATCATCCTCCCAAGTGACATCATCCAAAGTCTTGTTTTTCCATTTGATCAGACTTTGATGCACTTCAGTACCTGCCTGCATAGTTACTCTAGATCCCAGAACTTTCTCAGGATACACATCATCTGCTTCATTAACTTCCAGTTCTTTAGGTAAGTCACCTTGCACCTGATACTCTCCTACAACCTTCTTGAGTAATGATACATGAAACACAGGGTGAATTTTAGATTCCAGAGGTAACTTCAACTTGTATGCTACTTCACCAATTCTCTGTGTAATCTGGAAAGGACCATAGTACCTTGCAGCTAGTTTTTGATTGATTCTCTTCACAAAAGATTGTTGTCTATGAGGTCTGAGTTTGAGAAAAACCCACTCTCCAACTTCAAAGCACAAGTCTCTCCTCTTCTTGTTAGCATACCTTGACATTTGTTCCTGAGCCTTCATCAAATGCAATTTCAGCTGTTTCAAAGCTTCATCTCTCTCACTAAGTTCCAAGGCTACAACAGCGACCTTAGTTTCATTAGAGAGGAATCTGAGTATAGTAGGAGGTTGTCTGCCATAGACCACCTCAAAAGGAGTTTTCCCAATAGAACTGTGATAAGTAGTGTTGTACCACAACTCAGCCCAATGGACCCAAAGAGACCATGTTTTAGGATGATCAGAAGCAAAACATCTAAGATAACTCTCCAAACACCTATTAATCACCTCAGTTTGGCCATCAGTCTCCGGATGGTAAGCTGTACTCATCTTGAGTTTAGTCCCCTGCAACTTGAACAACTCCATCCAAAAATGGCTCACAAATAATGGATCCCGGTCACTGATGATGGAATTAGGAATACCATGTAACCTTACCACTTCTTTAATAAAGAGTTCAGCAACAGATTTTGCAGTATAAGGGTGTTTAAGCAGCATGAAATGACTATACTTTGATAGCCTATCTACGACCACTAGTACTGCTTCAAAACCTCTAGATTTGGGTAATCCAGTAATGAAGTCTAAGGATAAATCCTCCCAGACAGCATTGGGAATAGGAAGAGGTTGCAGCAATCCTCCTGGTGAAGTAGCACTATATTTCTGTCTTTGATACACATCACAAGCTCTAACAAAGTCCCTGATACGCTTCTGCATTCCCACCCAATACAAATTATCAGATAACCTTCTGTATGTCCTGAGAAAGCCAGAGTGTCCTCCAGTGGGTGTGCTATGGAATTCCTCTAACAGTACCAGAATTGAAGGTGACTCAGGTGAAATTACCAATCTGCCATGATAAAATAAAACTCCTTGTTTCACCTCAAATCCTGGTTTCTTGTCTGGTGTCTGTTGTACTTCTTCAGTCAGCTTTTGCACATAAGGATCATTGACCAATTCATCCAGTAACTTCTGCTTATCAGCCCATAAAGGAACCGAGACAATAGTATTCATCACTATTTCATCATAACATCTGGACAATGAATCTGCAGCTCTATTTTCCAACCCTGGTTTGTACTTTACTTCAAACTGATAGCCAAGCAACTTGGCCAGCCAACACTGCTGGTCAGGCGAAGAGATTCTTTGCTGTAGAAAATGCTTCAAGCTTTTGTGGTCTGTGTACACAGTGAACTCCTTACCCAGAAGGTAATGTCTCCAATGTTGAATGCATAAAACAAGAGCCATTAGCTCTTTCTCATACACAGATTTTGCTAAATTTCCATCTGAGAGTGCTTTGCTGAAAAATGCCACTGGTTGTCTTTGTTGCATCAATACAGCTCCAATACCTCTTCCCGCAGCATCACACTCAACCTCAAAAGGCAAGCTAAAATTTGGAAGTACCAAGAAAGGGGGAGATGTCATGATTTTCTTCATTTTATTGAAAGCCTTCACAGCATCTTGATTCCAAGAAAAGTTATCTTTCTTTGTTAACTCGGTTAAAGGCTTCGCCACTTTACCATAATCCTTGATGAACTTCCTGTAGTACCCAGTAAGGCCAAGGAATCCACGCACTCCCTTCACATTCTTTGGTTCTGGCCACTCTAAAATGCATCTGACCTTCTCAGGATCCACAGCCACTCCTTCCCCAGAAATTACATGACCAAGATAATCAATTTGGGCACAACTAAATTTACATTTTGATTGGTTTGCTACAAAACAATTATCCATCAGCACAGATAAGACTATCCTCAAATGTTGTTGATGCTCCCCAATGTTTCTGCTATATATCAGAATATCATCAAAGAATACAAGAACAAATTTTCTTAAATATGGTCTAAAAATATCATTCATAGTGGCCTGAAAAGTTGCAGGGGCGTTCATCAATCCAAAAGGCATGACTAAGTATTCATAATGCCCATTGTGAGTTCTAAAAGCTGTTTTAGGGATATCACTTTCAAAAACTCTAATTTGGTGATAACCTGATTTTAAATCAATTTTAGAAAACACAGTGGCTCCATTAAGTTCATCTAATAATTCATCTACTATAGGTATTGGGTACTTATCTGGGATAGTTGCCTTGTTCAGTGCTCTGTAATCCACACACATCCTCCAAGTTTTATCCTTCTTTTTGACCAGTATCACCGGACTTGAGTAAGCACTCATGCTTGGTCTAATTACTCCTGCCTTCAACAGTTCTTCAACTTGTCTTTCAATTTCTTCCTTCTGGTGATGTGGATACTTATACGGCCTAACATTAACAGGACCATGTTCTGGAAGCAGATTAATGCGATGCACCTGAGTCCTCTCTGGGGGAAGTTGGATCTGCTCTTGAAAAACTTCACTAAATTCCTTCAAGATGGTGTTCACCCCTTCAGAAACCACCATTTTACCAGCTTCAATTGATTTAAAATGTGACCACCACCAGTCCATTCCCAATCTGCTATGAGTATCTTCCAGAAATGTGTTCACGTAGCTTTGCCTAACATCTTTGTTGCCTTGACCCTGCAACTTCACCCATTTGTTTCCATCAGCGAACTCCATAGTGAGTGCTTTCCAATCCATAATCACCTGGCCAAGTGTGCTCAACCACGCAACTCCTAACACCATATCTAAACCACCCAACTCCAAAACCAGGGCGTCAATAACTATCTCAATCTCTCCCATCTTCATACGAACACCTTTACAGATTCCCCTAGTTACCACTTTGTGTCCGTCACCTAGCTTAATGCGTCTTGCTGTTACCGGTGTGATGATCAGACCTAGCGCCGTTGTTACCTTCGGAGAAATGAAGTTGTGGCTTGCCCCACTATCAATCAATACCAGAAGATCAACATTATCGATTTTTCCCTCGACCTTCATAGTACGATGTTCTCCCAGGCTTCCCAAAACCCCCATAGACTTGCATTCCACCTCTACCTCTTCCTCGCTTTCTTCAGACGCATCTTCTAACGTGATAATCTCGCCGTCTTCATTTACTGTTTCGCCTTCACCCAAGATCAACACTCTTAGTGACTTCTCAGGACATTTGTGTAGTGTGGGGTGGTACTTACCCCCACACCGAAAGCATAAGCCCATGGCTCTTCTCTCAGCAATCTCCTCATTTCGCATGCTTCGTATTCCTTTCCCATTTTCAGAATTTCCAGATCTAGACTCATTACCCCCCTTTCTAGCCGTTGATGCACTTGAAACTGTAGGATTACCGTTAGATCCAATTGAACCCGTTTTTTGAGTCGGGTTAGATGTACGCATTGGATCCCTCAGAAATGACCCATTTCTCCCTTTTGCTGACCCGGCCCAATCACTTTGGCCCAAACGCTCGTATCCACCCTTCTTCAGAACACGCTTCTCTCCATCATCATCTTCCTCCTTCAATTCTTCTTCCACGTCTTTCGCGATTCGCATCATCTCCATTCTACTCAGAGGATTTAACGTACGAACCCTTCTTCGGATCTGTGGTTTTAATCCACTCATGAAGTATCCCAGATATTGTTCCTCTGGAAGCCTCCCCACTTGAGATGACAACAATTCGAAAGCTTCAACAAACTCTTATACGCTCCCCTTCTGACGTAGAGTGGATAGTTCCTCGAACGGGTTCTCTAAGCGCCTTCCGCCGTAACGAGCAATTAGCGCGCGCTTCAGTTTCTCCCATGAGAGTGCATCCTCTGTTTCCATCAAAAGATTGAACCAATGAATGGTTGAACCCTCCATGCTTAACCTTGCCAGCTTCACACGCATGACATCTGCATCGAAATAGATTTCTGCTCTTGTGATCCATCCCACTGGGTCGTCGCCGTCGAACAACGGAAGCTTCACTTTCTTTCCGGCGAGACGGGATTCACTCTGATTTGAACTTCCATAAGATGTTTCTCCATCAGGAACATCACCTTTGGAACTGATCTGTTTGCTCAATTCTGTAAGAATTAAGCTCTGCTGATGCATCTGTTGAGCATGTTGTTGCATCTGGGATGCGAGGCTTTGCAGTGTGGTTGTCACGGTTTCCATCTGAGTTTCCAACGCATCTAAACGGTCACCCATCTTAGGTTTTCTTGGCATCTACAATTTTCTGGTGTGTTGGTGGTTTTTGATCCGGTAGGTCGGACCAATTGATGGGTTCAATTAAACAAGATGAAGGAAATGATAGAAGAAAGATATGAAATGATATAAAAGGGTGAAATCTGCAATTGTAATTACAAAGTATGAAAACTGAGTAACAACTGGTAGTGCATTACCAGTCCTAAAAGCACGCAGGCTTTCCCCAAATCACCTAAGGTGACCCCACAAGATCCTAACAGAAAATAGTCAATGAATCCTTCATTCCTCTGACACAGTATATATAGCATCCTCATGCATTCTTTTCCACATCACCCTTCACCCCTTTTGTCCTTTTCCTAGTGTAAACTTTCCACACCCTTGGTTGAGGCCCATAGTCTAAGCCCACTCCATTTGATGCATTCCTATCACTTGTTATACTTTTGACCCTATACTTTATATTCACAGGAATTCCACGTATAAAACTGTAATTCAATTTCAACCCCTAAAAAAAAGTGTGTCAATAAAGGATTCACATGTATCTGCATTCTGATAGAGTGGGATGAGCTCAAGACCATTGCTTTCACCTAAAATCTCCAAACTATCCTTTTTTTTTTAGAGATCTCCAAACTATCTGTAATGAACGAAAATGGAGCATCATATCCAAAGAGTGCCAATTATGATAGCCAACAAAGATGCAATTGTTGGTGGTTGAAGTATATGCTGAAGCGGAGTTTGTTCAGCAACAATTCTAATCCTCCTAACAACTTTAGCTAAGAATTAAGCTAAAAAAATCATCTTCGAAAATTCAACCACTATAGACAGCGCCTCAAACGACATCATCTTTATTTGTAATTTGATTGGTTCGACCAACTAAATGTATGAATCAACTGAAATTGAATCAAACGACAAAACAAGAAAGGTTCAAAGTAAAACCAATTCATTATCTAATAGCTTCAATTTTTAAAACATTATTTTGATGTGGCTAGGTGTAAAGACTGAGAGACGTTGAAGCATACAGCTCAAATGCCCTGTACGAAGATACGTTAAGATACACATTGATTAAAAAATCCATGGCTGCTGTTCTAGAATTGAGAAAACTAAACATGGGTTTCAAAAAATTAACCATTAATTAATAATTATGAGTGTTTAATGTTGATGGAGGCTATTTCGATCAAAACTATGTATAAATCATTGAATTTCATTGTGTACCAAGGAAGATCCGACCGGGTTGAATGGCGGGTCGAAACAACCCGTTTTAGTGTCAACGGGCGAAGAAGATGAGTATAAATTAAAAAATTAATGGTAATAAATTAAAAGACATAATAGAAGTATCGAACCCACCCAATTTTTTGGCCCTAGTTTTCTAGTGAGAGAAACTTCAACTTCTCTCTAAACTTTCTTTCTCCTTTGTTCATTAAGGAGGGGTGGTTTTAGGTCATTTTTTGACCTAGAATCACCCCTCTACATCTTTTTCCTCTTTTCTTTCAATCTAAATAAGTCGTTTTCACGTCCACCATTTCATCCAATTTTTAGCCATGTAAAATGTATAATTTGCTGCTGAGTCAAACATAAAAAATGTTGATAATTTTGTAAGATTTCCAACAACTCAAGAATCACCTCAATCGGACATACATAATACAACCTATGAAAATAACACTTCGGGTGAGGTATAGTACATCCAGAAAGCCACCATGTTACATAAAACATTGTCAAAGGCACCAGGTGACGTGATCATAAGGCTCTCTCCCTTATCAATCTTAATAAAGCCGTTTTGGAATAAAAGAACTGAATTAATTTCGGTTCAAAGTGATATTTTCATAGGTTGTATTACGTCTGTCTTATTTTTAATATATATGGAGTTTTGTATGTCTGATTTAGGTGATTCTTGAGTTGTTGGAAAGCTTACAAAATTATCTACATTTCTTATGTTTGACTCGAGCAAATTATGCATTTTACATGGCTTAAAATGGGATGAAATGGAGGATGTGATTAAAGTAATGAGCTGAAGCAATATTAGTGCGGCTGACTTGAATCAATATTCCAACTTTGATGTGGATTCTCTATTCCTAATTTCTTTCTGTAATAAACAAAATAGTGGAATAAAGTGGGCAAGGAATAACAATTTTCCTATACCCACCCACGTCTATACATGAATGGGGGGAAAATCCTCGGATCAAAATTTTAATTAGGTTTAAGTCTGACGAGAATATCATTTAATGGGTACGAATAATAGTAATTGGACTAAGAATGAAACATAAGCTGAAATTTCGACGTTCTGAATCTTCGATATAAGTCTTTATGACAAACTATCCATTGAAAAATACCTTTGACAACTAAAACAGATCGATGAACCAAACGACTTACGTTATCAAATATAATCAATTCAATCATTTGACACGACCTTATCGGACTAACAATACCAAAAATATTATCACCAAATACAATTTTTTATTGTGAGTTCCATCTTGTATTAATAGTTTTTTTGTTTAAAATGCTATAAACATTTTTTCTTAATGAAATGAATGATAATTGATTAGAAAAATTAAAAGAATACACAAGATAAATCAAACCAATATGCCAACGTGACTTAAAAGTAAGTTTAGATCTTCTACCTGCAGACGGGTCATGATGACCCGGTTGGAAACCCACATTACCCAGATAAAAAAATCACAACTTTAACCCTTTTTAACAACGAAAACTCAATTTAAAGACTGAATCATAAACCAAATAACATATTCTTGTGATTTCAATCAATTTTTTTCTTCTTTAAACACTCAAAGTGAAATCAAAATTTGTAATCACAGGAAATTCAAATATGAATCATTCACAGGTATATAGATCTGACAATTCCTTTATTAAAGAAATTCACATCCGAAAAATTCATAGATGTGGTTCCCAAATTTCACATCTGAAACATTTTTTTTTAATTGCCAATTTTATTAAAGCTTCCAACCTGGAGCGAATAAACACCAACGACAAACAAGCTTCCCCAGCAAAAAAGCAACAACAAAAAGGAATAAAAACTCCCTAATCCCTCACAATGATTAAACAATATCAATTACCATATTCAAACTTCATGCGAAGTACATGTACTCCTTCCTTATATTCCACTCGTGAAGAAAATCCTAATAATGTATGGAAAAATTGTCACTTATTAATGTTATTCTTAGTACATGTACTTAGGATTTTTCCTCATATACTTAGGATTTTGTCCCATCTTCAACCTTCTTGCGAAGTACATGTCCTCCATTATGAACAAGAAGCTTGAATTTGACTAAATACACTCCTTTCCTTCTGACATGTACTCCAAATGGTTAAACGAATATACTCCTTTACCTCTTCGATTATGATTAAACGAATATACAACGAAATGACTAAATGTACTATTTGAATTTGTTGGTGATGTCGTGTTTCAATTGTTGCTATACGATAGATCTCAGGAAGAAAAAAAAAATAGTGGTTGTTGTTGTTCCAAAAATGATTTTTATAATGTTGCCATGACAATTTGTGGTATAGTTTGTGATGAACTCATGATGGTGATGAACTCCGGTGGTGAGTGGGAAAGAAAGAAGTTTGGATCTCTGAAAATTGATGAGAGTTATGTTGGTTGAATTCTGTGTGCAAAAGCTGAAAATACAAAACCATAATGGGGCAAAGTTGCATTACTAAATTTTAAATATGAATAGAATTGTGCATTTATGGTATTTGGATGAAACCTGAAAGAACACTGTAGCAATAAGTTACCAGTCAACGATCGCAGCCGTCCATTATTTTAATATTATATCGTATGGTGAAAAGGCAGTCATGGACGGTACATGACTTGATATGGCCATCCACCCTAGCCTGAGCCTATATGTGTACTATTTTTTCCCTTTTCACGTTTTGTGAAGAACCAAAGAACTTAATGAAAAATGAATTATGACGAACATAAGTTGAACAAAGAAAGGGGATTTTTGGAGCATGTGACTTTTTCAACCGAGAATCGGTTTATTATTTGTTCAAGCCACTAGTCAACGATTGGCACATTTTGATACATCAAGAAATAAATTTTTAGATGAAAATTCAAATGAAATAAGTCATGCATGCATCTAGAATGATAGCAATGTCATGTGGAAATTTTTTGCTTTTGATTAGTCTCCCAGCCTTCTTAATGGGACGACTTGTGATATTTATCCGTATTAAAAATATAAGTCTCAAAGATAAGAAATAATCAAATAAATGATATGAAACCAAACACCGAAGACTCTCACCAAGTCAATGTAAATATCTAATAATGGAACTACCTTCAAGTCAAAAAATATGAAACTGTCTAGAAATTTATTGTTTTGATTATTATAATTATTATTATTTATTTTGAATGAAAATGTGTGGTTTGTTCTCAAAAGATAATAATAATCATCTGTGGTACACCTACAGAATTCAATTTCTCGTGTGTGGTCAATAAGCTTACCATAAAACTAAATTTTGGCTTAGAAAATTTGTGCTATAAATATTAACGTTGCGTTCTTAACATTTTATATCCACACACAATTAGTTTTTTATTGGCTTTCTCTCTTTCATTAAACCATTTAATAACTCTTTCCACAAAATCATTCATTCATGGCGTGGTTGCTTCTGTTTTTGCATGTTTTTCTCTTCCATTTTCCGTTCTTCTCTTCTTCTTTAAATTTTTCATGCCATCACGATGAAAGTTCTGCTTTGCTTCAATTCAAAGACTCCTTCACTATATATTCTGAATCTAATCTTTGTAAATCTCCTATGAAAACAGCAACATGGAAAAATGGGACTGATTGCTGCTCATGGCATGGTGTCACCTGTGACACCATCTCTGGTCACGTGATTGATCTCAACCTTGGTTGTGAAGGCCTTGAAGGTATATTACATCCTAATAGTACTCTTTTCCATCTTGCTCGTCTCCAAACGCTCAACCTTTCTAACAATTTTTTCTTTAACTCCTACTTCCATTCATACTTTAGTGAGTTTGTGAGTCTTACACATCTTGACTTGTCTTACAGTTCCTTTGAAGGTGAAATTCCAACTCAAATCTCACACCTTTCCAAATTACAATCACTTCATCTCTCCGGGAATTTTTTATATGAGTTAGTTTGGAAAGAAACCACCTTGAAGAGGCTTCTGCAAAATGCAACAGATTTACGGGAGTTGTTTTTGGATTATACAAATATGTCTTCAATAAGACCAAACTCCATTGCTTTGCTCTTCAACCAATCTTCCTCTTTGGTTACTCTTAATCTTAAAAACACAGGATTGAGAGGAAACTTTAAAAATAACAATCCCCTTTTACAAGGTATCCAAGTGCTAGATCTCTCCCACTGTTCATTCGAAGGGGAAATTTCTATGTTTTTTTCTAACCTCACACATCTTACCTCTCTATCTCTCTCAAATAATAACCTAAACGGTTCAATCCCATCTTCACTTTTAACACTTCCACGTCTAACTTTCTTGCATCTCGATAACAATCAGCTCAGTGGTCGAATTCCGAATGCATTTCAAATGTTAAACAAATTTCAAGAATTAGAGTTGAGTCATAATAATATTGGAGGTGAGCTGCCAACATCACTTTCAAACCTTCAACACCTCGTTAGCTTGTATCTTGGATGGAATTCATTTAGCGGTCAAATCCCAGATGTTTTCAGTGGGATGATCAAACTGCAAGATCTCTCTCTATATTCTAACAATTTAGAAGGACAAATTCCATCTTCATTATTTAATTTGACTCATCTTATTACATTAGATTGTTCATATAATAAATTAGAGGGTCATCTACCCAACAAAATTACAGAGTTCCAAAAGCTAACTGATTTGAGTTTAAAGGACAACTTGCTAAATGGAACAATTCCTTCCTCCTTCTTATCTTTGCCTTCTTTGGTAAGTTTAGATCTATCAAATAATCGACTCAAGGGACCTATCGGTGCAATCTCATCATATTCCTTAGAGTGGCTAATTATAAGCAACAATAGGCTAGAAGGCAATATTCCTGAATCCATTTTCAACCTTGCAAACCTAAGTACACTAAGCCTATCATCAAACAACTTGAGTGATGTTGTCAATTTTCAACTCTTCTCCAAGCTTACAAATCTGGAGTTATTATCCCTTTCATGGAATAGTCAACTGTCACTAAACTTTGATTCCAATGTTAATTATAGTTTTCCTAGGCTACTACAATTGGAATTGTCTTCGGTCAATCTGGTTGAATTTCACAAATTACATGGAAAACTCTTGAGTTTGAATTATCTTGATCTTTCCAATAATAAACTTAATGGAAGAGTCCCCAATTGGTTACTTAAACACAATAGTTGGTATTTTGTTAACCTCTCTCGAAACATGTTCACGTCAATAGATCAATTGTTTAACATCAGTAGACCCGATAATTATTTTAAAATCCTTGATCTTAGTTTTAATTTACTGGATGGTGAAATCCCTTTGGCAGTTTGCAATATCAGTTCACTTGAATTTCTCAACTTGGGATACAACAATTTGACTGGTATCATTCCACAATGTCTTGCTGATTCACCATCCCTTCGAGTTTTGAATCTACAAATGAACACAATTCATGGAACTTTGCCAAGTAACTTTTCAAAGGATAGTAGAATTGTATCTCTGAACCTCTATGGCAACCAATTAGAAGGCAATTTTCCGAAATCCTTGTCTCGGTGTAAAAAGTTGGAGTTTCTAAACCTCGGCAGCAACAAAATAGAAAACAATTTTCCAGATTGGCTTCAAACTCTGCCATATTTGAAAGTGTTGGTTTTACGAGACAATAAGTTGCATGGTACCATTGCCAATTTAAAGATCGGGCATCTATTTCAAAGTTTAATCATTTTTGATATCTCAGGTAACAACTTTAGTGGTTTTCTACCAAACACCTATTTAAAAAATTATGAAGCCATGAAGAATGTTACTCAGGTGATTGGGGATAGCAGTTTGCAATACTTGGACGAGTCATATGGTATAGTCAACGAAGGATACTCTGATCCTTTGACTGTGGCAACAAAAGGGACCAAAATGACACTGGTGAAAATTCCAAGAAACTTCGTAAGTATTGATTTGTCAAGAAACAAGTTTGAAGGAGAGATTCCAAATGCAATTGGAGAGCTTCATGCACTCAGAGGGCTTAACATTTCACATAACAAACTCACTGGTCATATTCCCCAATCCATAGGAAACTTGACATACTTGGAATCTTTGGATCTTTCCTCAAATATGTTAACAGGTGTTATTCCTGTGGAATTAACCAATCTGAACAGTCTTGAAGTCTTGGATCTTTCCAATAATCATCTTGTGGGAGTAATACCTCAAGGAAAGCAATTCAATACATTTTCAAATGATTCCTTTGAAGGAAACTTGGGGTTATGTGGATTTCCCTTGTCAAAGAATTGTGGACCTGAACAACATTCTCCACCTTCAGCCAACAACTTTTGGAGTGAAGAGAAATTTGGATTTGGATGGAAACCGGTCGCAATTGGATATGGATGTGGGTTTGTGTTTGGAATAGGCATTGGATATTATATGTTTTTAATCGGAAAGCCTAGATGGCTTGTGATGATATTTGGTGGTCAGCCTAAGAGAAGAGCGAAAGGGAGGACAAGAATGAGGAGGAACCATGGTACAACATGAATTAAAATCAGATGGTGCAAATGTCATAGTTTTATTGTTGCAGTTATTTTCTCTATTGTGTGCTCATTTTTTACTTTCTTTTTAAGACAAGCTTGATTCTAATTGTGACAATCTTGCCACTCTTTGGATCTAGCTAGTTTGATTTTGAGTTGTAAGTTTGTACTCTGAATGTTGTAGTTATCATGATGATGTTACCTTAACTTCTCCGTAAATCAAAATTTACATCAATTTTTTATCATACAACAAACAAGTGTTACTAATACACTGAACATGAGTTCTAGTAATTTGATTTGAGAAACACTTGTTCAGATCAAATGTAATAATATTCTTTTGTAGAACACAAAGCAGATTAAATTTACTTAGCATCCCTTTTTCTTTTTACTTTTTTCTCTTTTTCTTTCAAGAAACCCCTTCTTGAAAAATGGACATTATTTTGTTTTCCTGATACTCCAAGATTGATTGATTGTATTTTAAGCAACTTCGCTTAATAATTCACATTTATATTACCCTTTTACCTTTGCAATTCTGTTTTGCGTTTTTGTGTCTAATTGTTACAGAATTGTGTTTTACAAAAGGTGTTAAATAAATAATAAGAGTTTAGATTAAATATGTGACAGGAGGTAAAAACCACTGTTTGTGTAATTCTTATAAAATAATAAGAATCTGTTTTGCCTTTTTGTGTAATTCTTTTTATGTTTTTATGTGTGTTCTGTTTTCAACATAGGGAGGAGATCAATCATCCATTTTTTAAGAAATTTTACAATTTTTTAAGAATCACTAATTGGTATCAGAACTTGTGCTTCACTTGAAATTAAGTTCTTACTTCCAGTGCATCATTAATAGAATTGTGCCAATGTACAAAGAGAAAACAATATGGAATCTTGATATGCTGCTGGTAGAAGCACAAATGAATCTTTGTAATGTAGCATTAAGAATAGGCATTAATACAAGACTAATTTTTTTATTAACATCTGATACTGATAATGTTGGTATTGATAGATATGATACAAATACTTTGGTTATATAATCTTAGTGTATCTTATTATGTGATTATAATGTTTAGTATGATTATATTGAAGATGGACGTCTAAGCGCTTCCTTTGACGCCATTATCTTTACAAAGTTTATGGAAGCTGTTTGGCTATTTCTCACTCTATACTCTACATCTTGAAACTGCACATTAATGAGAAATTGTCTATCATTGAGAATGTCATCAAGTGAAGCAATTATTATGAACAAACCAATGTTGCTGAATATTCTCATGACTCTTGAATTCATCAAGATACTATAGAGTTTTGAAAATTCTAAAACAAAATATATGTGCACACATGATATCATTTAAGTACTTAGCAGATCTAAGAATAAAACAAATAATGGTTTTTCTATCATGTGCAAATTTGTACATGTTAAGAAGTTCAAAGTAGTAAGTTTGTATTGGAACTTTAAAATGATTGCAGAGGCTCTGCTACCACATCCTTCAGAATCAGATTTCAATGTGATTATTACTGCCTATGTTAAGCTGGGGAAATCAGACAAGCTTCCGAGATTGTGGTGCTATTGGGAAGTATAGGTTTATACACTTGTGATAATCTTCTGCCTCGTTATTGACGTTCAATTGGTATGTTACAAATTAGGAAGATTTTGGAAGAAGCCAAAAAGAAGGATTCTACGTTAATTGTCGCACTGCTGTACCATACATTCATTGTTGGATATTGCAAGTGACAAGATTTTAATGAGGCTCTCAAGTTATTGACTAAGATGAAGGATTTTGATGAATATCACAGGTTCATTCACCCTCTCTGCTATAAGGCTATGGATGGAAAATGGCAATATAGAAGCTAGAGGAACTAGAGTTTATGGATAAGAAATTGGTGCTTCTGTGAATATTCAATCTTTTTCAGAGGTTATTTGATACGTCGCTGACTTTTTTTGTCTGATATGAAAGTTCACAAATCAAATTGGTTTTAGTACTGATTTTTACAACATGGTAATTTTTGTTTTCTCTGTTGAAGAATTGCATTGTTTTTTTGAATTATGATACATGATACTTTGTCTCTAAGATAAATATACTTGGTTGAGATACAATCTCTAGTTTAAGGTACCGGAGACAATGTAAATCCAAAAATTTCCTGCCACACGAGCTTTCAATTACTGTTGAATGTTGATCAATATTTAGTCTTATTTGCTTCTATGTCTTCTCATGTATTATCGTTCTTGTAGCAATGGTTTGATGAAACAAGAAGTGAAATCCATACTAAATGGCTACCGATTATATCTTATGACACATATATCCTTGTATGAACTCAATGAGAGCCCAAAAGTTGTTGAAATTGAATAACTGATACCTACCTATAAACCTCAAAGTCAATCTGCAATGTACTACTGCTAAAAAAAAATTCATTCCATTTCATTAGCTAAAATATGCTAAATACATGAAGGTACATCATCTATAATATGGGGGCTAGGATTAGATAGGGATGTTTGAGCTAACTTGTGAGCGACCCCATTTGCTTGCCTCCTGTTGAACTCAACATGTGATTTCTGAAATCTATCCACTAACAATTGTTTACAAGCAGAAATGATACATCCAAATTCGCTACTATCATCTATACATGAATTGACACAATCAACAACTCTTTTAGGATCAAGTGCAAAGTCCACATTGTCAAACTGGAGATTAGAAACCCAATCCAAAACTGTATGTAACCCGACAGCCTCCCCCACATCAATATCACAAAGAGGAGCAAACCATTTTGCTTTTGCAAGGACAAAATCACCAGCATCATCTCTAAGACACATACCCAAACCAACCCTGTCAAGAGAAGTGGAAAATGATGCATCAATGTTGCATTTATACTTGCCAGGTGTCGGTTTCTTCCAGTTATCCTCTTCTTGCCTTGTAGGTGGATTGGGCGCTGCTGTAGACTTGATAGTTTGAGTTGCTCTCCACTCGTCTAGTAAATGGGTTGCGCGATGAAGCACGTGCGAGTTGAGTTCATTTTGTTGCTGCCAAAGTTTCATGTTGCGACTCTTCCAAAGACTCCACATAATTGTGGCCATGAGCTCACACTGACCTGAAGAAAATTGCTGCAAAAGAATGAAAATAAGTGCATGTATATTGTAATCTTGACGAAGCACCCTGTTTATTGTGTCCCATAAATTCACATCACACCACACTTGAACAACTTTAGGACATTTAATGAGAATATGGATACTATATTCATAATTGATATTGCACTGAACACAATCGAGTGGGCAAGAGACTCCTCTACTGCTTAGACGAGCGTGTGTTGGAAAACAACCACGATACACATGCCAAAGAAAATTCTTGATTTTGGGAGGCACTTTTAACTTCCAAACTAGGTTCCACCGGCCAGGAACATCCAAATGAGAGTTATCTGCAATTTCAGACACACATATTCTATATGCACTTCAAACAGAATACTTACCACTATTCTCCGCTTACCAAATTAGTTTGTCTTCTGCGACTAGAGACTGAAGCGGTGTATTGAAGATTATTTGTGCAGTGGGCGCATCAAATAAGTTAAAGATTAGAAGAGCTTTCCAAATCTTTAACTCTTGATCAATAAAATCACATGACTTCACCTGCATCAAAGGCTCAAATATTGGGTGAAAAAAACAAACCATCCTTTGGCTAAGGAGTGCCTAAAATAAGTATATTACCTCCGGAACCTATCCACTGTCGCGCACCTTGTTTAACCACAATTTTTGCACTAAAAATACTCATCCAGAAATATTTTTGTTTACCAATATATTTTAGTTCTTTTTTTTTCCTTAAAAAAAACTAAAATATATCGGTAAACAAAAACATTTTTTATTTTACAATCTTTGTAATAAAAAACATATTTAAATATAAATTGTAGCAAATAAAAATGTATTTTGGAGCAGACATTAGTTTCTCCTTCTAGTTTCCACTTCATTCAAGCAATCGATAGCCACGCCTGAAACTGCTGCCGCGAACTGAAGTGTGTCTCTGTTCTTCGCGATCTCACATTCTGCGTTCATTTTGTAGGTTCATCTCTTTCAAATTCTCTTTTATTTTTCTTTAATAACTCGTATCCTGTGATCACATCTGTTTCTGTTCCACCGGTGTAAGATAGCATCATTCCTGTTAGAACCCGTAATTACGAAAATCTCTTTCCCCACTTATAATCAGAGCCTTAATTGTACTGTCTGATCTTATTGAATTACTTGATTATACGAATTTGGGTTGAATTAGATGAAATTGATAGCAGTATTGACAACTGTGTCCCTCCACTAATGCATAGGGATTTTAATTATCACTTTCTGGTTTCGATTCATCTATGTTTTTTTAATACATTTTGTAAAAATGATGATGATGAGCACGAATACAAAAAAATGACCTTCTGCTGCAATCTTTATTACTATGCTGATTCATTGATTTGATTTGGTCCACGTTTAGGTTAGAATGGATGAACAGCATCAGAAGCAGAAAAACAAGTACAGTATAATTGTTCCTACCTATAATGAGCGACTCAACATAAGCCTCATTCTTTACCTTATATTCAAGCACCTTCAGTAATTTCTCTATCTCTTCATACTAAACACAATGCCTTTTTCTTCCCTTTTAGACTTTACTGAGCTATCTTTTATGGCATTTGTCCAGCTCTATATTATGATCAATAGTCTTTATGATTACTCCGTTCTGTTTCTCAATTTTAGGGATGTTGATTTTGAAGTTATTGTTGTGGATGATGGAAGTCCTGATGGTACTCAGGATGTTGTAAAACAACTGCAACAGGTTTATGGAGAAGATCGAATTGTAAGCACTAAGTAGTGACATTTACAAAATTGAATTTTCATATATTCTGGGATTTATCTCACTCCGTTTGCATCATTTAGAGTAACGTGTTTATTCTTGTGGTTACAGTTGTTACGAGCGAGACCTAGGAAGATGGGTTTAGGTATGTTCCTGATACGTTTACTAACTGATTTTGATAAATTAGTTTCTGATGTGAAAGAACATTATGGCGTCGGTTGATCCATGTTGCCAAACCCACTTAGTGGGATAAGACTTGGTTGTTGTTGTTGTAGCCTCTGATATGATTAATTTGCAGGAACGGCTTATATTCATGGCATGAAGCATGCATCTGGAAATTTTGTTGTCATTATGGATGCTGATCTGTCGCACCATGTAAGTTGTCCTGTTCAGTAACAGTGTGCAGTTATGAACAATGATTAAATTTGTAAAGGAGTAAAAAATCAAGAAGACTTTGATGAACTTTGTATTAGATTTATTGTCTAGAGAATTTGTTAGTTGCAGCATTGTATTTTAATTATTATTATTATTATTATCATTATTTTTCTAATCTGTTTATTTCTTCTGCAGCCAAAATATTTGCCAGGCTTCCTTAGGTAAATAAAGCTTTTAATAACGTCTTTCTTTTTTTCTTGTTACCTGCCACAACTTAACTCTTCCCTTTTGTTTTTTCAGAAAACAGTTGGAAACTGGTGCTGATATAGTTACCGGGACTCGTTATGTTAAAGGCGGTGGTGTGCATGGATGGAATCTTATGCGCAAACTAACAAGCAGGGGGGCAAATGTTCTTGCACAAACACTTTTATGGCCTGGTGTCTCAGATTTGACAGGGTCTTTCAGGTAAAGAGATTGATAATGGATATCAAAAAGTTTGGTGAGTGATGTTGCTCCCTGTTGATCACTTGATTGGTTTAAGATTGATGTATTGTTGTTCTTTATAGACTTTATAGGAAATCAGCGCTTGAAGATATTATTAGTTGCTGTGTTAGCAAGGGATATGTCTTTCAAATGGAGATGATAGTTCGAGCATCCAGAAAAGGGTACCATATTGAAGAGGTGCAGTTGCTAATTTGTATTTTCTATTCTTTACATTAACCTGGTTGTTATGTCAACTTCATAACTCATGAGTTAGATGTGTAGTTAGCATTAATCATCACTATACGTGCTTCCCATTTATAACATTTTGATATATCTGTTGGTTTTATGACTGAAAGATGAAAAACATAGAAGAATAGAAAAGGAAGTTGCAGGTTGAGTAGGAATAGGAATTCAGTTTTTCATTATGGCAGAAGCAGTACACTTAAGTAATTTAAAAAACAAACT
>Ga0315913_1003654_pt1 | contig 18494 bp, 8 predicted proteins | sample MpolsnodulesMG_FD_207736 | JGI IMG/M metagenome (GOLD analysis project Ga0315913, IMG submission 207736) | Medicago polymorpha root nodule microbial communities from Los Angeles, California, United States - small nodules | ecosystem: Host-associated > Plants > Roots > Nodule | place: USA... | reverse complement strand
AAAAATTTGAAACAAACCCTACAAAAATAAAAAAATGATTTTTTGTTTAAAAAATGTATTTTTTTTCAAAAATATTCCAAACAAGCGGGCACTGAACATTAATCTTTTGAATGTTTTATGGACTAAAATGAATGACCACTGTAATATTACATGGTAGAATATATTAAAAATACAAAAAAGTAAGATTGTTAGTTTAAAACAATTTTGCACACACAACCAATCAAAACATTTAAAATCATCATATCAATTAATATTTTTAATTTATGTGGTAGTTTATAATGTTTTGATTGGTTGCGTGTGCAAAGTTGTTTTGGACTATCAACTCACCACCATTAAACTCAAAAAATAATACGAATATTGTGTTTATTGAAAATTGAGTGATGGTGTAAAGTTGTTTTGCAATGTTATCTAACAAGAATTCACTATATTGTCATTTAAATCTTTTTACCAAAAATAATTGTCAAATAATCAGTTATTGAATGTCGGTATAAAATTATTTTACACTTACAATGTACGCCCTCTTTTCTACTCCTGAATAATATTATAATGTCATGAATATTGGACCATATATAATAGTTTCATGAATTTAAAAAATTATATCTAAAGCAAGAGAAAGATATTTCTATTTTTTTTTTTGTGTATATTTTTTAAATTGTTTTGATGCTCTCAAATGCTTCTAAAATATGTTGACTATTGGATAATTTTCTCACTTTTTTTCCCAATTTTAAATGCGATAAATGCAATTACCAAAAGTTATTGTCATCTCTTTGTCAAAAAAAAGTTATTGTCATGTCTTAAGATATATATTTATAAGAAAGTTAAGAGGGGACCTAACTTTAATATAGGATCACAATGGTTCAACTAGATTTCATGAAGAGTTGTAGACATCAGACCATTTCCTTTGTTTATAAGTCATAATAGTCCCTCTTATCATGAACCATTCAAATGCACTGATGTCTAGTATATATTGATCTTTAGATGTTTTAGAACCTAGAAAATAAGATAAATGATATTTTAGAACTCGTCAATACACTTTTTAAAACAAAAAAAGAAATCGTCAATACACCATTTCAACCTTATTACCATAATGAAAGACGTACACTTCAAAATAAAATTTCTAACATAAAAAATGTGTAATATATAATAATCAAGCTTTTGAATCTTTTGTCGCCTTTGTTAAGGTATTATTTATGATCAATTTCGTAATTTGACGTTTACGGTTTCATTGCTAATTTAATATTTTCCAACAATAGAGAAATGTTATTCCAACAACAATTTTGCTGTCGGACAACGTAGTTTTTTATGATTATATTCTGGTGTGATTTTAAGTATATTGTTAATTTTTAGATCAAATAAATCTATTAGTAATGGCCAAAATGGTTTGCACAGAATATAGTTTAAAACAATTGTACCATTAAATTTTATAACACTGCACGTACTCTATAAGAATAATGCCCTTCCAATTCTATTTATGAATTATATGATATACAAAAACCAAAACGTAAAATGTAAAATGTCAAACTCTATGCGACTTAATATCTTGTTGCATAGAGCAAGTATGTTGTCATGTCCATTCTTTCACTCTCTCCTTAGGTTTCGCTATCTACGTAAACCATCGATAATATATAGAGCGGTGCTATGTAGCACGGCATCCTTTACCGCACGACTCACACGACAATGAATAAAATGCAATTTGTTTTGTAAAAACAAACATGTCAAAATGCCAAAGACTCCACAACAACGGCCTACAAGTACTTGTATTCATCTCTCAAAAAAAAGTACTTGTATTCATCATGATGCAAATTCTAAAACGTTATAGTAATAAAATAAGATAAGACAAATACTACCATCTTTAGTATAAAAAAAGAAGATAAATACTAGTAGTATTAAACAAGACAAAATACACTTAGTTTATTACTTGGAGATGCACCATTCACTGTCCCAAGATCCGTAATTTGTGATTTCTTTTAGGAAAAGTGCATTATTAATTAAAAGGGTTATTTTGCTTAAAAATATATATCAAGAGAGCCATATCGAATGATTTTATCTACTTATCGTGCAAACGACGACAAAATATGTCATGCACGTTAGTATTTCCCTAATATACATGACTCTTCCCATTTTATTACAAAAAAAAAAAGAATGCTAATAAAATAAATATAACATACTAGACCAAAAAAAAAAATATATAACATAAGACCTCAGGGGGTAAGGAGACGCTATTAGACGTCAAGATTAAAAAACTTTGTGAGTTAACGTTATTTGATAATAGAACTAATATAATCTTGGTTTCTAAGTTCTCATATTATAATGATAACAAGGTAAATCACATATACTTGATCAAAAATTTATCTAACCTTTATAATCATCGATTATTGCATGAGCTTGTCCATACTTTTTAATTTGAGTTTGTCCTTAAGTAAGTATTTTTTTGGTTGTAAATAGCATGTCTCATAATAATAATAATAAGTACGTCGTTGAACGAGTAATACCTCTCATGCATGCCGGCCAATATAAGTTGCTAGAAAAAGTAAGGTATTTGAACTTATATTAGCTTGATACTAATATTCAAGTAGTTCATGCACACGACGGTTTGTTCGCACGAGTTAACCAATAAGTAGATCACTCATACTATAAAATAATAGATTTTACAATAATAATACAAAAGAGTAGGATAAATATTAGATGCATCCATATTCCATACCGAAGGATTAATATTTATTTTGTAAAAAAAAGTGTTTATTCTAGCTATCAAAACACGTTTTTAAGTGATTCGGCAATGGATACCTCGTTTGAATCTGACAACCGAGAATATACTGACATAATAATTAACATGATCTTGGAGTCTTAATATTCAAATTTCTTTGAAAATAATCGTAAAATGAGTATTAACAATGACAGAGGGAGGGGTGGTCTAAGAGTCATAGCCACCCTATTCTATTTTATATGGTTAAATATGTTTTTAATTTCTACAAAATTACAAACTTTTAAGTTTAACCCCTACAAAAATTTTATTTACTTTTGGTCCTTAAGTAAGTATTTTGTAAAAAGTTTTCAAAATAGAAATTATGCTTACGAACTACAATATTATGGAGGACTAAAATTACCATTAAAATTTTATAGAGACTAAACTTAAAAAACCGTGATTTTGTAGAGACTAAAAAACATATTTAACCCTACGTTATAATACGGTTGATCAAATCTCACACGGTAATTGACCAAGAGTATATGTTCTGGTACTCGTTGAGAAACAACATGTGTGAATGTTTTCTCACATCTCGATCGACTAGTCCAGTAATGCCTTATAGTTGTTCAGGGTAGTTATGTATTCGACACTACGTCAAGACATCGAATTATTTGTCATCTTTGAATTTTGACACTTGATTCCTTGGGACTTAGATTTGCTCCTGTATACTTGCGTGACCATACTAACTCAACGGTGTTTTTCGCTCAACATAAGTCAAATATTTATGTCAAAAGTATTCACATAAAAGCACCTCTCAAGACTTCTGAATATAATCCCATCCCGGATCTTATGTTTGCTTCTCACAGGTTAAACTCATTCTTACAAAATAGAATAAAATGCTTAAACCACCACAGATTTGAAACAGAGGGATCAGTCTATATCAATACAAGTTTTAACATCCTCCTACACAACAACTCATCATTCTAACATAAATCAATGCCCAATTTCCTATCCATAAGTAACTCACAAACCTTTAAAAGCTTACATTGTGAGTTATTGTTAAAATAACTCAGCATAGACCTCGGCCATTCACAAGATTTATCACAACTATCTCGTTATATATATTGCACATCAACCATTCATATAATAACATAACCAATCACCACATGCATCCATCTATCAAGTTACATGGAGGCACGATGCTTGTGGTGGTTTTCGCAGGTAAACAATATTAGACTATATGCATATCATAGGTAACAAGGTAACGTGTCCATAATTGGTAGTGATAGAATTCACGACAGGATCCTGCCAAAAACAACAGAGTACAAATCCCATGAATGTTTTTCAAAATTACAAGCATACAGATACAGTTTTTTAATTCTTGTTAAAACAACGTATCATCAAAAAAACACATGGCTCTGCCATGATTAAATTATCAATATATCAACAGATTTTGAGCTGAACAACAATCACAGCAATCATCTCTAAATGCTACAGTTCACTCTAAAAGGAAGATTACTCCGTGTAATAATCAATTTGTTCTCTTGATTATGTGGGACCCACTGTCACTATCCACAATGTCACTAATTTCACCAACTTGAAGAGCATAAGTTGCATCTTCAAAAGGCTTCTGCATCTGGCCACGACCAAAAGGACCTAAAGCCAAGAAAGTGACCATTTTAGTTCAACTGAAAAAATATTTGTTATTAAAAAATATTGTGCATATATTTCACTCTATATGAAAGCAATGATTGTTGAATGTGTAATCAATCCTTGGGTTAGAGGGTTGCTAGCAACACATTATCTAAACACTCTTCTCAACACAGTCCCTTGTATTGATTAAAATTCAAATGGGTCTCAAATAAATTTGGTGGGACTCATCTAAATATCAATCATTGGAAGAGAGTAAGTTGAAAATAATATGTTGAGTGTATGTTACTAGCTTTTCATTTGGGAGGGTTATGTAAAATGAATTCAAGGTACAACATATCGGAGGTCTAGGAATTTGATTTCATGAAGACACTTTTATCTTCATAACCAAATTTTCAGTTTTGAGCAAATTGAAAGATCAGATGTGTAGCCTGTATTGATGGACGTTTGAATTATAGATCTTTAATTCACATTCCAAAAATATTGTATTTGCCTAAAGCTAATGCTAGCTTACATTAGACCACAGCAACATCAAGAAGTCCAACAAATATTCCATCACAACATATTGTTCAGTCATTGCAATTTATAATAATTATTAGAATTCACAATGACATGAAATGTGAATTATTTAGCTACCCTTGGTAGAAGGATGGAACTAGAATGTAATGTTCAGGATTGCAAAAATAAATTCTTCAATTTGATTATTTAGACAGTAACAAAAAACTTAAGGGATGCTTAAGAAACATTGGGGGAAAGGCAACACTCCTGCGCCTAAAATTGGTCAAATTTGTATAGAAGATCAAATTACTTTGACAAGAAATTTGTAAGTTGGTTGATAGGATGCACAAGAAATAAGCTACCATCACAATTCCAACCAAATTAAGATCCTTACGAGTTACGACAATCATAATCTTGTACCTATTCTTTATTAGGCAGAATAAAATCCAAACCATTACTTTCTAGTTAATTATAACGAACATCAATAACTCAAATGAACCAGGTTCCTCAATTCTTAATTCTTAGTTCTTTTTACACCAAGCAAAAACGAGTCCCTCAAATAACAACCACACCAATATAGTTGATTGAGGATCACGAAAAATAACAACTTGTGCAAACTATGCCACAAGTTGACAACATTTTGCACCAAATATTTTATAACCGAACAATGGCAGTGACATTATACCACTGCTTTAGCTTCTATTTCGACAACACTAAAACATCCCTCTGACACTGACACATGTGATTACGTTCAATTTTTGTTTTTTTTTTCCTTCATATCTTTTATCAGTGTCGGTGTCCATCCGTGTTGTGCTTCATAGAAACAAAACATTCCTAAGCTCCTAATTATGAAAATCTTTCTAGCAACAACCAATTTAAATTACTTTTCAGTTCTTCAATTTCACTACTAATAAAATCTCAATTAACTAAAGAAACTAACTCAACTACCCTAGGGTTAACATGATTCCCTCAAAATCCAATTCAAAAACACACTAATAGAAACAAATTTGAAGAATCTGAAATTTCCTTACCAAGATCGCCACCACGTTTAGCAGAGCTACAATCAGAATACCTCGAAGCAAGATCCTCAAACTTCGCCTTACCAGAAAGGATATCCTCTTTCATCGAAGTAAGAATAGCAACGGCACTTTCACGAGTAGTGTTCTTGATGACGTAACCTTCTGGATCTTTCCACGAAGCTTTTCTTCTAGAACCTTCGTGTTTAATCAGTATGTGTGAAGCCCTAACCTCAGCGCCGCCACGAGATGAAGACATTTTCGCTTCTTTCTTCTTCTTCTTTCGGTTTTCTTCTTCCGCCGTCGCCGACGAAATTGATGTTTTCTTTCTCTTCCGATCGGAATCTATCTTAGCCGTCACTGTGTAATGAAACCGAGTGAGTAAACTTGCGAATCTGCTTAGTATTTAGCTATTTATAGAGTCGAGCGATATCGAGATTATCTGGATCGTTCGTTTTATTTGAATCTTGCGGTTCAGGATGAATGTAGCTCATGTGATCTCAATTGTCCCCAATAACTTAGTAATAATCGATTCATTTATTTTTCCTTACAATAAATATATAAAGTGTGCATGTTTAAAAATCGGTGACACAATGACGTTAGCTCAGTTGATAGGGACGTTGCATAATTTATGCAGAGGTTAGAGTTCGAACTCGGACAACCCACTTCTCTACAATTAATTGTGTGAGCTTTAGCCATTAGACTACTAGACAAAAAAATAATAATATTGGTGACATAGTCGCTGTGACCTTAGCTCACTTGGTAAAGAATAATACATATATATGCAGGGGATGAAGTTCGAATCTCGGACATCTCACTTATTCACCTTTAAGGTGAATTTCTCTGGCCACTAGGCTAGTTGACAAAAAAAAATTGGTGACATAATGTTCAAAGAGTAATGCTAGCAACACTCTCTTTTGAACACTCTCTCTAACACTCACTCTCCAAATTGTAATGTTAACGATAATACGTGGTGTTTGCATCTTTGTCTATTTTGTAATATTAATTACGTTAGGTAGTATTTGCAACTTCGGCTACATACATAAAAAAAAATAAAAAAAATTGAACCACATATTATATACGTGAGGTGATTCAAATTCAAATGACTAAATTCTCCAGATTAATTTTTAAAATATCTCCATAAATGATAAAAGTTCTCTCATTTAAAAAGTTCAATGATAAAAGCTCTCTCCATTTAATTTAAATTAAAACATTGAACTTTAATGCTTTTATTTTTTTTTAAAAAAAACTAGTAGTAAATTGAAAATGATTACAATAGATTTATCCAAAACAAAACACAATATATTTTAAGTATTATTTAAGAAGTTTCATTTCCTTCCTTCAAAAAGAAGTTTAATTAGTATATGTACATACATGAATACATCTAATGATGTGTTATTACTCCAATTAATGAATATGACAACTTATGCGTTTACAAAGCATCATTGGAATGTATGTTTGAAAAAATATACTAATTAAATTCTTATTTACGCACATACAAATATATGAAGAATTTGTACAGATAAAATATTGAATTTTTTTTCAAGCGGTTTCATAAAATATTCAAGACAAACTTTTTTTCAAGCGGTTTCATAAATATTCAAGGAGTAGAAAACATCAAGTACTTGCTGTTGCTTTATTAAAAAACGTTAGAACTCACAAGAATATAACATGTATGAATTTGTCAAAAAATAAAATAAAAAATATAACATGTATAAAATAAACGTAATTAGTTGGCAATCTGGGTTTACAAGTTCCTCAAATGTAGTCATCATATGGCAAATTAGAAATGAAATATAAGAGCTCACAAATAAAAATTGTTTCTTCTTCGCGGGGTGAGTGGGACTCGACTTTAATCACTGTTACAATAATTACAAGTAGTATAATCATATTCGGACCGCGCAAAAACCATGTGCCTAATTCTCTTTCTGGTATTTCGAGCCGTGTAACTGATACATTTCAAGCTCTTGAACAAAGCCTATAGATACATACACTGAGCACAATGGCCACAGAATGACAGTATGAACATGAGCAACTTCCCTTAAAGGCCAATTACAATTCCCTTAAAATCGGCCAACCCTTTTTTAAAATCTCATTGATCTTTGAATCAATTTGCTTTTGGATATTTGGAGGGCAAAGCTCAGCTACATATCCATTCAATTTTGTTGCCAGGTTTGATCTCTCGAGCTCATCTTCAGGCAGGTTCCCAATTAGCTGAAGAAGGAACGTATTTTGCTTGAGTTCAAATTTCTGCATATTTAGAAACACAACATGCAATGTCAGTCAGTGATTTAACAAGATCTAGAACTGTTTTTGACAAACCTTTTCCACCTACTACAGAAAGCTGAACTTTCTGAAATCTTCAGCAATTAGACAAAAAAACGGACTCAATTTTCGCTGGTAAATAGATGGTTTTTTGCCACAATGACAAATCAATTAATTAATGTACAATTTAGGGCCAAATAAGTTAAAGCTCAGTGATAGTTGATTCTATATGTTTAGAGTGTTTCCAAAAGTAACTATTTTAACTTTTGCCAAAAGAACCAGGACACTTATTTATATTTCTAAAGGCTTTTTCTTTTTATCTTATTTAAAAAACTTTTTTTTTTTAATAATCCTCATGCTTCATATCTTATTTTAATAAAAAATGAGCAGTAGCTGAACTAGAAAATTCCTAATAGGAAGTAACAGATAGTTCCACCGTTTGAATGCACAACACAAACAAGTGGATTTATTTAGTGCTCTAAAAAGTCACAATACAAGCAAAGCATATGAATCCAAATAGAATTGCCCTTAATACCAAAAATAATGGCAGACCTACACTATAGTGAGGAAAGTGCAAGTGCACTCATCATTTTTAAAAACTCACAACTAAAATCTTTATTGACAGAAAACTAGTAGTAAAATCTACATTTTTTCATTTTACTTCCTCAGTTTATATATATATTTGAACCTACTACTGACCCACTGTTTGTATGTTCTGCCCTCACTGACTTAAGGTTTAAGTAAGGCCTATGACAAAGAATATTGGGCGATTGTATATCTACAATGCACAATGCATGTCTAAACCAAAATTGGGGGTGTATTCATATCCAATACCAATACTCAATCAACAATACTGCGGCATTCATATTTTTGGCATACTCTTATTCTTGTGTGGGCATTGATGCCCACTGTCCTCAAAATAGTGTTACTCAAATAAATTGAGAAACATACTGAAATACGACTATCACCTAATGCTTCCTCAGAATACATTCTTACTTGCAATCTAGAGCACCTCAAAACCATTACAGTGCAACATATTTTTATCCTCACCAAACAAGCTAGAGAACACATAGGACTCGGATTAGGGTGATTAGAAGTGGATAAATTTAATTGTATCTTTTTTGCATATAAATATAATATATTATTCAATATGAACTGTTGCACCTATATCTTAAAATTTGACAAAATCACAGTATTACTGTACTACATTGTATCAGTTACTTGTACTCAGATGTACGCAAACATAGGAGAAAACACTTATCTTCTACGTCAATTATACATTAAACATTGATTTGGAAAGTCAAACCTGGTGCTCAGGCTCTGCCGGGTGAAATGTTCCAAGTTGCAGAATTTGAGTAGTCACAATGCTGCTTCTTGACCTGGTTTGCTCCTGTTCTTTGCTGACAGAAGCCATTCTTGATTCTTCAGTTCCATTAACAAAAATAATAGATCTGTTGGAATGTAAGTATAGTGTAGTTCAGTACTTAGTAGCACTTGGCATGAGATTGAATATGAAGGAATATCACAAAGAACTGCAGCTGGCATCATACTCCTCCTACCTGTACTGATTACCCATGTCAGGGCCTTGGCCAAACACCTGCCTGGGATCATGGCTTGACCAAAATATATCAAGTAGTTCCCCAAAACTAATTAACCGTGGATCATACTCAACCTGAATTGTATTAGCAAACCATAATGGCAAAATCAATAAAAACATCCAAGTTCATCTCACCAAATCAGTAAACCGACAAAGTTATATTAGATTATAAGATGTAATATAGTTGATGAATTTAGTTTTTTCATGGTATAAAAGAAAACCACAACACCAGTTGAATGTAACAAAAAAATTAAATATAGTAGTCTGCTTTACATTAATTCCAGAATCAAGACCACTGCATTTTGGTGAAGCATGTTTCACTGTTACCTTTATTGGATGAATAGTTAAATAAAACCTGGCCTTTTCATGGACAAATGATTTCAAATTATTTAACAAATATCACACTCATTACCATCCAAGACGTGAACCGCCAACCATAAATTATTCCCAAAACATGCCCATTCCATGTTTTATAAAAGCCTAGGATCATACATGTCAATCCAGGTGATAAAAGACACTAGTCTAGCCATGGCCTTCTGAGATTCCTAAGAAGCATGCAAAACTTCTCCAAACATTCATAAAGGGTGCCAGCACCCTTTATGGACTTTGTCAGGACTATGGTGTTCTTTAGATATTTAATTTTGTTTCAGTGTTGAATATTGGCAACCCAAACACAATCCAAGAGCAAGAAAAACCAAACTTTCTAAAATATACCTAGGACAAAAGAGCCTATTTAGATACACTTCTCAACAAAATAGTTAGGGAAAAATTATTGAAGGATCTTGCATTGAGGAGCCTTTAAAATAATAACTTCTCACATTAAGTTTTAAATAGACTCTTCATCTCAACCTTTTCAAAATTTCTTCAGACTTGTAATTATTTTCGCAAAGGATGTGTTCGGATTGTGGATTGCCTTATGAACAACTTATTTAAAGGATCTTGGAATGACGAGTCTTTTAGAAACAACTCCTCGCATAAGTTGTAATCAGGCTCTTTACCACAACCTTTTCAAAATCTCTTCAAAGTTCAAACTTACAATCATTTTTAATAAAGATGCATTTGGATTGGCTTATGAACATCTTATTCGGTCTAACCTATTGACATAATCAACACATTTCAGCGAGCTTATAGGATCAGCTTATGACAGGTCCACAACTTGCTCTCTACTCAATACTCATCTCAACAAACTCTCAAGGATAGCTTATAAAAAATACATACTACATAAATGGAAACAGATCAATCCTAATTTCTTTATGATTATAGAAAGAACTTATACATAAACACTTATCCAATAAGCACTTAATTAAGTTATTTACTTAAGTGCACCATAAGTAAAAAAATGCACATACGCAACATAAAGAAATGTAATAATTTCGCTAAAATTGATAAAAATTAAGAGAGATTGTTGAAAACAAGAACCTGAACGGATTCAGCGTGATCACCAAAACTACGATATTCGGGATTAGGTTTAGATCCACCGGAATAACCCACCGTGGTCCTCACAACGCCAGGTAAACATCCGAACACAGCTTCGGATCTCCAGAAACTTCCGAGAGCGAATACGGCGGTTTGCAAGCGCTGTTGATCGGGTTGTTCGCGGGCGGGTTGAGCGACCCGATCCGGGAATCGGATACAGTTTGCATTGTCGAAGATGAATGCAATGAAGATTATGAATGTGGAAAAAACGTAGTAATAGTTTGTTTTCTCTGAAAGTTTCATTTTGTTTTTGGTGTTGCGTGAAGTTTTGATGTGGTTAAAAGCGGAAACTGAGATGAAGCCATTATGTCGTTTTGTAAGCTTCGAAGTCGTTTTGGTTTCTTGTAAAGTCTATTCAATTTTTTTTGTTTTTTGTTTTTGAAAAAAAATAAAAAGAAAGGAGCAAACAATCACTTTAATTCCTGACTCTGCATCTCGTTGTCAAATAGGTTCTTGATCCAGGATTAAATACAAAGAAGTCTTGACTCTGCACCTTCGTTATCACTGAAAAAAGTAATTAATATTGTATTGAAAAGTGAAATGAGTCTGTTATTTAAGACTATATTTGTTTACACATGTATCACTTATTTAGGGACGGAGAGAGTATAAATAACCAAAAAAAACTTAGCTTACTATAAGGATAGGTTAGGTGAAGTGGATTCCGCGAAGTAATCGTTAGGTTTCGTTCGATTAAAAATGAATGTCTCAGATCAAAATTTTGTGAAGCTACACTATGTAAATGGGGTAGTACTTGAGTGACATTATGGTATCAATGTCATGTGATGTTGGTCAACCACAATGTTACAAGTGACTTTCTTCTATCTCTCTTGCAAGAATTTTTTATTTTTTTTTATACACTTGTGATATTGTGATTGACCAAAGTCACGTGAAATTAACATCCTAACGTTATCTAAATGCTATCCGTAATGGGGAATCGATTTGTTTTTAAACAAAGCATAAATAGAATTTGTTAGATTACTTTTTTGCGACTAAGATTGCCTTATTGCATGAAATTGTGCCTATTACACTTGTTTATTCCTTCTACTTTCCCTCATTTTTATTTTCGTCTTTCTCGTTTCTTGCGACAAAAAAAAAACACAATTTCTTCACTCATTATAATTTTTTCATCAAACAAGCAAAAGAAAGAAGGTAATAGTATCATCATAAGAAACATTGATGATAAGAGAAACTCAAATAAGACAATCTATCACTCAGCAACATAACAAGATGAGAAGCTGCCATTTTTCCTCCAACACCCAGTAAGACAAGCTTTCATTCATCTCTAACACTAGGATTTGACATGAAATCCCCTTGTAATTAAGGTGTCTTGTTTGTAACTTATTATTAATAAAGTACATTAGATGGTTTGCAGACTTTGCATGCATATTTAAAGCATTTTCTAAAACATTAAGGGCATATATTATGTATAATATTTTAGACTTTAGTTCAAATGTATTGGCGGTGTAAAGATATTTTACACTATATATATATATATATTTTTAAAAAGGTGATATTTTTTACTATCAATTCCTCATAATTGTGTGATCGATAGAAGTATTTGACTTTTATTTTAACCACCTTTAAAATAAAACTCATGATTTATGATGATTGACTAACAATGCATAAAAATTAAACTCATAATTAAAATTTTCAGAATGTTTACTTTGTAAACATCTTCACTTGCATATATCCTTTGGAGTTTAATTATTACACTTTGACTTGCCATTCATTGTGATCCTACTCTGATTAAGGGATAAGTCTCTCCAATTTCTCAAGAGAATACATGGTTCACATCTAAAAAACAAAATTCAAAAGACACCCAAGTCTATTTATTTTTAATATAAAAGACGCATGAGGGCATGAACAGACTATGTGTTGCATCTTGGTTGCAGAACCACCAACAGGGTAGAATCGGCTCATGCCTTAGTAAAGAAATATTTGGACAATAGTGTGAGTGATTTGGGTACTTGTTGGGAGAAAATACATGACATGTTGGTGCTTCAGTTCACTGCGATACGAACATCATTTGGTCATAGCGTTACCGTATTGGAACATAGATTCAAAGATGTCACTTTGTACTCTGGGTTAGGTGGTCATGTGTCTAGATATGCATTGGACAACATTGCTTTGGAAGAGTCACATTGTAGGGAAACATTGTGTATGGACAAGAAAATTTGTGGTTGTGTTCAAAGGACATCGTATGGGCTACCATGTGCATGCCAAATTGCTACTAAAATCCTTGAAGACAAGTCAATTTTATTGGATGAGATACACCATCATTGGCATAGGTTATGTATGGGCTAAGAAAGTAATGAAGATGGTTTTTCTGTCGAGGATGAGTGGAATGGTATTCAAGAACATCTCAAGAAAGTCCATTACCAAATGAAGCTTGAAATTAAAGAGATTTTGCGGCAGTTGGCATTTCCTGACACCACCATGTTGTCTCCACCACCACGAAAAGTACCAACCAAGGGTGCCAAGAAAAAAGTGGATATTGCAAGTTCTAGAGCAAAAATTACATCGACTAGTCGAATCCCTTCTTCGTGGGAGGTTGTTGATTTCCATAATCCGGATAGTCAACCATCACTGTCAACAACAACTTCATCATTTTCTAAAAAAAGATGTGCTCGTCTTGGTAAACCATCACGTTCCCCACTTCCACCACCTACTTGATATCAAATTCTATTCCGGTTCCAAAGCCTACTCCGCTTCCAACGTCTAATCCAGTTTTTGATTATATGCCAAAGTTCATGGTTCCATTTATTGAAAAAGTGGTTGATGTTATAGGTGATGGACATTGTGGATTTCAGGCTATAGCCGAGTTCATGGGATTGACCGAAGAAAGTCGTATCATGATTCGTAGACATCTTATTAAAGAGTTGAAAGATCATAGAGATGATTATGTGAGAGTATACATGGGTGAGAATCGTTATAACTACATTTTAAATGACTTGCATCGTCCCACAAATATGAATGGTTGTGCACATGTTGATAAGTGGTTGACTTTTCCGGACATGAGACACATTGTTGCTAATTATTACAAAAGATGTGTAGTCTTGTTGACAACTCTTGGAAAATCGGAATCTTTTTTCCCACTAAGAGGGCCACCACCGCCGGTTAAGCAAAAAACTCTCATCATGTGCCTTGGCTTAATTTCGAATCATTTTGTGCTTATTTTTTGAAGGATGGTTGTCCACTACCTCCATCATCTATGGAGTGACACAATCACAAGAATGAAGAGGCATTAACTTGGGAAGATGAGTACTTGAATCAACATGATTTGTTCCGAAAGCTCATGATTATTGAAGAGGGAAACAAACCGCCGCAACCAAAAAATGAGTCAAACAAAGCGGAACCTTTTTTGTTGGACACTTCCGAAAAAGCAAAGCAACAATTTGAAGTAATTGCGGAAGATGAGGAAGATTCTATTTCACTTGATCTTCCCCAATCACTTGGTCTTTAATGAGTGATTGTTTTGTCGTTGTTAGTCCTTTTTTTGGTAGAAATTACATCGACGTATATTTTGGGGTCGAAATTGTAACGTCAATTTTTTGTGGCCAATATATAACTAACATTATGTAATTTATATAAATATATGATAATGTGAGTTTTATATGGTGAAACTATTGCATACTTATTTCTTCCTTATTAATGTTTACGCATTTATGTTTACGCATTTTATATACATTTTATTGATTATTACATTTCAATTAATTTCATTCTAATGTATGATTTTATTTCATATACACATCACTTATTTGGTCAGATGCCATGCATAGACCTGAGAGAAGATAGAGATGAATACGCATGGAAAACAGTAAGCTATATGCCTCGGCTTATTCGCGACGATAGCGACGTTGGATTTATGTTTCGGAATATGGTGGAAGATAATATATTATATATGTATGTTCGTTCCATATACAACTACGTAGAATGTAAGTAGGGATTCAATTTAACGATATGTAATGAGTTGTAATGTTTTGTTTAATTATGGACACTATTTAACGTTTTGATGAATTTCAAACATTCGTGTAATTTGAACCCCTTGTCAGTTTGACTTAATTATGGACAACTGTAAAAGATAATGTATTTTTCTTGTTTCTGCCTGAGTATAAATGTTGTAACAGTTATATTGCCTTTGGAAATGCCATGGTTTAAATACAAGTAAAAACTGACCGAAAAATGGCTAGGTTGAATTATGCAGAATCCACTGTTTGCATAATTGATTTCCTCGGCAGTTAATTGCCGATGGAACCGGCGGCAGTTAACTGCCGAATGGCATTTTCGTCTTTTATATGTGTGTTTCAACCTTATGAAATGTGTGAACATCAATTTTCCCCCTCAATACACCCATGCATCACCTATCGGCAAACAAAAGACCAAAAAGTGATTCGTCAATCATGGTAAGAATCTCTCAACGAACTCGGTGTGATTTTCATCCATTTATCTTCAAACCCTTAATATAAAAGAACTTGTGCACTAGAAGAAAAAAAAACACGTTTTGACCACGTTTTGTTGACCTCAATCAAAGGCTGACTTGAGCAAGTGAGTATTTATAGAAACACCTCATATCAAATTCAAAAGATATCGCAATATTTTGTTTGTCTAAACAAAATTTCTCGATCCCAAATTATAAGTCACTTAAAAAAGAAAAAAAAAATCAAAAACAACCATAAGTCTACACCTTAACATGCAATCTAATGGAAATGGGAATCATTCATAAAAAAGACATGGAGGACCCAACTTGTTTCTGTTGAATATTTGGATTTATTTTAATTAATTATTAAAATATAAATGTATTATATAGTATTAAATATTTAATGTTATTGTACTTGGTATTTATATTGGGCTTATTATGAACGGACCGTGATGGGTTGGACCGTTCTTATTAGTCGGCCCATTTGAGAGGTCCTTGCCTCCACTGATGAGTATATAAGCTAACTATCCCATTAGGTTAGCCATACTGAAAACTGAAAGAACGCTCAATCAGTAAGGCGGCAGAAGAGCTCTCAAAACCTAATTCTCTCAAGTCACCACAAGTTTCCATGGATTCTTCTTCGACCATTCAAGGTACACAATTATGATGTCAATTAATACTGTTTAATAACATGCTATATTTCATATCTGTAAAATTGGTCATCAATTAAAACGCTTCAATTGGTATCAGAGCCTAATAGATATGTTATATGGCTGCTTGAATAATCGTAACCGATTAATAAAAATTCAATTGAACATTATTGTTGTTGCCATGTATACTTTAGCGATTACATGCCATATATGAACAATATGAAATAAGTATGATTCCTTTTACATATGCATGAAATCAATACACGAATTCTCTGTTCTAACAACTCTTAAAATTCCTTATATTCAAGGTTGCCAAATAGGTTTTGTTTTCTTGATTGATTTTTTTTCCTTCTACATGTCATTAATTAAATATCAAAATCTTCCGATTCATGTTTCAATAAATTTCTAAAATTATTCCGATTTGAATATTTCTTTTGTATTCAATAATCAATGTTTCAAATCGGAAGTGTTTTGTTGATTGCTTGCCGCCGTAACTTTTTTTTTTTATTTTCTGCCAATTTGCTGCACCCTATAGAGAGACCCAAACGAGTCATTGGCGGGTTGGTTCGACCCGTTTTTCAGTTTCATTAAGTTTCCCAGACGCGTAAACCCGTCAAGCGCGTGTGTAACACTCGCGCGTTATATCTAATACACAATACTAGGCACGTATCCATGTTTTACCTCTTGTACACACCCGTGCAAGTAACTTGTCTATTCACGCACAAACAAACAACAATAGTGCTCGTGCTTTAGTTGAATTGTTTTATGTAGGCCTGTTATAATGATAATAATTAGAATACATTCAGGTCTTCTCTCTGCTTGATATAAACTTATAAAATTCTCTTAAGCATAGATATTGTCAATTTGTACAATTGTAACTTTGCTTATCGCAGGTGCAGTTGTGCGAATTATGTATGTTAATTGCGTAAATAAAATTTATTATGTAGCAATTAATTTATTTATATTAATGGTAACTATATCCTATCGATATATTATTATTAATATAAATTACAAGTAAATAATTATCACTGTTTGAAAAAAAAATAAAAATTATACCATACTTTTATTTAGTAGTAATTGTGATCTATATTATATTAGTAGTAATTGTACCCTATCGGTATATTATTATGAATGTAATTTTGTTAATGATACAATAACTTTATGCTTATACTTATCATTTTCAAATATCCTATCGATATTGGGATTGATAATATAAGTTTTCTTATTATTGTATTTATTTTAAGATCATAATATGAAAGAGTTTTATTAAAGGACAAGTTTGACTGCGTATATGTGGAATCATTCTATTTATAATTTTTAATGATTCCTTATTCTTTCATGACAGTCTCTTTTCCTAGCTCCGTGAAAACTCTCAACGGGACTAACTATGAGGATTGGAAAGATTCGTTGGATCTTTACTTATCCATCAATGACCTTGATTTAGCTTTAAGAACTGATAAGTCTGCTGCTCTTACCAATGAGTCCACTGAAGATCAGAAAACCTTCCATAAAGAATGGGAAAAATCTAATAGGAAGTCACTTAAGGTCATCACATACACTATGGAGAAATCTATTAGGCAAAGCATTCCTGAAGGTGACAATGCTAAAGATTACTTGAAAGCTATTGGTGAAAAATTCACTCGTTTTGACAAAGCTAAGAAAGGCGAGTATCTCTCATTGTTTGACAAGACCAAATATGACGGTGTTAGCGGTGTGCGAGAGCACATCATGAAGTTGATGAACTATTACAACAAGCTTAAGGATCTTAAGGTTGAAATTGGGGAAGACACTTTGATCTGGAGAGTCCTTGAATCCTTGCCCTCTCAGTTTGATGTCACGAGGACTTCATATAATACTCAAAAGGCAGAATGGACAGTTGATGAAATGATTGCTATCATCACTCAAGAGGAGGAATCTTTTAAGAAGGCAAAATCTCAGAGTGTTCGTTTTGCTGCTTCTTCTTCGAAGCATCCTGCTGCTTCTTCCACTGGTACAAAAGGTTTTAAGGGAAGCTATCACAAAGGAAAACATCACTCTCATGATAAGAAAAGAGGAAATGTTGTGGAACATTTGGAACCTAAAAAGAAATCTTTTAAGTATAAGGGAGAGTGCAAGTACTGCAAGAAATTTGGTCATAAGGTTGATGATTGCTACTTCTTGAAGAGGAAACTTGAAAAAGAAGGTACACTCCTAGCTTTAGCTCTATTTGAATCCAATATAGTAGATGTACCTTTAGATA
>Ga0315913_1003652_pt1 | contig 18502 bp, 11 predicted proteins | sample MpolsnodulesMG_FD_207736 | JGI IMG/M metagenome (GOLD analysis project Ga0315913, IMG submission 207736) | Medicago polymorpha root nodule microbial communities from Los Angeles, California, United States - small nodules | ecosystem: Host-associated > Plants > Roots > Nodule | place: USA... | reverse complement strand
AGGCTCAAATCCTTTTCAAAATGAAAAAAAAAGATACTCAAATGAGTAGGAAATTGAACATGCTGCTATTAACACATTGTAATTAAGGTTTAGTTATTTGAGAAAAATAATAATAAATATATCTATTTTTTTGGGGGAAATATATCTACTAATTTGAAATGAGTATATCTAGTGATAATGTTTTTAAAGATGACTTATATATAGTGACAAATGTAGTATAGTTACAAGAATGAAGTGGAGAAACTCTCTTACTTGTCACAGGACCAACACCTCACATTTAGGCACACATCCATGAAGCTAAAAAAATTTTAAAAAAAAAGATTAAAGTGATATTGATTGATGTGACTATTTTATTTATCTTTTAATTTTTTTAATTTATATGTGTGTGTCTAAATGCTTATGCCTACATAAGACTTTCTCGAATGAAGTGATATGACAAAATAATTTGATGTCTATGTATAATTAATTTACAGTGAGTCACATTCATATCTTTTAAATCCAAAGAATACTTATTTATTAAACCCTATACATATATTCCTCCATTTCTTATGCTGTCTAATTAATGATTTAATATACAAATGCATGCAATTAACTTTTTCTTGTTATATTCAGGCCACCCCAGAAGCAACAAGTACAGGCTCCTGCTGCTCCAAGGGACGGAGTTCATGCTAATCAACGTGATAAAGGAAAACTCCCCCAATCTCCATCAACAAGGTAATTAACTTAAATATGAACAAATTAGTGAAAATTGAATGTTTAAACACGTTGTGAATTGATAAGTAGTAACACATTCTTAAACACACTTTTTTCACCATACTTTTCTTTATTGATGAAATTCAAATGTATATTCCAATATATTTATGAGATTCATATGAATTTCAACCAATAAAATAGTCTCTTTTGAAATTAGTGTATTCTAAAAAGAAAAGAAGAAAATCTAGAATGTTTCTTTCGAAATTTGTGATGTTAATTTTAATAAAATAATAAAAACACTATAAATATGGAGGGAATTCTATGTTAATTTATACTTCTTGTATTCATTTAAGTGGTTTAATTATGTGCATAAATGATACATATTTATAGGCCTCAGACATTTCAAACAATTTCGAGATCAACATACCTGGCCCTTAATCAAACGACTATACCTGCTCCTTCTTCACCTACTACTCAGCAAAATCAACAAGGAGTGGAGATAAACCAAAACGTTGTTCATCTTACAAATCTGGTTAGTAAAATTCATCCTCATTTTCTTTTAATTATTTACTAAAGACTAGTATTTTCCAATTCCCCCCAAAATGTTCTCCTTTTATGTTTGCAAGTGTAGACAATACCTCATGTCTTAAATATATATAAATATAAAGTCAAATGTATTTAGTCTAAATTTGACTTGCAAAAAACATGACTTTTTTCTTATATTTAAAATAACCGAGAGTACTATTTTTTGAAACGAACTACTAAAGTAATTAAAAAAACTAAAGATGGCTAAATGTGTGTTGCACTAGGGAGATAGGGAGGAGCTGCCTGTTTGCCGTGGGCGTGGTCGTCCACCAAAACAACCCGGCCAGAGTTCAAATGTGTCCAACCTCAAAAAGGTAGTATGTATATTTCCCATTTTGTATAAAATCAGGTATCTTATATACAAATGTGAAAATTAATCTCTCTAATGAACTATGTAATCAAATAACTAAAGTTGCTAAATGTTTGTTGCACTAGGGAGAAAAGGAGGAAGCTCCAAAACGTCCTCGAGGTCGTCCCAGAAGACTTCCTCAACAGGTAGTGTATATTTTCTCTCAAGGATACCTTTATATTGTATAAATTTGGTTATCTCATTTTCAAATGTGTACATTAATCTCTTCAGAGGATTGAATAATTAAGACCATATGGCTAAATTTGTGTTGCACTAGGGAGACAAAGAAGAGGCACCAAAATATTGTGGGCGTGGTCGTCCACCAAAACGAGTTGAACATAGTTCTGATCCACCTACTCTCACAAAGGTAGCATCTATATTTTCTATATTGAAGTATAATTTTATTTTATTTTGTACGAAATCGAACATCTCATATACAAATGTCATGTGTACATTAATCTCTTAAGCAATGACAAAACTCTATCTCAAAATTTCAAAGTTGTTGCATTCTCATGCTAAATTCAAACCCGAGACTACTGAGTTAAATTCAAATAGACTTGAAATTTCATCATCCGGTGCTCTTGGTTACATGTATGATGACTATGTTGTTTACCTTTTTACTGTTCTTATTACATTTTTATGGTTATTATATTAAGATAGTTAGATTATTGTCCCTGATGTGAGCCAAAAATGAGAATATAAAGATTCTTATGCTTGATTTGTTTGTGTAGATGCAAAAGACCGGAGAGAGTTCTTTTGGAGCAGGGAATGCTGGAACATCTTCTACACCTCAACAAGAGCAGATGAATTGTGAAAATATGAATGAAGAAGGTCAAAATGCGAACCAAGTTGACTCTAATGTTGAGAGCAGGTGATTTTTATTACCATATATTTCTGTGTTAAACTCTCGCAATTTAATATAGACAAAATGATAACTTATCACAATTTTGAATTTTAGGAAAAAATATGAAAATGCAATTTATCATGGGAGTTCTGATTGGCCCTTGGACCCCCATCTCAAAAAATTCAAAGATCTACCTGGTAATTACCATTCTCTAAACACTACTCTTTTAAGAAATTTTTAAATATTTGTTTATAGTATATAAATATTTGATAGATCTTTGAAGATGATTAGATTACAAGCCTTTGCATTTGCGCTAATAAAATCTTGTATGTTGATAAGATTGGTATTTTCTCCATGCAGATGCAGATAAGTGATGTGCCAACCAAGCTCGAAGAGGAAATGGCAAGTGGTTGAAATTCTCCCCAAGACCAGTGGAAATTGTCTTGCTTTTATTTACTCATGAATATTTGGTCATATCAAACATGATATTATTTTCATAATGTTGTTTTCTATAGTTTTGTGTTGTGGACAAATGCTTTAGGCCAAAAGGCCTTGTCTTTCAAATTTAAATTGTGACTTTGTTAATTATCAGTTGGATTGTAGAATATTGAGGCATATTGTTGGTTTCTTGTTTTATACCTGCAACCATTGATTGATGAAAATTTCTTTGCAATGCTTGCTTTCCTCATGGTAGGCATTGACATCTTTTCTTGAAATATGATATGAATTAGAAATCATTAGCATAAGAAGTTTATGAATCCTTATTTCTCATGGTCCTTCTACTATAGAACTTGGTTTCCTTAATGGTGAGAGGAGAATCCCAAGTGGTGAAGTTGTCATAAGTGTTTAGAGGCTAACAGGATTCTTTGTGTGTTATGTTCTTGTCTTCAATCTGAGTCTCATCTTTTTGGTTTGTGTGACTTATCTATGTGGGTTTTGCATGGGTGTTTAACTGGTGGGAGCTTTCTCTTGTTATGCCTAGAAACTTGGTATTTTGATTTCTTTTGTTTGTCCCTTGTGCTCCTAAGAGATTTAGGAAGGACCCTGTCCTAATGTTTCCCTCAGTGGTTTTGGTGGAAGCTTCAAAGTTGGGATATTTTTAACAATAGTAGTTGTATTGTTATTAGATCATATTAGAGTGTCTTTGTGAAAGAGGTAATTGGCTAAGTTCAAGGTTAGGTATTGTTTGTACTTTGAGTGGTGTGTGCTCATCTAGTGTTTGGGTAGAAATTAGTTTGTTTTATTTTTGTGCCTTGGGTGGTCGGGGCTAACTATAACTAGTTTTGATGTTTACACAAAAAATTATAAGTAATTTACCAGTACTTTTGCTTGGAAGTTGGAACCCACTCAGATGAACTTGAGTATGAGAGTTCATTGGTGATCACAAATGACACGCTATGCATCTTTTGTGGGAGGGAACATTAAAATGAAATGTCATATCTTTGGTTGGTGTAATTTCTTGTTCTAAATGTGTTAAATATGGTCATTAAGTTGTTGTGAATGATGATAGTTATGCCTCAAAATGTATGCAAGTTTTTCATAGTTTTATATTCTATATTTGAGACATGCGATTCCCACTTTTTTTCTTTTGATATTATTATCAGGGGATGGAATTCTCAGGGATAATGAGATGATACAATCCAATCCAAGCCATATAGTGACATTTCATGAAAGAAAATATAAGTGTTTTTTTTTTCCACTCTACTGATTTCTAGAGCACTCTACGATATTTTGGATTATATAATCCGAAAGGTATAAATACGTTCAAAAAACCTTCATTTTTTCGGATTTTAGAATCCAAAATAGGTCCCTTGTGAAGTTTGGAGGATGACAAAAGAAACTCTCAAAACATAATACACAACTCTTAGCGCCTATGTACCGTAAAACTTACACTATAGATATAAAAAAAGACCCATGAAATCATGGGTCAGCGAATTTATGAGATAGGCATGCTTCCACGGCTTCAGCAACAGTAAGGAAAACCCATTCTTTCCCAATTTTATCCACAAAGTGTGCCACTTTAAGCTTGTGAATTACTAGCCACCTTGGGTTCACCATAGCAAACTGCAAAAATAAATGGCAATAACAAACACATTTAATTAAATTGAAAATTAAATACATGTTTAGATTATCGACATATTTGACAGAATCACATTGCTTTACCACAATTTTGATAAAATCTATATTTATATATTCAACAAAATTATAGTATCAGCGTAATTTTATCAAATTTAACCGTCGATCCAAACATATAGTCAACATAAAGTCCCAATATCACGGTAGTCTCACTTTTATGCCACGGGAGAGCAACCTCTTGTGCAGTTCCTCCAGTACTATAATTCCAGAAGTATCAACATTCATCAAATCTATCAAAGAAAGTGTATAGGGTCATTCACTCATAAATTCAAAATGTTAATAGAATAAACTATATATATGAATATTTAGTATTAGAATCATGAGTTTTAAGACTCACTAGTCATGTCCAATATTACAGCTTGGACCCTCCCCTTAGTAGTTTGACTTTCTTTAAGGTCATCTTCTTCAGTGACCCACTTGAGTATTCTGTGGAACAATTAAGTAATTTTAATTTCAAAAATTCGTTATTAACGAAGGAGGCATTCTACTATAGTATGGTTTTGTCTAATATGTACAAATGATCTTGCATCATGTACAAGTGTCTTTTTTACAATTTGATCAGTAAATCACATCATATCTCGTTTAATTTACTGGTGAGATTTATTGATCCAACAATAGAAACTATTTTGTACATGATGCAAAACTTGTCTCATTTGTGCAGCGTAAAATCAACCCTATAAAATCTCTAAAAAATACTAATAATATTGTAAATGATAGCTTAATTAATTAATAACCTTTCTCTTACAACATTGGCATTTGCAAAGCAGAGTGAGCCAGAGCTTATACGAATGACCAAGATGCCAGGAGTGCTTGTAGCCATGGGATATTGACTAACATCACAGAAAGCTTGTGTTGTTGGAATTCTCCCTAGAACTTCTATCCCAGGTCGAATTGATTGTATTACTATCTTTGCAAACGAGATTGACACCTATAAAACCAAATTTTCATTTAGATATATTTTTTCGAAGAGATTAAAGAAATAATCTAAATGTAGCTCGCTTGTCTCACATAACCTTTTATTCGAAGAGATTATACCATGTACTTTTGCGGTTTTAGCATTTGATTTATTACCGGACTTTAATTCGAAGAAAAAGTTGAAAATTCTATTTTATTTTTATTTTTTTAGAGCTGGAGTAATGCCAAAAATTAACTTCAATAATAGAACTAACAACTATGTATATGAGACCATATATGTGGACCATAATCTATTCTACTCTAGAAGCCCCACAAGGTAGTACAGAACAAGACAGCACTGTTATGAATCCATGTCAAATTATGATTGAACTCACTTGCTAGCTACCAGCCACAAAATGACCCATTAGTTCTCACATCTTCCTAATCAGCTACCTTTGTGCTTTTAACCAAGAATTTTGACAGGTATTATTACACTAGTGGATTAACCCTCACCCCCTGATAGGTATAGTTAACTAAAATATTTGTAAAGTGGTGATTTTAAGATATAAGTAGATTCTTTCTGTCAAAAAATAAATAAATAAATTAGCATATGACAAAGTTTGAATGAGATTGCAATTACAGTAGTCCATAAAATGTTAATTAATTTAGGGTTAATTAAATAAATGATTCCACAAATACCAATAATTTTGTTTTAGTCTCTATAACAAAAATTGTATTATTTAATCCTGTAACATTTTTTTTTAGTCTTTTTAGAGACCAAAAATACAGACAAAATTTTTTACAGGGATTAAAAACGTCGATGGAAAAAATTTCAAGGACTAAAAATGCTAACGTAAATAGGTTGGGTTGTGTTTGGGTTTTTTAAGAAAAGGATGAACAACTTACTGCAACAAGAAGACCAGTTTCTACCGATATAAACAAGACACCCAAGAAAGCACCAATGCAAGCAAGGAAGTCAAATTTGTCAACTTTCCATATATAGCAAGCTTCTCTTATGTCAATTAATCCTGGAAGTGCAGAGAGGATTATAGAAGCAAGTATGGCCACAGGTGTGTAATATAACAGCCTTGTAAACAATTCCAAACACAGAATCACTGTTATAGCCATCACAATATTTGATACTGATGATTGACATCTTGCACTGAAATTTACTGCAGTTCTTGAGAATGAACCTGCAAAGTGTTTAAGAATTAAACCAATTATAAAACAAATAAAATACTTTACTCGTTATACTTAAACTAGAGATAGACTATTATTTTTTATAAATTGGTACGAAGTATTCACCATGTTTTTTCGATGATTAATGTTTGTCGAGAAATTCAACCAGTCATTTAGATGTCCGACGACATGTCATCAAACATGCGTCTAGTTGAAGTTACATGAGGTAACTTTTGATTTGCAGTGAGTTTCCACATTCCAAACACACGAAATCGGTCTCTAGATCAAAAATTTAATATTTTTATGTCTTAAACTTTTGTTGGCACGTTTTGTTAGAGAAAAAAAAAACTTTTGTTAGTACTTTAATTGTTTTTCATAATTTTCTTTATTACTTCACTTCAATTATTTCTTCTTTGGGATATTTGAGATCTACTTTTATTTATTTTAGGAAAAGTCTTTTCTTATTAACAAATATTGAAACTTTACACATTTTCATTTCACTATTTAATTAATAGAAAAATATAAAAAGTCACCACTCACCAGTTGCAACATAGCATGAAGTTAAAGATCCTGCAATGTTACCACAACCCATTGCTAACATTTCTTTGTTCCCATCAAGATGGTATCCTTTAATTGAAGCAAAGGATCTACCAACAGCCATTGCTTCCTATAAAACACAAATTAAACCTCAAAAAATTTAGAAACTAAAAATAAATCATCATTAGAAGAAAAATAAAATTAAAAAAGAAAAACACTAAGGAAATTAATTACTAATTAACATACAGTGAGAGCAATAACAGCAGAAATCAATCCAATTTTAGCTGCTTCTCCAACATGTTCACCATTGAGTTGTAATTGGTGAATTGAGCTTGGATTAAGGCCTCTTTTGACATGTTTTACTATATTAACCCCATTTTTATCTGCTTTGGATATATACACAATAAAAGTTGATAATATAACTGACACTAGAGGAGCAATAGCTGGCAACCAGAAAAGCTTTTTGTTTCTTTTTCCCTGAAATAATCAGAAACTCATATAAAATCAGAGATATTGTACTAGTAAAAATTTGGATATGTGCCAAAAATATTTCATTTCTTACCATAAATCTTGCAAACAAAAGGAATATCAGAAATGAACTTCCAATGACAAAATTCAGAGGGTACCACTGTCAATATAATAAACAAAAAAATAATGTCAAATATCAGCAAAACTCGCATAAATAGTTCTGTCCAAAATTTTTAATTTATGACCCTTTTTTATTAATTGTCTTTACTTAGTAAACATACATTAGTCCTTGAAATTATAAAAAATATAAAAACATTCATGAACGTCTTTTTTCTCAGTTTTGTCTTTAAATATCTTTCATTAATCCTCAAATATGTTTCTACTTTCTCATTAGTTTGTTTAGTCCACGAGTTTACTAACAAAGAACACACTCAAGGATATTTTTCCAATTACAATATATTTAGGGACTATAGTTATAATATTTGAATTTCTCTCCCAGAAAATGAAAAAAGTGCTTACTTCTCCAGATGGAATTTGATGATGGAGTGACTTATAAACAGATTCCAAAACAGAAACAACATCAGATTTGTTGGTGAAGTTACTAATCCCAAGCAACCCCTTAAGCTGCTGAAGACCAATCATGATGGCTGCACCTGCCATGAATCCTACAAGTGCAGCATGTGACAAAAAATCCACAAGAAATCCCAACCTGCAGCAGATTAAATTAATCATTCAATCTAGACATTCACAAGAAAATTAACAGTTAAATTAGGAAATTAATTAAGTACCTGAAAACTCCAAATGCAACTTGAAAAATTCCAGCAAATAATGTTACAGTAAAGACAAAATTTCTGTACTCATCATGATTTAAATCTGGATCAACCACTTTGTGACATAAGGAAGATAGCAGCAGTGACACTACAGCTACAGGTCCAATTGCAATTTCTCTTGAACTCCCCATCACAGCATAGATAAGAGGAGGAACCACACTTGTGTCTGAAGACCAATCAAATAAATAATTCATATTAGAAAATATTCATACTATAAAAACTCATTGCATTTTATACTATAGTTGAAACAGTAGTAGTAGTATATTAATATAGACGACTAAAGTTAGATACCTACATAAGCCATATTGAGGATCAAGTTTTGCTAAATTAGCATAACCAATACTCTGCAACATTAGATAAAAATCAGAAGAATGTAATAAAGTATGCTATTTATGCATCTGAAACATTGGTGTAAAAATAAAAAGTAATATTTGTGAATATATACCTGAGGTATGCTTAGGCTAGCAAGAGTTAAACCTGCTAGAAAATCATCTTTAAACTTGAAAGCATCATAGTTTTTGAACAAGCTAAGTATTGGAAATAATCCACTAAAGAAAGAAACAACATGTTCATGGCAAGTTCTCTTCTTGGATGAAGAAAAGAACTTGTTATTTTTAAGTGGAGTAATGAGTTTATTCCATAGAGGAGGTGGATTTGGAGAGTTTAGCATCCACTGTGTCCTATCTATTTGATGAGTATCTTCAAGATGAAGATTTCCATCTTCTGTGACTCTCATATTGAAAGCATCAGAGGGTAATGAACTCATTTTTGTTGAAGTGTTTGGGTGAACTCTTGAAGATGAATCAGTACTTACTTAATAATGTACATTCATGTCAATTGTCAAATCAGTGGACATTTACAGAACTAGATTTGTCAAGAGGGTCAATTTGATTTGGATAATTGCTTGAAAGGGGCTGAACAAAGATTATTCTTTGAAGGCTATGTATGACTGAGAGGATACTTGTGTCTTGTGGCATCTCCTAGATTGGTTAATCTATAAAGTTGGGAATGGAATGTATGTAGCCTGTGAATATGAGTATAAATCTCTCTCTCTATTTATGCTTGCCAATTATTGCTTTTTCCTTCCATTTTCAAACATTAGTTATATCTCAAAAGTTATCATTGTAATATTTTAAAAATGTTTCATGGCCACTTAGTTTTATGATGACACTTAGAGTAATCAAATGCAAATTTGTGATTAATTCAGTCGAGTTGATGATTATTAATTTAAATCACATTTAAAATGGTGAAATTGTGATTAATCATGTAGTTGAATTTACAACAATTTGAACCGTAATTGAATTAATCATTTGTTAACTTAACTCTATTTTTAAAGAGAAATGATATTTGTACAACCATTTTTTAACAACTTTTCGACAATTTTCTCTCTTATACTCACATGTTATTATTATCCTCTCTCTTCCTTTTTCTCTCTCCATTGTTTTTAACCAATAAAAAGAGAGAGAAACATGATTGTCACCAAAGTTGTCATTAAATAGATGGACAAATATCACTCCTCATTTTTAAATGTGTTTGAAGTGTTGTACTATAAGAAAAAACAAATGGTGTCTGAAGTGTTGTAGTATAAGAAAAAATAAATGGTAGCTAATTACTACTAAGGTGTCTGAAGTTATTGAAGTGGATCATGTAGCAAAAAAATATTTCTGATATATTTCAAAATTGAAAAAACTGTAGGCATTAATTTGCTTAAATAGACTATTCTAAGACTAATGGACTTGACTGATGAATTGAATACTACTAAGGTAGCTAATTACCAAAAATCTTATTTACACCATTTATTTACAACACTCCCTATCCAGATATTGTATGGATATGTTTCATTAGTTGCAAAATTTGTAAGTAAGTTGATTGAATTGTTCTATTGCTAAACTCTTTGTTAACACATCTGTCAATTAATACTCAGAAGAAATGTTGGTTGTAGTTATCAATCTATTATCTGATTTTTTGTTTGTAAAATGTTGATCTATCTCAATATGGTTTGTCTTGTCAAGTTGAACGGGACTATGAGCAACATTGATGGTGGCGATTTATTGTCACAAACAAACTTTATAGGACCTTCACACTTTATCTCTAAATATGTAAATTTTCATCCATAATAAGTTATAGATTCCTCATAGCTCTAAATTTTGCCTCAATGCTTGATCAGGCAACTACATCTTGGTTCTTACTCCTCCACGCAACAAGATTCCCACACAAGAAGGTTAAAATTGTCAAAAGTGCATCTTAAATTACGCAATAAACCTCCATTATAAGCATCAATGTAAGTCTTCATAGTTAGGCTTCCACATGTTTTAAACAAGAGTCATATCCCTAGAGTGGCGTCTGAAATATTGTAGAACAGGATTTACGATATATAAGTTTCTCACCTGCAGATGAAGCATGAGCTGGATCACCACATTGACTGAGTATGTAAAATTCAACCTAGCATGTGTGCCAAGTAAATCAACTTTCTTAATAGTCTCTAATACAGAACTTTGTCAACTTTGGCATATTCCCACTAGTCTCCTCATAGTTCATCTTGTGATTTTTCTCAATGGAAATACTCACAATGATTAATCCTCCAATGTGTTAATAATAAGAATAATTAAGAAAATTATATTATTCTTAAATTACTTATTCTTGTGAAAAATTTCTAAATAATACTTAAAATGAAATAGAGGTCATATTTAATACATCATCTGGTCACTATTATAAACAAAAATATGCATTTTAGATTCATTCAATTAATGATCGATGTATATAGTCTTTAATATAGACAACATATATCATTTAATGAATGAACCTAAAATGTTGATTTTTGCTTATAATATTGACTAGAGGGTGTATGTGATCTATATGACCTTTTTTTATTTTATTTTGCTAAAGATTAAAAACCTCTTCATTTGTTTTTGTATTTTACATTTTTATCCAACAAGACAAACGATAAAATTATATTTCTTCATCCAAATGGTATTTAAAATTCACTTTTTAATTTTATATTTCATGCTTAGAGGATCTTTTAATTTTATAAGTTTTTGATATAACACTATGACGTCATTTGATTCATGCAGCCGACCCCACTTAGTGGGATAATGCTTGGTTGTTGTTGTTGTTTAGTAATTGACGAATCGACCAAAAATACTTAAGTTTAAATTCTGGCTGAGAAATGACAAACTACTATGAATTACCTAAGTTCCGCCCTCTATAAGAATTAGAGTTAACATTTAAAAAATTATTTTTGACAAAACATTAAAAAAGTTATTGTTATCCCAATTTTAAAAATATTAATTAAATAGATATGATTGATAAATATTATTTTTTGAAGAAGCAAAACTAGTCTATCAAAATAGGCGTCAGGCACAATCGAACTTGAGACCTTGAGAGGAGGAGCACACTCTAAGGTTCCAAACCAACACCACCAAAACTAACCAGTATTATAATCCTTAGGATAAACTTTAAAGGATTAATAATTTAATATATGAATATAGATGATGAAATATATAATTAAACTTTATATTACCAAAAAAATATATAATTAAACTTTATATTTCTTAAATAATTTGCATCTTGTGGAAGGACTGGAATTTATCAATTATATGTGGTTGGTTTGAGAAGCCAGTCGTCTCTATGTGTGTGGTTGATAATATTTGGGCAGCTAGCTTGCTTTAAAAATAGGTTTGTTAAGCTTATCATTATTTATTTTTTTGAGATCAAACTTATCATTATTGTTAAGAACAAATATAAAATCTTAGACTTGCTTGAAAAAAATAATTAATGATTGATGTCTACAGTACATAGATTCATATATATCACATGTTCAGTATGCAAGCCATTGACCATTTCAAAGAAATTATGCAATATTCTATTTTGGGGAGGGAGGAAAAATAAGGACTTGTATCATTGCTTTTTTACCAACAAAAAAAAACGAATCATTGCCAAATTGCCAAATCATTCCAAAGTGTTCTTTGAGCGTTTATGTTTCTTCAATTATAGTAGCAATTATATTAGGTTGAACCTTTAAAGTATTAGCAAATTTGTAAGGAGTTAGTTGATAGATGAAGTAAATATGTTTTCTTTTCGATTCATAAACAGAATATACATTCAATATTTCTCTTACCGTTGTTTTTAGAATTTAAAAAATAGATGTAATATTTAAAAAATATATAACTTTTTTTTAAGAAACCAGAATAAAACACATTAATCGAAATGAGCTCCAAACTTACACAAGGAGTGTTTGGTCAGGACTCAAATTATGATACAACCAAGGTTACAAGAAGGGAATCAAAACATATGAATGGATAACACAATGAAGTGGATTTATCCACTATTGATGAAAATCAAAAGGTAAGTGGTTGTTCTTTACTCTCAACCGTTAGAAGGAGAAGAGTTTGACTTTATCGAATAGACATTTCATATTGTTGAAAAATACGATTGTTCCGCTCCTTCCATAACACCTAGACAATGGCCAACCAAATCAGATGAGGCAAATAACGACTCTTCCTAGGATCGCTTGTGTTTAAAATGTTTAAATTGATCAACTATAAGCAACATGTATGTTGAGCAAATGCACAACCATTGACGAAATAAGAGGCCGTATGGGTCCAAACAAGTCACAACCCACAAAAAAATGGTCCGCATTTTCCTCCTGCTCACACCCACTTGTGCAAAAACTTGAATTAACCTGAATACATCCACGACGAATCGAATTATCTTTTGTTTGTAATCGATTTTGAAGCAACCTCCACGCAAACAAGGAGACCTTCAACAATATCACTTTTATCCAAACTATATCATATAGGAATGATTTATCCCTTAACACTTCCATGGCCAACATGTGATCAATGCCAAGAACATGAGTACCCATTGTCCATGTCTAGCTTCCATTTCCAGATGTCATCCACACCATTCAACAAGAAAATGTTAGACAATTACGAGAGACTACACTCCCACACATGTTCCTCCTCAGCCACCGTCGTAAACTTGTTTTTCGCAAAGTCAAATATTTCCTAAATATGAAATATTGTTTTCATTATTTTTGAAAATGCATTCTTCCTAACTTGTTTTATGACTTACCACTACAAGAGTCTTCACTTTTTATGGAAAACGGTAGAAATCATAAAAATTGGAAGTGTTCTACGAAATCATTGTGATATATGTCCTTGTGAGCTTAACTCAATTGGTAAAGACAATGCATAATATATGCAAGGTCCGGGGTTCAAACCTCGGCCACCACAAAAAAAAAAAAAAAATCATTCAGGCATATTATATATGCCATGGTCCCCTCCTCACTAGGGTTTTTGGCTCTTATGGTCTTGGTGAAAAGATGCATATGAGCGCCACAGCGTTGTATAACTGACCTTTTAAGCCGGCCCACTATAATAATAATAATTATTCCGAGCATCACTAAAGCAATACTTTACAAATTTATATAAATTATCTGCTTCATTTGCATGCGATAGAATTAATTGAAAGCTCCATCCAAACTCATTTATGGTTTGGACTTGTAGGGAAGTTGAAATGCATATATTGAGCTACTAATCATTTCTTACGAGTTGAGGAACTTTCTATTTTTTTCAATAGAAGTTGAGGGTTTTTGTTTGTATGGGAGATAGACACAAATAAAATATTGACATTTTAAAAATATTATAAAAAGCGAAATTCAAATATCTCATTTGTGTCTATCTCTTTCGTAAATAGAGCTGTCAATTTATTTTGAGAAATTGAACTCATTTCTTTCTTATCATTTCACTGCTGCTTAAAGTTGATTATTCTCCCATTTTCAACAGGATGTATAAATCAACTTCAAAACATCACTATATATGTGTTAGATTTTAGTTATTTGACTTCTATGTAGATTATGATAGTAGGATGCTCATGTGGTTTGCAATAAATGCAATCATATTTGAAATTTATGGGGATGTAATGTAAGTATGCCAGTTATGCAATAAAATTCAAAGATGCCTTGCTTTATAAATCATTGCAATTTTAGTGGAAGTCAATTTCAATTCAAGTATTCACGTTTCTGGGGACTTGTATAGATTCTTGTTTTTGTTTTTTTCTTACTCTTGAAGTCTTGTTTGTACAGATATGCTCTGAGTCGTTATTAGTCCACAGAACATGCTATGTGATACAACATATATGGCGAATAGTTTGATAAATAAATCTCTCTGAGCCTGACCACACAGGAGAAAGAAATGAATAGTCAAATTAATTAAGTTACTGTATATTTTCATATCACTTGAATAGATATTGGGTCATAAATTAAGACCATTAAGTTATATATATCTTCATCTCCTAAAAAAAAACATTATCTATATCTTCATATCAAAGTTGCTCTTTAAACATCTAGTAATTGCTTATAGACACCTCGAACTATCCATAATACTTCTGACGATAATTAATTATCGTTCACTCGTAAACGGTCAGTCATTACCGTTCGCTCAAAAACGGTAGTTAATTGTCGTTTCCTACGAACAAATACAGAAACGCATAGTGACATTCAAACTCAATAAAACGCAAACCATACTTCTTCTCTACTCCAACAAATCAAACCCCGTTAAAATTCTTCAAAGTCAAGCAACAAATCAATCAAACAACAAGTGTTCAAAATCTCTAAGCCTATACATTGTGATTTTTATATGTTATATTTTTTTTAATTACTCTTTATATGAAAGGGTTTTTTATTGTGAAATCAATGGTTGCTTGGGTATTGTTGATCAATTACTTGCTTGTTTTTGTTTGGCGATGATTGTAGATTAAACACTGTTGGCCACTCAATATCAAGTTGCACGAAGGAGGAGGACTTTCCGTTCCGATGATTATTTTTGCATTTTGATTTTACTTTTGTTTCATGATGAATGTTGGTATTGTACTACATAAACAATCATTTTTCACTTTTGAATGAACGACTTAGAAATTTATGCTTTTTGGAAAGAATGATTGAATGATGATTTCATTTTGAATTAATATTGGTTGTGTTTGAACGTGTTTACGTGCGTGCGCCCAATTGCTAATGATTTTTTCTGTTGTCCATATGAATGAGTGCTTGAAAGTGTTTAAATTTAAGTAGTGCCCAATTTGACCAATTCTGAGTTTCTGCTACTGCTATGGTATTATTCATATTAATGTTGGTTTCTGTGAACGATAGATTCATATTAATGTTGGTTTCTGTGAACGATAGTTAATTGTCGTTCGGGATATTTTGGACAGTTTAAGGTCCTTGTAGGCAAACACTAACTACCTTATATGTTAGGCCATAAATTAAGACTCGTGGAAGATCCAAGATGGTTGCAAATGAGCCTTGTGTGGGCATCTGTCTACACTATTAATTTCAATTTAGTATATAATGGTGTTAAAACAACTATATGCCCCCATTACTAAGTAAAAGAAAATACTGATCTTACCAAATTAAAATTAATCTAATTATTTAATATCTCATGATAAATTGAAACAATGAATCATAATCTTTCAGTGCAATCTTAATTAGTTTTTATGATTGTACTAGGGTTGGCAATGAACCGAACCAACTCGAATATAGTTCGGGATTCGACTCGATATTTAACTCGTTGAACTTGGTTTATGAACCAAATGAGCTGAACTTGAGTTGAAAATTAAGTTCGTTAAATAAATGAGTTGAACTTGAGCTATATGTAGTTCGACTCGATTGGTTCATGAGTTGGTTCGATAATATATATATATATATACGGTCATAGTTTGGAAGTGAAAGAGTATTTTAAGAATATTCTCATTGTTGAATTTTATTGGATTTTGTCTCTCTTATATGCACTAGTTTGTTGGTTGATGGTACGTTCTAATAATAATTCAAAGTCTTTTCTAATTAAATAATAAATTACATGCCAACATAAACAAGAAATATGCCCAACAACTAACAACATAAAATAAGAGTAGTCTCATTTAATAATAAAAAATGGTGAAAAAAAATTCCACATTAAATGTTAACAACATATGCAATCAATAGTCTAAGATTTTATAGAAGTTAAAATAGTCCCACATCGGTGGGTTTAAAAGAATAGATATGACTTATGAGATTAGCTGTATAAAAATACGGAAGTATTAGAGTCGAGAAAGTCTTACATGTGCACAAACCCAAGTTAAAATGATTTGGATACACTCATAAAACATAGAGATATTTAAATGAGAAAATGAGAAGAAAATTAAATAATATTAATTGATGTGATTGGTTTATTTTTGTTTTAATATTTTCATTTTATGTGAGTGTGTCTAAATCTTTTTTATTTAGGGTTGTGATTATATTAGACTTTCTCTTGAAGCCCAGTAATACTAACACTCAACAGTAACTTACTATGTTACATGCAAAGCGCTATTTTACAATGGGTGCCCAAGGTTCTAATTTGTTGTTTTTGCATTCAGCACAAATATGTGTGTCATAGCTTTTAATTTATTTGAATATAACCTTTTAAAAAAATAGAAGCTCAAAATTTTAAAAAAAATGTTTTCAGAAAAAAAAAATGGCATTTTAATTATTTGATTTGAACCGATGAGTTGAACCTAACGAGTCGAGCTATTCATGAACTTTAAACGAGTCCAACTCAAGCTTAACAAAAGGTTCGTGTCGATCTTGAATCGAGTTTCAAGCCGAACCAATTCTTATCGAGTCGAGCTCAAACGAGTCCGGTTTGACTCAACTCATTTCCAGCCCTAGATTGTACACTAATAATTGCATTATTCTCAAGTCAATAACTTCTATTTTGTATCTACGAAAATGTAAATACATTAATATTTGATAAGAGTAGTTTTGTAAAAGTATATTTACTTCTCTTTAATTTATGGCTTAATGCAATTTTGGTCCCCTTATTTTTAAAATTATTAACTTTTGATAAGCATATTTTCAAAACCAACTTTCTCATCCCCCTAGTTAAAAAGTCAACAAAAAAATTTGGCACCCCTCCTCTTTGGATGATGTGGCTAACTCGTTAATGATGTGACATTGTTTATGTGGCACATCTTTTGACACATCATTTCCACTTCATTAAAATTTAAATATAGTCATAAAATTAAATAACAAATTAATATTAAAAATTTTAAATAAAATAAAATTGGGGAATAAAATTAGAAACCCTAAACTCTTTTATTCCCAAATTAAAGAGAGAAAAAAATCCCAAATTGAAGAACACATGAACAAATCCCAATTTATTATCACTGTGTGTAATTTTAACAATACACCTTTGCACCCTAATTTTAAGAGTGGTGAATTTAGACATACCAACTTAATATTAAATGTCCACATAAACACTTTTTAATTAAGGTTGATTAAAATATAATAATGATGTGGATATTTTATTATGACGTAAAAGACAAATTTGTAATAAAAAAACTTAAAGGAGTAACTTATTATAAATATCTACTTAAAAGATTGATGATGGTATTTAACCTCATTAATACTTCTAAAGTGCTTGTTGAAATGTTACAGCCAAGAACAAATTTTGTGAGGAAGATATATGAACCCCGAAGTCTTCAAGCATTTAATTGTCTTGTTGAACCTTGATCCTTGACTATTGACCTCAAGAATCCCTTCAATTCACAACCTTGTTGAGCTTGCACAGTCCCTGATACCGGAAAAATCACCTCCGTTGACTTTCTCTAATCTTTGTCGATCACCAACAAACATGCATTTTTTTTAAGGAATAAATTCATTCCATTTCATTAGTTAAAATATGCCAAATACATGTAGGTACATCATCAATAATATGGGGGCTAGGATTAGACAGGGCTGCCTGAGCTAACTCGTGAGCTACCCTATTTGCTTGCCTCCTGTTGAACTCAACATGAGAGTTCTGAAATCTATACTCTAGCAATTGTTTATAAGCAGTAATAATACACCCAAATTCACTGTTATCATCTAAACTAGAATTGACACAATCAACAACTTTTTTACAATCAAGAACAAAATCGACATTATCAAATTGTTGATTAGAGATCCAATCCAAGGTTGTATGCAAACCAACC
>Ga0315913_1003651_pt1 | contig 18505 bp, 9 predicted proteins | sample MpolsnodulesMG_FD_207736 | JGI IMG/M metagenome (GOLD analysis project Ga0315913, IMG submission 207736) | Medicago polymorpha root nodule microbial communities from Los Angeles, California, United States - small nodules | ecosystem: Host-associated > Plants > Roots > Nodule | place: USA... | reverse complement strand
TAATCTATTCCAGGAAAGCTGATAAATATAATTACACATTGCTACTATTTCCGTAAATCAAAATAAATTCGACACTAGTCTCCCTTCAGAATCTACAAGCTTCAAAATAATATCAAGTGCGACCGAATTGAAAGAAGTTTACCAAAAAACAAGGATGGTGCTAAAACCATATGAAACAGCTAGCAGCTTGTTATTTTGCCGTCTTTGGAATCCGAATAGAAAAATAAGAAAAAAAAAGTAAGTTTCAAAGTCTCAGTAAAGGCTTGATAATCACCATGGCAAGAAGGGAAATATGATAACACATTAACTTTTCTTTCAAAGCTTAATGGAAAATGATGCCATGCTAAAGTACAACGTTCAATAAATTCAAATAATCTTAGCATATCATATTCATAAAAACATCAAGTTCGCAAATCCACCGTATAAAAAAGATAGTTCCTATATGGTACATATCCTAATACTAATACCTAATAGTTAGAAGAAGAATGATGAATATAGAGCATATAATATAAAATTGAACTACAATACTTATGGCGGTTTACATTCTAACAGAGTTCATCCTATTCTTTTTGACTTTCAGGTTGAAGATCACCGTGTTGTTTCAGTTCCTTATCACTCGGTGCAGGTATGCATGTTTGAGAAAAATGTACCTCAGTGGATTAAAGAAACAAGCATACTTAGTTAATACATGTGTATCTGAATGCCAACTAAAAAATGATCCCCAGAAGTAAAATCTGACATTGTTTTCTCTTGGTTGAGGTGAAACAGAAGTAGTACTGAAATCATATTCCAGCTAAATATTTTATTTGAAAATCCAGAAAATATGGTGTTCGCTAGTTCACAATATAGCCTACTTTTTTTTGTGGGAAATTAGCATCGGGCATACATCATATAATTCTTCTAAGTTTTAATAATACAATGATGTTGCACCTAAAATTAATTACTCGATTATTATTGGTCTCATTGAGTTTGTAAGTGAAATGATTTTGTTATTTTTAGCATCTGTTCTCTGCAAGCCAGACTTATATAGACAAATGTTAAGGGTTTCTGATGATCCATATTCTCAGATATTACATCTAATCCTCTATAAGAGTGAATCTTGCTTTGTAGAACTTATTATTTGTGGTGTTAGGATTCGTAAATTGTAACTGAACAAAACTTTGGATTAATTATTACTCTATTAGTTGAATGAATAGGTATACATTTGATTCAACTAAACAATCTACCGGATATGGACCAACTCAGAATTATAGAACATAATTATGAAATACTAGAGATGTTGCAGCTGATGCATTGTATACTTCTTTATTATTTAGGTTGACTTAAACATCAATCCTCACCTCTCTTCTGAATACATAAATCATCTCGAGAACCCTATGGAAATAATAAAGGAAGCTGAGCGAGTTGCTGGGGAAGACATCTGGAGTTTAATGCAATTTACAGAGAACTTCCGCCGCCAATATGGCAAAGAACCTCGCCCCATGGAGCTTATCTTAAAGAAGCTTTACTTGAGGAGAATGGCAGCTGATATAGGGGTAACCAGAATTTACTCTTCAGGGAAGACGGTGTTTATGAAAACAAACATGAATAAAAAGGTTTTCAAGATGATGACAGAGTCGATGACATCGGATATATATAAAGATTCATTGGTTCTTGAGGGTGACCAAATTAAGGTAACTTTCTCCTTTCGTTTTTCAATTTCTTTAGTCAGTGATCATCGTTTATCACTTGTATTTTGTCTATCTATTCTGTTCAGACACAAAATATTGTTCTTTCATCTTCAAAGACATTACTACACAAAATATTGATTGGTATATATAGTTTTTTTTTTTTTGGTTGAAAACTCGGTATCCGGCCAAAGGACGGACAAGTATATATAGTTAATATGGTCATTTATTGCTTATAATCTATGAAAATCCATCTTGTTATGGATTGTGTGCAGTGTGACTGCGCACAGTCAACCACATATAAACCATTTGATCGAGATCTGGCAGTCTAGATTTCAATGCAAATTTTTATTTTTATTTAAACCTAAAATTCCGAGCTTGATATTTGGACTCTCTGATCTTGATCGAACGGTCGAGATGTGGCTAACTGCATGCACTCACGAGGTTGTGATTGCACACGATCCAAATCCACGAGCCTAGTATTGTTAGTCATGGGTCTAACATTTTTCATAATGATTTTTCTGGTGCAGGCTGAACTTCTATTAGAGCTACCAAAAGAACAGCTTCTTAATTGGATATTTAACTGCATGGCTGAACTTCATGCTTCACTAGCAGCCCTCATAAAGTACTAGCTAGGTTCTTTGCCTGTTTGATTCAACCAACTTGTAAGTTGGAAACTTGATTCACCGCCTACATCACAATTATAAATATTAGGCGGATTTACTATGTTGAAAGGCTGCAAACTAACCACGGTTGACACAAAACAAGATTTGTATTGCATGATCGTCTTTGCAGTGCAGGGCATCAGAACAAATTGAGACAATCAGTCAACACTAGTGACAGTGAGCTTCTTTTTATCATGATATAAAATCAGAGCACAGAGCCACAATATGGTTAGTTACAAGCTGCAAGCAACTTGGTGTTGTTCAAATTGTGCTTCTGGTTTGCATGCACTATACAAGGGCATACGCATGAAAATACAAGAAGGTGAATGGTTATTGACCTGATTAGCTTCAATTTTGCACTCTTAAAACAACTTCACTTTCAAGAGCTACATACAATGACCTAAAGTTCTCATCTAGTAAAACTTATAACCAAAATGACTGTAATTCATCTTTTGTATATGATCACACACATTCTTTTCCTCATTTTTGTTGTCTTAAGGTTTCATTAGTTACCTGATCTAGAGAAATTCAATGTAAAGATTTGGAGTCACAGTCTAGTTAATATATTGATGAATGGTGCAATTTTGTTGTATTATTATTACGAAATGTCCTATTGGTTATAGTTCTTGCTACCGTGACTTCATTTTTTATTCAAAATTTAGCATATCCCAAAATTTCCAGCTGAAGAATAATTACCATTGCGATGCGTGGCTGTTGCTGGCCAAACATTTTATTGAAAATGTCGTGGGAGCGCTAGATCAACCCCGGAGTATCACAGGGTTGGCCTTTCAACCACAGAGCCAAGAGGTTTGATTGTTGCAAGTTTATTTCTGTTGCCTCCCATATATACCTTGTATTTCTTATACGATGATTATGGTTATTGAAAATCATTCGAGGGAGCATTTCAAGCTTGGTGACTACAACCCTATGAAATAATGATTAAGGTGTTGCAACTCTAAATGCATGTTATGTTGAACCCCACATGCTTGATGTTTTTATCAGTCCTATGCAAATTCTGATATACATTTCAAATGGTATTTCTTTTTCTCGCAGAAATCATTGTTTTAGAATCTTTCTCTTCTACATTACATTACTTCCTGCAAATAAATTGATTCGACCTCTATATAAAATCAAATGACAACAAAAATTAATATAAAATCAAATGACAACAAAAATTATCTACTAAACTAACGTGAACATATCAATACATTCTTTTAGCTTGTGAAATACCAAGTTAATCCAAGGATATCTCAGATAAATGAAATTTGTATTTAGTAACCGAAAATGACAAAAGATGCATATTTAAGCATTCTTTTTTAAATATACATTATTAAAAACATTTTTTTTTATGAAAGAAATTTAGGGCGATGAAATGATGCCTCAGTCCAAAGCACGAAGCTTAAGGTTCAAAGAGCGCTTGTATTTACTCTAAATGAATCCACTCGAGTTGGTCTGGTGGTGTTGGCTTAAGACTTTGGAGTGTGCTCTTCTCAATGTCTTTGGTTCGATTATGTCAATTTCGATGGACTTGTTTGACTTTTTAAAAAAAAATTCTAATATAATTAATTTGTGATTTTAATAATAGTTATTTTTAGCATTTTTTTAATTTGTTTCATTGTTCCAATAAAAAAAAATATCATTGTTATAATTAAATATATTTCTATTGCTTTTTTACATAAAACTATCAAAGTTTCAACATTTATTCAAAACTTCATAAGTTGAATTGATTAAGTTGTTTGGCACTGTATTATGCTCAAAACTCACCACCAAAATATAAATTTCATCCAAAACTTTAAAAATCTAAACTAATTTTTTAAAACTGTTTCATATCTCAAATTATCATAAACTCTCAAATATTTGAATGAGAAATGAAATATTTAAAAGTTTAATCATACTGGAGGAGGGACTATGCTGATTGAATCAGTGAAATAGTTGTTGTCTGCTGTGCAGATCAAATTAAATTGTGCAGATAGGTCGCTTCCACGTATAATTCTAATTGAATAATAATATGTTTGAACTATTTTTTATTTTTTTGTTAAACGTGATCTCACGTTAACCATGAATGTTATGTAGTATGCACAAATTAAATTTAAAACTAATATTATGCTTAAAAATAAGAAAACAGAACCACCGTGTAGCTGATTAGTAGACAGCGTGTGAGTATTCTAAATTTTGGAATACCTAGTTGAATTCAATACCTCATAATTTACAATACATATACACTATTCATCAACCACTTACATTCCTTCAAAAAAAAAAATCAACCACTGACACAAAATTTGTGTAGTGTTCCATTCTTACCCGTAAAAAAGAAGATAAAAAAATACAAGACATGGCATTACAATACAACATAATATTGTATAGTATGTTGATCTTGTCGGCCCTAAAAGCGCGCAACAAGGTTCATAACATAAGGTTTTAAAATTTGAAAGGTTCCAGAATTTCATAATTTTATTTAGGTTCGTCATACATAATAATAATGTTTAAGTATTGTTAAAATAATAAAATTAGCACAAATTGTCATTTGGTTGGGAGGTTGTGAATAGAGAATATATAAGTAGAGCAAATCCATACTCAAAACTAGCTCTAATCGGAGTCAAGCTTTATTGCACTGATCAAATATTTCGATTAAAATTTGAATTTAAATTTAAACTTCAAATTTTCCACTTAAAATTTTAACCATTAAATTATTTGAAAAAAATACCAATCTAAATTTGAGAGGGCAATCCGTATGTACCAGCGTCTAAATAAATGTCGCTCTAACTAAATAAAATGTCTAATTGCTAGTACGTCACATTCCCATTCCCATTCCCATTCCATCCAGAACACTGCCGCGAGGAACACGTGACAAGCAGTAGGAGGAGGACCAACATAAGAACATAAATACTTACACAGCACAAAGGAAAGAACATCATTCCCTCTCTTACGGCATTACAAAAAATAACTGAAAAATAAGCACAACCTCTTTCAAAACTTTTATTTACTCAAAAAAGACAAAATAAATGACAACAACCCCCTTCTCTTAGCATAAAAAAGAAAGAAAAAGACAACCAGTTACGTTTGGAGCTCAACCAAGCGCTCTTCATAAATAAAATCAGATTAAAAATTTATATTGATATTTTAGCTACTAAATTGTAGTAATATTTTTTTTTGTCTGTAGAAAAATGATGAAAACTCACAATTAAACTTTTTATTCACTTAAGTAATTTTTTTCTTAACTCTATCTTTTTTTAACCTTTCTGTCCATAATTATAAACCACTTTTGAAGTTTTTTTTTGTCCTTATATATCTATACAATTTCCAAGATGAATTTATTATTTTTTCATTAACATACTCCTTATTACTTACTAATTCATCTTGAAAAATAAAGTTAAAATTAGACATATATACACAAAAAATATTTTAGGAAGATCACCATACAAAAAAAAAAATTGAAGGAAAAGGAAAAAAAAATTGGGAGAGGTGTAACACAAGGACTTCTTAGGAGGGCACCCATCATAGTATTACTCTCGTCCAAACACGTTTAACTGCAGAATATCACCATATAAAATAAACACATCAAATTCACTAATCATATTAAAAAGTCAGAAATTCCTATAAAAATGGGACGAAAGGAGTATGTCTTTAACAAAAAAAAAAGAATTTTATAAATTTTAATGCAATTAATGATATATTAAAAAAAAGCATTAATTTGAGTCAAAATACACACTTAACATTTTCAAATATACGAAATATAATTGACCAAAAAAAAAAAATTAAATAGTAATTTAAAATAAAAAATGTTTTCTCTGAATCAAACTTTTGAAATAATTCATAGTTTATTACTTTGCAAATACAGGTGGATGTGGGGACTGTATAGAGTGTTGAGTCGTCACCTTGGAGTTAAGGTGCCACTACCCAATTCGCTCAAATAATAATTCACTTTTCATTTCATATACTTCTTCAACTTCATTCATTCACACGATCACTTCACTTCAACCATGAGTTTTCAAGATATTCAACATGGCTCCAACCCTCCTTCTCGCAGAACTCAATCACCGTCGCAAGCCGTCGCTGCCGGAATTTTTCAGATCAATACTGCCGTTGGTACTTTCCGACGACTCGTTGATTCCGTTGGAACTGTTAAAGATACTCCAGAACATCGTCAGAAACTGTAAACTTACGTTTCTTAATTTTGTTTTTTTTTCTTATTTTTTTATTAATGTGGTTTGTTTGATTTTGTTTTTGTTGCTGTGTTTGGTTTGGTAGGCATAATACAAGACAGAGGATATCGCAGCTTGTGAAGGATACTTCTGCTAAGCTTAAATCTTTGTCTGAATCTAATCGTGATTCTAATGCCAATGTATGCTATGCTATGCTTCACTTATTATTAATTTTTGCATATTTGTTTACTTTTATGAAGCACCATAAAGACACAGACACGACACAAACACGTACATCAATGATAACCTAAGAAAATGACATAATTTAATATAATCATATTTATCGGCGTCGTGCTGGTGTCAGACACGTGTCCAACACCTAATCCGGTAAGTGTTTGTGTTTCATTGGTTTATTTCATTAATTTGTTTTTTTCTATGAAGCACCGACACAGACACGGACATCAGACACAACACTGACACTTGTATGTTGACACCCGTAGTAATTTAAGAAAATGAATTAATTGAATGTAATTACGTGTGTCGATGTCAGATATTGACACATGTCAGACATCCAACACATGCCTTCGATTAGAGGTGCCGTTGTTGCATAGCTCTTTTTTATGTTACACGAATAACTTTGAATTTTGATTACATACAAATTGATCATATCATTACCTATAAAATATAAGAAAAGAATTTGGCCCTAGTTTGTATTTGGAAAATTCAAAAACATAGGAAACTAGTGAATTATAACAAGTTATGCACCATAATCAATTGATGATACCTTTTGTGTTGTTTTTCTGCTCTTGCAATTGAGCTTTGGGTTTTAGCTATGTGTTTGTGTTTTGTAGTCCAATTTGTTGTTTCCTTTTCATGATTGAAAATTAAGATTGCTCGCTAAACTTGAATTTGGTTTGTTTTGTTTAAGCAGGCAAATAAGAAAATTGAAGATGCTAAGTTGGCAAGAGATTTCCAAACCACATTGCAAGAATTTCAGAAAGTTCAACAGCTTGCTTCTGAGCGTGAATCAACTTATACTCCTGCTGCTCCCGCTTCTAATTTACCAACAAGGTCATTCATTCTTTGCAAGCAGTAAAATACATTGCGAAAATTGTATCTGATAAAAATACTGTTCAACTTTGATTCATATAAAATTATTATTAATTTTTTATTTTTGTATCGGATAAAAGTTGTGTTTTAATTGCCAGTAGAGACTATGGCTGAGACTCAATATATACAGACTAATATTGATGAGTGTGATTTTACAAGGATTAAAAACATCAAATTATACGTACTTTTGTCATCCGTATTTGCTTCAGATTACCTTATTTATCTTCATTAACAAGTATTGAGCGCTCCTCTATCATTTGTGTGTTTGTAAACAGCTCTGGCCCTGGTGAACAATCAATTGAGATAGACCCCGAAAGCCAACCTTTGATCAGAGGGCAGATGAGGTTAGTCTGCAACATTTCAGTTATTTTCACTGACCAATTGAATTCTATTCAATCTTCATCTTATTATTATTGTAAATTTGTAAACAACTTGTATCTTTGTAATGCTGAGATGCATAGCTTATTATTGACTTAGGTCTTAGTTAACTCTTGATTTTAGAAAGATTTGTGGAATGTTTTTGTATGGTTTGGATTTGTTTGATCTGTGAAATAAACTGCAGGCAAGAGTTACATCTATTGGATAATGAAATATCCTTCAATGAGGCCATGATTGAAGAAAGAGATCAAGGTCTTAGAGAGATAGAAGAGCAAATTGGAGAAGCAAATGAAATATTCAAGGACCTTGCTGTTTTGGTTCATGATCAGGGGATTGTTATTGGTAGTAAAATTATCATTGTACAGAATAGAAACATATATAGCTTGCTTCTTTTTGCTACAAAATTTAGCTATTCCTTTTGTTTATATCGTTTTCGTCATTCTGGCAGATGACATTCAATCAAATATAGATACTTCTGCTGGTGCAACAGTTCAAGCTAAGGCCCAGCTAGCCAAAGCTAACAAAAGTGTGAAATCCAAAAATAAATGGGTGAGTCATAAAGATTGGAATATAATTCTGTCAATTTCATGCTTGATATTGCAAGTTATTTCCAGAATCTGATTGTTTTCTCTATTATCATACAAATGACACTATTTTTTTCTGTAGTAATATTATAAACACTAGCAATGTATAACTGAAATTGAACTTTTCTACATTGCAGTGTTGGTGGGTGCTTCTGATTTTTGTGGCCGTGCTGGTCATCTTCCTCATTGTACTACTTATTTAGTTTGGAATGTCGTATAAGTTGGACACATTTTTTAACTCCATTGTTATTACATTTTCAAGATTGATTTAAATTGACGAATCTTCTCATATTCTGTTGGTGTGTAAGTGTATTGTGGTGTGAAGAGTGTTTGGACCAAAAGAGTGTATTGTGGCTCTCCACATCCAGCAGCCAGCAGTTTGATGTCTTAAGTGAGCATTAGCGGGTGGAAGTTGGAAGAAGTGACTTTATGTAAAGCAATTTTAGGGAAAGTTGTTCTGTACTGTATTTTAGTATATATTTGTAAAATTTGTAGTTGTTATTGAAACATATTGCAATGCAAACCATGTACAATAAATTATCAAATTCTTAACAGCAAACTGCTTGTGTGTATTTAACATCCATGCTCAAGCCACTTCCAATTTAATAGGAAAAAAACTAAAAATGTAGTCTTGTTTTGTTAATATTTAAAAAAGTTTATTAAGATATGTATAATGACATGCTATATTTTTTGATCGAATGAATTGAAAAACAAGCAACTAGAAAACAGGATAAACAAACAGAACGAAGGCCTTATGTGAGTAACGCCTAGAGCATCAGCCAACAGCAAGTGTCTAAGTTGAGCAGGACGAAAAATCCACTTCTTAAGATAATGAAATACTCTGATATAAGATAATGTAATTATATATTTGTCAAAAAATATAATATGATCAAGCTCAAGTATAGATACAACTTACAAGGTTATACGTCTTTCAGAAGAAAAAGAAGTTACAATGTTATGTACACTACATCTTTCAAAACAAAACAATATTATTATACACTGTCATGAGATTATTGGGATTGGATTGCCTCATATTTTTCTCTATAATATTCTCAAATCTTCTTTAAATCTCCTCGCTTCTTTTATTTCAATGTAAACACTCATCATCCCACCTTTTGATAGAAGGTTATGATCTAAGTGATCTTCAAGGTATTTGTCTTTAGATCGTTGGAAAAATGCTCTGAATGGTAATGTTTGACCAAAATCCATAATAAAGATTATGCTAATTAGTAGTGTATCTACAAACACTTAAACGTTTAAGTCAAAACAATGATTGAAGTATTGAATGAGTCATACCTACGTATATAATTTGAATGAGATGATATTGTGCTTTAGACAAGCACAAAAAGCCATTGCAAACCATTATTTATCTTTTACCAATCACTTCTTTAAAGTGACTAAATATGGTAATAAAGTAATGAATTAGGTAAATAATGAATTAGTTTCAACTAATTTGTTATTACAATCAAGTGATTAAACTCGAATGATTAATGAGCTTCCACCAAAAGGACGATTATACTTATTGTAATAATTGAACTCTGATTTACCATGCTCTCATTTTGTAATAAAAAAAAGGGTCCTGCTATCCGGTGCCCCCGGGGCACTGATTAAGCATACCATAAAAGGGAATTATTACCATAAAAGAAAACTGTTTTTGACTTTATTATAAATTAATTATACAATTTCAATGCATTAACTACTATATAATTTCCTTTTTCATATCTTTAACCAGTGCCCCGGGGGCATTGGTTAGCATTTCCCTAAAAAAAATAATGATTTGAGTACAATTATTTTGTGATAACTTTTGAGACCAACTTCTTATTCTTCCTTATCGATCAAAACGAATAGAGAAAGAAAAAGGAAGAGAGACTAAATTTAATTGTTTTTTTTTAAAAAACTAATAAAAATAATAATAATTTTTCCCTCAATTTTTTTTATATTTAGTTATACCGCTATTTATGTACATACCGTATTTAAGAATAGATAAATATTTTTCCTAAGAAACACCGAGATTCGTAAATATTGTCTTCACTAGTTTTTGTCAAAAACCTAAAACGAGAAGAGATTGAGACAGAAAGAAATCAAGATCGGAATCACACGAATCAGCTATCAGGATCGAAAAGAATGACCCATCCCTTTCCCTTGTTCTCTCCCATTTCATAAATCAAAATCAGAAAATGGGTAGCTTATTATACCAAGCACTAACATCTTCATCACTCATTCTATTAGGTCTTTACCACCTAATCTTCACAACCCTAAACTATCTCAAATCCCCACACAACTACACATCCAAACCCTACCACCCACTCCCCACCACCTCCCACCCTCGTCTCCGCCCTATTCAACTCTACTTCATCATCTTCTCCCTCTCCATCGCCATCCTCCACCACCTCATCCTCGCCACCTACTCCGATCCCTTAATCAAAGGCTCCACCCCTGTCCACCGTCTCACTTCTCTCCAATCCGCCTCTCTCCTCTTCCTCTTCCTCCTCCTCTCCCTCTCTCTCCTCCTCCCCCTCCGTCTCCCTCATGAATTCTCCTTCTCTCTCCTCTCTCTTCTCTTCCTTCTCCACTCCTCCCTCCAAACCAATCTCTCTTCTCTTCAAACCTCCTCCCTTGAAGCCAAATGTGACTCCGTTTCATCCAATCTCTCTGCTCTAGCATCATTCATGTGTTTGCTTCTTACACTCTTTCCTCGTCTTTTCCCCGCCGACGTGGGACTCGCTGGGTCCCTTTTTCTGCGGGGATTATGGGCTCTCCAGACTGGCTTAACCCTCTATGCAGAGCCTTTTATTCCTGAGGGGTGTCATAGACTTCTTGATGTTGTGAATGGTGTTGAAGGTTCGACCAAATGTGATCTTGATGAGTCCAAATTTAGAGCGCTTGCTATTCTTGATCTTGCTTTTGTGGTTTATGTTATGTTGGTTATGATTGTTGTGTTGGTTGTTTATGCTGTTGTTGCGTCCGCGGTTGGTGGTGTTAGAAGAGTGGGATCTTATGAGGCTTTGCCTACTGCTGGTTCTTCGTCGCCCACGGATTCTAATCATATTCAGATGAAAGCTTTGGCTGGTACACAGGCTTGAGTAGGAGGTTCTTTTTGTTATTTTGAGTTTTATTTGGTGCCTATTTTTGTATTAGGTTATGATCTTTGACTGTGGACAGAGTTACTTCAGTTTGTTTTTAATTGTTATCATCATTAAGAAATGTAGGGACTTTGTGAATATACATCAAATGCTTATTTCATGATAATTAATCAATGAGATCACAGTCTAGTTGCTTGTTACTTTAACATTTTGGTTGGTTACTGCTGTTGAATTTTACTAGAGCATTTGATTGATTGCTATGGAGCCGATTAGCTTGACTGTACTTGATATAGTTTCACCAGTTATATTGTGTTGCTCTTCTCTTTTTCTCGATGGACTTGGATTGGATAGTTCTTTTGCTGGATTATTTGTTTTGCATTTGTGTATTATGGCTTACCAGTTTTGCATTGATGCTTTTGAATTCATCAACTGTGCATTTCTGAAATGGCTAGATTATTTCCAGTGTCTTACTAATCTTGCCATTAGAGTTAAGATTTAATGTATTTGTGGGACTTGGGATTCCCTGTAGTTGGGATTATCCCACATTCAAACACGTAGTTAAAATGTTTACTACTGTATAAAGACCGGAGAGTTAAGACTCACAATAGTGTAAATGTGTGATTGTGTCCAATCTATTTCTGCTTTTGTTGGAAGAAAATATATGATGTGTGATGTGGGTGAAGATAAAAAAGAACAATCCAGTAGTGTTTGAAAAGCTCATGCTCTAGAATCTAGGTTGGGCCGGCTTGGTATATGACTACTTCATAGACAACAAATATCGATAAACAACACATATAATGTTGGCAGTAAATGAACATAATCAAAGTTCATGGGCTGTGTTCTTTGACTACATTTTCAGATGAATAACTCTGGCAATTCTTTCATCGACTTTCAAGTCGATGAGGGCATGAAATCAGTACATGTTTAGTTTTGCATTTCAAACATCCCAAAGCTATGGTTTGGAATTCGAAATGCTGGACCAAATACATTAGTGATTTATTCAGGTTAAAGTCCTTTCTGCCATTGTTTTCAATTTGGTCTGAGGTTGTTTTGGAGTCCTAGCTTGCGGTCTTTTTATACACACTCCAAGTTATTTATTTGATAGCATGACAATCTCTTGTAAGTTTTATGTAGTATTCGGTACGACAGCTAGTGAAGGGTCGAAAAATATATATAAAAAATTTGATTATGTACTCATTACCAATGTAGTCAGGAACGAGTTTCTACGTAGGTTTGATCGGCTGGTGAAGGGACGTAAAGTCAGGGAACGTAGCACGGTTCGTAAAAACCCACTCAAGGGCAAAATTGTAATTTCCCGTACACCCACACACAACAGTTATAAATATAATAGACAAAAAAATAACAACAGAGAAATCATAAGTAAATTAAACTTAATTAATAAGTCATAATCATCAAAGTACTCAAAATAAGTCATAAGTCATAAGTACTAGTTGAAGCCATTAAAAAGTTTATGTAGAAAGGTTAGGGTTTCTGGAAAAGGAGTTATGGAGGAGAAAATGAAAAGAAAACGAAAGAGAATGGAAAACGAAAGAAAATGAAGATGGGTTTCTGGAAAATGAAAGAGAATGGAGAAGAGAAGAACGCGTTTGCTGGAAAATTTTAGGGTTTCTGCCGTTTAGTGAGAAAACAAAAGGGGGAAAAGAATGGATGAAAAAACGGGTCATACATATTATACATATGAAACCGGGTTTTAATCTTGACCCGACCCGGTTTGTTAATCCCAAATCCCTTTTTCAAGCTCAGCTCGTATTTTTAATATGTTCCTGCTCGGGGAACTCATTCCTGACCACAAAGTGAGCAAAAACGAACCAGACTAGGAGCGGAGCACGGCGGCAAGGCTGTGGCACGTAGGATCGGACGTTCCTACGACCCAGCACTCGTTCACACCATATAATTTTTCATTATAGCTTATAGATATTTTTCCTTCAGTTGTTGAACATGGAGGTGCCTAGAGTTGTAGACGACTGCTGGGACTAAGTTTATAGCTATGTTCAATGTTTATGCTTTGTCCTCTATTTTCCAGTTGATTAGTGTACAATGTAGACAATTCAGCCTATTCTTTCTTTGATTGATTCTCAAGTTAAGTTGGAGATGTTAAATTGGTACACAGATTTGGGTAAAAGTTTGTCTATTGTAGTTTTAACTTTTCCAAAACAAATATATTCTTAGTGATATATTGATGTTAATATCCTTTCTGCCACTGTTTTCCCTTTGGTCTAATGTTGTTTTGGAGTCTTAGCTTGTAAGTTACTTGAATTCGATTATTAATGTGATGGCATGTCAATGTCTCAACTCTCAACTTTATGTTGTACCGAATATCATAAGTAGTAAAGGGTCTCAAAAGATAACGAGTTTGAATTATTTGAGTATGTATATGCTTTACATGATATTGATAGAGAGACAAATTTAATGTTATGTCGGTGTTTGTTTTAACGTTCCAGTAGATGTGCAACGTTGACCAGCCTACTTGTTTTTTGTATTTCTGATGGTATAAGCTAGCATCACATGGAACGGAGACATGCAATTATTCTGCCTCTGTTCCATGTGAGGCCATGTGTTCAATATCTCATTTTTTATCCACTGTCATGAGTCTCATGACATGAAATGTCTTTTTTGAGGGATATATGGCACTATGCACCTAGTGTTAGGGTACTAGATTGTTTAACTGACCTGTAGAGCATGATCTAAGATTTTAGAATATAGATTCTTGGTGTGGAAATTGTTTCTCCTTGACAAAACATGGATTCTTCCGAGCAATTGGGTGCTTGTTTGAGAAATGAAATTGCTATAGATCACATTTTCTTGTTGTCACATCATCACATCCTGTTATTTCTGTCTAGATCCATATTATAAATTTGGAAGCCTGATACATCTGTTCCACTGAATGCTATGTTGTGTGCATTTTCATCCAACTAATTTGATGGTTTGTTATTTATTTTTACTAGATTTGATGAGGTAAAACAGATGTAGTTTAAGCCTTGATGCCAGTGAACCGAGACAAGAGGCATAATACAAATTTAAATAAATATATGTCTATTGTCTGAGATACTGAACTAGGTCACAACATGTAAATTCACCTAGTTCTCATTTCTTTAAAAGTAAGATTTATTTTATTGATAAATCACCATAATAAGACACAAGATGTATCAATCCGGATACTTGGATAATAGTTTTGGATTTCTGGTATCCATGTCCATAACAAATGTCAACTAACCTGTGTTTTAGACACAAGACTATCAACATTTTTTCCCCTGATGAAGTTCTGACTTTGAGGCAGTTGCATTATCTTGAACACAACACATGTGATGCAAAGTGGCATAATCAAACTTCAACATGCTGAAGAAACTTGTTTATGCTCATTAATAATGATGTACAACCATTTTGTGACAACAATTTTCCTCACCCAAAATACTTTCCCTTTCTTTCTCACCTTTTCACTCTCATCACTTCTGCACCTCTTTCTCTCCAATTTTTAATCTCCATTTTCACTTTTCTGTTCACATTCTTCATTGTTAGATTTTCTTTTAAACCTTGAATTGTGATTTTGTAAAAAAAACATCATAAAATTACTCGCGTATAGGGGCATCATTGTAACTTCAGAATTAGTGCAAGCACTCAAATTTTGGAATGGTCGTGCCTTGCCTATCTTTGGAAATAGAATAGTAACTGCATGTTTCAGCCATACGTACTTATAGTTGAATTCTGTTATGTTACTTTATGTTATACTGCTTATATTTCTCGAAGCACAAAGTAGACAAGTCTTGCTTCTGACACAAGTTAGTTTCCACCATTGGATCAATAAATTTTATGATTAAATCAAATGAGATACTATGTTGTAATTTATACATCTGTTCCACTGAATGCTGAAAAACACAGGGTAAGAGTAGTAGTCAAAGAAATGTCTATTAGTACAACATAACAGAAGCCAAATATTACAAAATAAGATAGAGAAAATAATCAAACCATGTAATAAGACAATAGGAGAATCAGAAGGACAAACATCGAACTATGGCAGCCTTATTTTACCATCTTATTCTAATTTTATTCATATTAATGATTAATGATATTCTTCTTGGATAAAGTACAACCTTCACCTTACCATCTTCATGAATTCTTGGTCATGAACAATACAATATTAGTAAACTCCAATGTCTCTATCTCAATGAGTTCAGCTATCAGCTTTGCAAACCTTGAGAACAATTCATCCATTATGTTTTCTCCAAACCCGGCTATTAAAAGAGGTTCATAAACAGCTCTGTGATACTTGGCTATGAATTCCCCTCTCATTTTGCTATCTACAACATAATCAACATTATCTTTCTCAAGGTTTGCATCCCAACCCATTTTAAGTCTTAATTGTTTGAAGGGTAAAAGAACCTTCTGCCTCAATCAGTTGACTTACTTCCTTTACAGTAGGATGGTATGCAGGAAAATCAAACAAGTCCAATTTCTCCTCTTCAACCAAACCCTACAATTTATAAGGAATCTTAATACAAAAGCCAAATAGAGTGCAAAGCATGGGGCAAGAATTATGACATTCCAACTAGTTTGACACCTATAACTAACTCAATAATATGCCATGACTCTAAAAAATTATTAATAACAAAAAATTGGGAATATGGTGACATAAGTTATTATAGTAATTTTTCCCTAAAAAAAAGTTATTATAGTAATTATCAAAAGAAAATATTAAACTTGTAACAAAAAAAAGCAAATATTAAACTTAAAAAGGATAATTATTGCTTTAAAAGTTAAGATAAGTTGTTATAGTCATTATACAATACTATATAACTTAAATAAATAAATAATCAAGACTATGATTTATTTAGTTTTAGTTTCTATCATGTAAAAGAAAGGGAAGGTTTTATGGAACGGTCAGGTTGTTGTCACTTGACTGAAATGTCTTTGATTCAAATCTTAGAAACAACTTCTTGTATAAAAACAAGGTAAGACTGCGTACAATACACCAGACAATATACCAAATAGTGGAACACCTTCTCAGGTCCTTATGCGGGAGCTTTAATGTACAAAATTGTTTTTTTTAGTTTCTATCATGTAAAAGGAAGTACCTAAAGTGTGTTCCTCTTGGACCATCTCGTTGAGCACCATGCCAATTACCCCTTGAGCAGAAGTAATAGTTGTTTCTCTGCCAATAAATGTTAGTGCCATCATCCCATCCGATGTTAATTCCTCAAATCGTGACTTCAGAAAATACTTGAAATCTCTTTCAAATTGCTTAAAATATGCTTCATAAACTGATGGAGGACTTGTTCTTGATATGTAAATATTTCCCTTGTTTAGTGGTTCTCCATTCTTGGTCAAATCTTTCGGGGCCTAAATGTCATAAAGGAATTAACTTTAATATTGTTAAATTGTTTGTACATTTGTCTTATAGATAAAATTATGTGTACATGCAAAGAGACCTATTGCATATCATTCGAAATAGCACCAGCAACGCAAAGAGGCCATTAATACTATTTTCATTTGTATGTCATTTCTACAATCATTAATACAATAAGTTTTTAATCTTTTATCTCTTGTTTTCATGGGTGTCATATTTCTTAGCATATAGAAATATGATTTACAAGTTGAAATTGAGTTTGGGGAGACTAACCTGAGAAAGCCAATGAAGACTATATGAGGAATGAAAAAAGTTGATGTAATTACTTGGAAAGAGCCTTCCATAAAAATTTCCTGGTGTTGCACTTATGAAGCATTCTCCAACATTCTCTCCTTTTTTTTCGTTGGTAGAAATCAGGAAGTAACTTGAAGATGATATTGAAATCATTTTCAAATAGATCATTGAGATAAATTTGAAAATAGGTGATATCCCATTGTTTAACTTCAAACTAGTTTTATTGATGATGTTCAAGATATTAGAGATGGACATTAGTGTATTTGGTCCTGAAGAGCAACCTAAATCGGCTATTTTCCAACAACCCTTAATTACACTTTTGTTGGACACTATAGAAATCATATTTTCTTCAAGTATGGTTTTCACTTCCATTATCACTTTTCTCTGCACAAAATTAATAATTAGTTTTATCTGAATATCACATACCTAATATTAGTAAGAGTAAATATATGAATTACAATCTCATTCCCTTTCATGTTAAAATGTACATTTTTCTTTCCTAAAAGATACTTAAATATACACTCCATCTCCTCTTATTTAATCATAAAAATATTTTTTATGTTAAAATCAATTGAAGTGTAAATGTGTAATATAATTTTGAATTTTTAACATAGAAGAATGTAATTTAAGCATTTTATAGAAAAAAAATAGTGTAATTTATTCTATATATTTACTTTTCAAGAAAGGGAGTGTGTATTTTAACTTAAGAGAGGAGAATAGTGTAATTTAAGCTTTTGTCAAGAAACTGGAATTTACTCTATTAATAATAAGCACGATGATCAAAAGGTCATAATATTTTTTTGGGAAGTCAGGATCTATTGTCATCTCGTGTGAAACTTTACTTTAACACCAACTTTTGTCCCTTTGTTCTTGTTTAATCTACAAGGCCAATGTGCGGTAATTATTGACATTGTTTCATAGAGGTTTTAAGTTGAAAATGGATACATTTTAGACTTTTGAGGTATTGACTTTACAACTTTCAATATAATACTTACTACCTCCATTCCTAATTATAAGACCTTTTTGAGAATTTTTTTTGTCCCTTTTTATATGACCTCTTTGCAATTTCCAACTACATTAATTATTTTTTTTACATACATGCCCCTATTTATTATACATTTTTCTTCAATCAACAATAAATAACATATGGAAAACATAAACTAACACTATCTCTCTTAAAGATAAAATTGTAAAAACAATACTGATTACAAACAAGAGTG